>ERZ651768.1016-NODE-1016-length-20765-cov-4.426672_pt1:2500-20765 | contig 20765 bp, 17 predicted proteins | sample MGYA00514754_ERZ651768 | MGnify/ENA metagenome assembly ERZ651768
CTTCGTTTACCGGTCTTGTTACTGGCTGCGTTCGTGGTAGCGGTAGTCGGATACTACTTGTTCTTGGTGTCAGGATTAATTGCTCGTAAGCGCGAACATGAGATTGCGATGTTTAGATCGCGTGGGCTTTCAATATTTCAGATATTTCGGCTACAAATTATTGAGGGTGTAGTAGTGATCGTATTGCCAGCTTTGGTCGCACCGCTATTTGCAGCGCTGGGAATAGGGTTAGCGGGTAAATTGCCTGTGTTTAAATCTCTGACTGGTGGTAGTCATTTACCGGTTGAGCTTTCTTTGTCCGTCTGGGTTTGGTCAGGGATTACCGCGCTACTAGTTTTTTTAGTCTTGCTTTCTCAGGTATTGGTCGTTGCTCGCTCTGGTATTTCTAGTGTTGATCGCTCAAGAGCGCGTCCTGATCGTCCTCCCGTATTTCAAAGGTTTTATTTCGATATCTTGATAATGATCCTTGGTGGGTTTTTCGTATGGGAAATCTCCACCCGTGGGATAGCGATAGCTGATCGAGATGGTGGGGTTGCTACAGATGTAACGCTGTTGTTCGCTCCGGTCATGCTACTCATATCCACGGCGTTATTGATGCTTCGGGTGTTTCCAGTGGTCGCAAGGGTTTCCTATTCGATTGCTACTCGATTTACTTCCGCTCCCTTGGCTTTAGGTTTCTGGAGATTGGGGAGAGATCCTTACTGGTATTCCTGGCCTGTCCTGTTGCTTATTTTAGGGACAGGACTCGGCGTAATGGTCGGGACCTTAGGAGCAACGCTGGAACGTAGTGCCAGAGAACAAATATTCTACGATAATGGTAGTAATCTGCGAATTCTACCTGGAGGTATGAATTCAAACGTTCGTCCACAAGACATAGCGGAAATTACGGCTGTGGGCGGTGTAAATACGGCGACGATGGCATTTCGGCAAATTGCTAAGTTTGGCACGACCAGCCAAGGCCCGGCATTCAACGTTTTGGGTATTGAATCCGAGAGCTTTTCAAATATTGCTTGGTTTAGAGATGATTTTTCAGAAAAATCTATTGAGGATTTATTAGTCAACCTGAACAACGCTTCTTCAAAACCAGCGCCGCTAATATTGCCGGCAGGCACGCTAAAAATCACTGCGTGGACTAAACAGGATCCTTATGTAACAGATCATTTCTTTTGGATTGTTTTAAAAGATGCGGAGGGCCGACGGGTTACTGTTACCTTGGGTCAAATAGGTGATAACTGGTCAGAGCAGTCTGGTGATGTGCCTGTTCATCTTGTGGATCCGATTGAAATCACATCCCTACAGACCTTTATGCAGGCTGGTGGAGATGGCGGTGCGCCGACCGTGTGGTTCATTGATGACATCAAGGCGCTCGGGCCTGACTTTGAACATATGTTGTTGGATTTTGAGTCAGAGGCGCTTTGGACTCCTCTACCGACTTCTAATGGCCTTGACGTTACTTATATTGATGCGGTTGAAGAATTTGGAGTTGGCGATCCGGGTACCGCGGTGGGCACTGTTTCATTGGAGCGTGGCACTATCGCCGGAGTTCGTGGTGTTTACCGCAGCGCGACTGGAAAGCCGTTACCTGCAATAGTTTCGGATAATTTCTTTGGTCTGACGGGGGCAGTTCTCGGGCAACCCGCGGTTGTGCAAATCTCAGGTGGGTTTGTCCCGATAAATCCAATCGGCACCGCTAGGCTTTTTCCTACACTTGATCCTACCGATCGCCCTTTTATGATCTTAGATGTTGAGACGCTTCTGGATTTCGTCGAACTGCGCGGCCTTGTTAACATCCACGCCAATGAGATATTCGCCGATATTAACCCCGTAAACCATACCGAGGTAACAGAAGAAATTCGCGGTATCTATCGAGGGAGCAGCCTATTGGATAGGGGAACCCGCCTGAATGAGTCAGTGATTGATCCCCTGACCGTAGCTGGTTGGCGCGGGATGAGCATTGTGTCTTTGATCATCGGAGGATTGGCACTTCTGCTGGGGTATGTCACATACCTGCTTGCTAATTCAAGCAGGCTTATCCATGATTCGGCTTACTTACGTGCTATGGGTTTGTCGAAATCGGGATTTATACGGAGCGCATTGATAGAGCATGGCATTGTGGGGTTATTGGGGTGTGTTGTGGGTGCTTCGGTTGGATTATTTGCTAGCAGGATGGCTGTAAGTGCGATCGCCTACTCCGAGACAGGACGGGCATTGCTACCACCTTTCTTTCTTCAAACGATGTGGTTGCCTGTATTGGTGATTCTGTTCGTTGTGCTAAGTGCTGGTGTGATAAGCGTAGGGTCTTCATTCGTGAATTTCCTACGAAGGCCATTGCATGAGCTTACACGTTCAGTTGACTAGAAATTTTATGTATTGATGAAATCCATTCGGGATTTTGGGAGCTGAATTCACAAGTTATGGGATTGGAATTGATCAAATCGATTCTGCCATCCTGGAACTTTCGTCGATTACATTATTTGGATTTAATACACTCTGTTAGAGTCTTAAGAATCTAAATGTGGTGACTGGATTTTGAGATGACGGTGAGACTTAAGTGACAGATGATCATGAGCACGAATTACCAAGTCTAAGATCCGGACCTCATGGTCATCCCGTGTGTTCTGAATGTGGTCGGACTATTTGGAGCGATCCAAAAATAGCGTGTGCCGCAATTGTCCCCATGGACGGTGGAATTGTCATGATTCAACGTGCTATTGAACCGGCGATTGGCAAGTGGAGTTTTCCTTCTGGATACGTGAATCGTGGGGAGAAGATCGAACATGCCGTTGAACGTGAAGTGCTCGAGGAATGCGGGCTTGAAACGGTTGTTGACCGATTGGTGGGACTTTATTCAAAAGAATACGATCCCGTCGTTTTGGCTGTTTATGAAGTTAGCGTGACTGGTGGTGTGTTGCATGCGGCTGATAATGAAACACTGGATGTAGGGATTTTCAGTACTGATGATCTGCCGCAACTGGCCTTTACTCATGACCGAGACATAATAGATGACTGGCTGCACTCTCGAGGTGCGACACAATGAGAACTCACAGTGATGTGGTTATTGTTGGTGGTGGGGCAATAGGTTCCTCTATTGCATATCGGCTTGCAAGCGTGGGGTTGAGCGTAACTGTTGTTGAGCGGGACTCTGTAGGAAGTCATGCTTCTGGTTATGCCCTTGGACTCCTCAATCCAACTAATGAGACCGGAAGCATCGAGTCCTTGAACCATCAATCGTTCATTATGCATCAAGAAATGTTGGAAGTAGTTGAACAAGAATCTGGCGTTGACGTGCAGGTGCTGACAATGCCTCACATTGAGTTGGCTTTAGAGGAGTCAGAGATTGTCACATTGAAGAAAGAATGTGATCGAATTGCTGCGTTTTCGAATTTCACAACCAATTGGCTTGAACCTGATGAAATAACAAGATTTGACTCGAGAATTACACGCGAGATATATGGCGGACTGCTTGTTGAGGATGTGATCGCTATTGATAGTTATAACTTTACGTTGGCAACTGCGCAAGCTGCCGAATCTAGAGGTGCTGAGTATGTTTTGCGGGAGGCGACTGGACTGGTTTATGACAGAGATCGTGTGGCGGGAGTGATGGTGGGCGAAGATTGCATAAATTGTGGCACTGTGGTTTTGGCGCTTGGGCCGTGGTCAGGTGCTGCGAGTCTATGGGCCGGTATTGATATTCCTATCGTTCCTCAAAAAGGCGAGATACTTCGACTCGAAGGGTTGAATCCTAGGCTTGATTTTCACGTTCATGGATTTACTTTGGGGAGCTCGTGTTCCATTCTTCAAAAAGCTGACGGTGCTGTCTGGCTGGCGGCGACAGTACAGGACGATACTGGTTTTGACGTGACTCCATCTCTAGATGCGCGGGAGTCTCTTGTTCTCCGTGGAACGCGGATGATGCCAGAATTGGAATGGCAACAGATGTTGTTGCAGACGGTTTGCATGAGACCTGTCACACCTGATGGTGATCCGATATTCGGTAAGATTCCTGATAAGGAGGGGGTGTTTATTGCTTCGGGAACTGGTGGTCAGGGAATTTTGCTTGCACCTGTGATAGGTCGCGCCATGGCTGACCTGATTTCCGCTGGTAAAACTGAAATCGATATTGTCGATTTTGGGCTGGAACGATTCTCAGCCAGTTAGATCCCTGCTTGCAGTCGCACCATTTCCACAGCGAACCATAGTGCCATTGCTCCACCTCTCTCATCGACTCCATCAGTGTATGGACGTTTTATATATTCTTCCAGAGATGCGAGTGGTCCGGTACCGACGCAAACTTGTTGTATCGAACCATCTTCCCCAATTCGTCGAGAGACAGCATCCCAAGCGCGTTCCACGGTTGGACGCCAGGCGTTGCTCAGCCACTTGTGTCTAAGGCCGCGGGCTATAGAGTATCCAATCATGGAAGTGGCGCTGTGCTCTAGATATGTATCGGGTGTATCGATCACTTGCCTCCACATGCCTGAATCATCTTGGTGTGTTGCCAGGCCTTCAAGATGTCGCAGGTGAGTGTGCATTAACTTCGAACGAGAAGCATGGTTTGTCGGGAGATAGGTCATCGCTTCTGCGAACCCTAATGCAGCGAATGCGTTGCCGCGTCCCCAAAAATACGGTGAAGCTTTGCAATGCCACCACAAGTTATTTGGCTGGAGAGTGGTAAAGGACTCTAAAAATTCTACCAATAGGTCAATGTATTTTGTTTCGCCCGTACTGCGGAAGGCTCTTCCAAGCACTGTAGAGGCAAAGAATATATCTTCGACTCGTAAATCTGGATCGAGTGCCCCTTTATCCACTGTCGGACCGAACCTGCGGGCAGCTAATGCTATTAATTGCAAATACTTTGTATTGCCTGTAGCTTCGGCTAACTCGTCCGCCCAGCAAACCCCGGCATAATTGGCTGTTCCGTTATCCGATCCAAATATTGAACCGAGCTGACTTAAATAAGGCGAAACAATGTGCGTTATGTCTTCTGAGGTATTAGCAGTACCGTCTAGTGCTGCGTTCAATCGCATGCGACCACTCAATGCCACTCCCTGAGTGTAAATGATGGGCTTTTCTAGTCGGTGACCGTAGTGGATTGCGAGGCTTGTCGCGATGTTAACTGGATTCTTCAATTCACAATTCCAGTCAAGGTCATTACCTTGATCGATTGGCACGTTAGATTAATGTCCTGAACGATAGCTGAACCTTGAGAATACCGCTATGTTTTTTTGATCTCCGGTTGAACTTTTGCGATTTGGTGATTAAATGAAGTGGAAATCGGGTAAAGTTTGCTCGAAGGCTAAAAACAACCACATATAGCGACACATTTTAGGGTCATCATGACGATTGAATCGACTATCGATATGGCACTGACGGCGCATTTGTTGCGGCGTGCCGGATTTGGCTCTGACCGAGCAGAGCTTGAGCGTTATGCGAAACGCAACTACGAAGACGTTGTAGAAGATCTTCTCAATCCGGATCGCTTTGATGAGCCAGAAGATGATGTTCTGGCTCGTTTTTATCCGCACCTCCATGCAAATATAGATAGTCCGGCTATCTGGAATGGCCGATGGTTTTACAGGATGGTTAACACTGAGCGACCTCTCGAAGAGAAAATGACTCTTTTCTGGCATGGAGTATTTGCGACGGGTTGGACCAAGAGTGAGCATACGCCAACGATAGTCGATCATATTCAAATGCTTCGTGAAAATTGCTTGGAGAATTTTAGAACTTTGCTTCTTGGTATTTCTCGTGATCCTGCGATGATTTTCTGGCTTGATAACAATGAAAACCACGGTACTGCGATAAATGAAAATTACGGACGGGAGATCCTTGAGTTATTTTCTATGGGTATCGGAAACTATTCCGAAGACGATATAAAAAGTGCCGCCCGAGCCTTCACCGGTTGGACTTATGAGCAGCCCGTTCCTCTTTATCCGTATGGTCAACGGTCGGTGCAGTACCGTTTCCGGCCGGATGATCATGATTATGGTGAAAAGACCTTTTTAGGACACTCCGGTAATCTCGATGGTGGTGACGTGATCGACATTATTGCGAGGCAAGAAGCTACGGCACGTTTTATTTGTAGACATTTGTATAACTTCTTTGTGGCAGACGAGGCACAGGTTCCAGCATGGAGTATAGAACCTCCGAGCGATCAACAGGCGATTGATGACCTTGTGAAAACTTGGATGGACTCGGACGCTGACATACGTGCGGTACTTCGCACTTTGTTTACTTCTGAGTGGTTTAAGGCGGCAAGATTCAAACACGTGAAGTCGCCGACAGAATTCGTTGCGGGTGTGTTGAAATTGTCAGGGGAATACGGTGAGCCAGCACCGGATTTGCACAAGCTTGAGCCCACGATTATTGCTATGGGGCAAAAGCTTATGGATCCACCGAGTGTAGAAGGGTGGCATACGGGTAAGGAGTGGATTGATGGTGGCACTTTGACTGAGCGAGTTAACTATGCAGTCGATACGCTGAACGACCCTTCCAAGCCAGGGGTTAAGGCAATGGTTGATCGAATCAGGGCCGTTAATGATTCGACCACACCAGCTGGGCTTGTCGATCAGGTTTTGGATCTGGTGGGGCCACTGGTGGTGGAATCCGCAACGAAAGAAGCGCTGGTGGCTCACGCTGAAATCGGAGGTTCCTTGGATTGGGGATCAGAAGAAGCTGTAAAAAGAAGTACAGCGAGAGTGGTTCAAATGTTGACGCTTGTAGTTTCAGCACGAGAGTTTCAGTTCGCTTGATCAGGTTCTTTTTGCAACAACCGTAGATACGTTCAAGATTAGGATGACGGAGAGCTATAAATGATGACCGTTCAAACCAATGGCAAAACAAAAGATCCAGTACTGGTTGTAGTGCAATTATCTGGCGGCAATGACTTTATGAACACCGTAATTCCGTTCACGGAAGGGATTTATTACGACAACCGTCCCTTGGTCGGTATAGCTGAAGACAAATCGCTGCCATTTACCGACACCCTAGCGTGGCACCCTTCAGCCGTTGCGTTCAAGCGTATTTATGAGCAGGGTAAAATGGCGATTATCCAGGGGATCGGCACAGAACATGCAAGTAGATCTCACTTCAGGGCTATGGATATATGGCACACTTGCGAGCCGGAAATAGTTGCTACAGAAGGCTGGCTGGCAAAAGTAATTAGGGAAATTGATCCTGACAGTCTCAATCCTGTGACGGCGGTCAATTTTGGTCGCGGACTTCCGAGGGCTCTGGCCGCACCTGGTGTGGTCGCAACCTCGATTGGTGACCTTGACAACTACGGATTGATGTCGGGGATAGAGTTGCAGGAAGAGCGTGATCGTGACCTGCAGATATTCCAACGAATGTACACTCCTGCGATTGGTTCAGGTCAGGTGATGAACTATTTGAGTCAAACAGGCAACAACGTACTGAGTGGTGCGGATATGCTTGCCGACGCCCCACGCAAATACAAATCGACTGTTGAGTATGCAGATAACCCGATAGCGAAGTCTTTACGAGATGTTGTGCGAGTTCATACTGCTGGACTTGGGACACGTATCTTTTATACCAACCACGCTGGTTATGATCACCATGCGCAAGAAGTTCCGACACATGCTCGATTACTTACAGAACTGACGGATGCCATTGAAGATTTCATGGATGATCTGCGAGAACACGATGCAGCTGATGAAGTCAATATTCTAGTGTTCACTGAATTTGGGCGACGTATTAAGGACAATGGTTCTGGGACAGACCATGGTACGGGTGGTGGTGCATTTCTTGTCGGAGAGAACGTTAAGGGGGGACTTTATTCTGAATATCCGTCTTTGGCAGTTGCTGATTGGAAATTTGGCGAGGACATGGATTTCACCATCGACTTCCGGAGTGTATACAGCACGATCTTAAACCAATGGATGGGACTTGACCCGATTGATATTGTCGGTGGATCTTTTGAGCAGTTCAACCCCTATAAAAAGACGATGGTCTAAGCTAGGCAGGAGATCTAAATGACAAAACCACATGCCCTACTTCGTGCTGGATTTCCTTACTACGCGACGCTGGGAATGCGTCGTGTCACTACTTCCCCAGCGGATATTGTTGCTTGTGATGGTGGTGATATTTTTGTACTGAACCGTATTGATGGGGAAGGTGGCGAGATTCGTCGTACCAACTGGGAGGACGAGGACAACGGAGTAATTGGGAGCGGTTTTATCTGGCCGGTCCAGATGGTAGAGGGTCCCAGCGACACCCTGATCGTCTCGGACGAGGGTAATCACACGATTAGCTTCTGGACCCAAGATGGTGAAAAAACGGACTCTTGGGGAGATTATGGAAGCGGTCATGGTGAGTTAAACCGCCCTTCGGGGATAGTGTTTGACGCCGAAGGCAATTTAATTGTTGCTGATACGATGAACCATAGAATCCAGAAATTTTCAGTCGGTGGTACATATATTTCAGGATTCGGAGAATATGGCAATGGTGATGGTCAATTCAACATGCCTTGGGGTGTTGGCGTAGATCCTGACGACGGTGCGATAGTTGTGTCTGATTGGAAAAATGATCGCGTGCAGAAATTTTCTGAAAATGGCGAGTACATTTTGCAGTTCGGATCATCTGGAGATGGTAGAGGCCAACTATGTCGGCCAGCAGGAATATCAGTTGACAAGCATGGTGATATTTATGTAGCTGATCGTGGAAATCATCGAATACAGATGTTTGGCGAGAGTGGTAATTTCGTTGATGTTTTTACAGGCAATGCAGGACTTTCAAAAAGCGGTCGTATTTACATAACAGCAAACCCTAAAGTGCTCCGGTCACGTGACCTGATCAATCTTGTTGATGAGAAACTTCTCCGTGGTCCAGCTTCTGTTCGTGTATTTGGCGATCTAATGTACATTCCTGATGCAGGTTCTCATCGAGTACAGATTTATAAAAAAGAAGCCTATGAATTGACAGAGGAACAGATTTATCCGGCGCCAAACGCCCCGTCTCTGTATACGGTTTGAATAATACAGTGGATATTGGAATAACAAGCTTGGGATTAGCGTATCGTGACGGGTTGCTGCAATGCCGATGATGTATGGGTTTGGGACCCAGCGTCGGCAAATGCTCGAATCAGAACTGCAACGTCTTGTTGCCGAAATGCCGCAGCTCGGTATGCAATCGATGTACCTTGTGGGTCCGTTCTCCCAGGGAGATGTGGGACCAAAAACGGTTCTTGACCTTGTGGTTGTCCAGCAGACTGAAGAACCTATTCACAGGAGAGCTGATTTTTGGACAACTCATTTGCGCCCGCGGATTGGAATAAATTTTTACGTTTACACGCCGGATGAGTTCGAGAATAATCTAGAGGACGATCTACTGCTTCAACATGCTTTCAGTATTGGCGAAAGGGTGTACGGGTAAATTTTATGAGTTCTTCAAACCAATCCATGAGTTGGCTTGCGCAAGCCGTAGCGGATTTGGAAGCTGCTCAAGCAAACTTTGATCAAGGCCGACACGCCTTATCTTGTTTTTTATGCCATGAATCGGCCGTCAAAATTATAAAGGGTTTTCTATATAAGCAAGGTGCTGAGATGGTTTGGGGAGAGCATCTATCTGACCTTTGTGAAGATGCCATGGCTTTTGACCCATCATTTGATTTCGTCAAGTCGGTTGCGTCGTTACTCGATAAGCATGCACTCGCAACCCGGAATCCTGATGCTGTTGCAGGGGCAATTCCATTTGAGGTTTACGATTCTACGGACTCTGAGCATGCGCTTGAAATAGCAACCGAGGTTCTGGAAACGGTGCGTAACAAAATATCCGAAGGATAAGGGGATCCCACTAACCTTTCGCCCATTCTATGACCGATTTGTGCATGGTAGAGACTCCGATTCTAAATTCCTCGAAGTTAATTCCGTAGTTCCACTCCGCCCATAATTCATCGCTCACCACTAACGTGTTGCAGACCTTGACATTACGATGTTTGGCTACCTGATACATAGCTGATGTTTCCATGTCGACACCAATTATCCCTGCCTTAGCATAGGAGACGATGTCGTCATTCATCTCGCGATAGAAGCCATCAGTAGTCCACCAGTCCCCACTTGCTGTTTTTCCACCGTGCTTTTTGATCAAAGTGCAAAGTTCATTGCGTAATTTTGTGTCAGCAGTGGGAGGCCCTTGCGCAGGATAGTGCTTAGATGTGCCTTCATCGACCACCTTAACGGTTTCTGGGATTAAGACGGTTCCTACTGTGTGTCTCACGTCTAGGCTTCCTGATGCTCCAACACCTACGAACGATTCCGCTCCACAGGCGATAAGGTCTTCCATTAGCATTATCGTTCCTGGTGCACCGATAGGAGCGAAGGCAACGGTAATCCCACCTTGATTATTGTCTGCTGTCCTTAGCCAGAACGTATGAGTGAACATGGTTCTTGGTGCCGGCGTTGCTAACAATTCATCTGCGAGTTTTTCTCCCCAGCTTTCAGTCCACGTGAGGAGAACCTTCTTGCCAACCCGTATATCGTTGAACGATTTTCCTCGAGCTTTCAGGCGGCTGTAAACAGCTTCGCGTGGGGTGAAGCGTGGGTTGGACATAGGAGGTTAAATTCCGAGTGGTGATTTAATTGTGTCTAGGTAAGCAGCGGCTCCTGCTTGTAGGAATTTAGGTGCAGAACTGACGATCCAGTTTATTCCACGTCTGTGCCAGAAAATGGTCTGTTCCGCGGTTACCCCTAGCGTACCAGTGTGCTTACCAGATGCATTTATCTTAGTAGTTAGACCTTCGATCGTCTCAATGACCTTATCGTGCATCGTTTCACCGGGAATACCGAAATTGACAGAAAGATCCCCTGGACCTAAGAAAATTGCATCTGCGTTTTCGGTCGCGATGATTTCATCTTGATTTTCAATTCCCTGAATAGTTTCGATCTGTAGCGATATGAATGTCTCTTCATTTGATTCTTTTATGTATTCGGCCATGCCTTGAAGACCGAAATTGGCATTTCGACCAGCAAATGCCCCCCGCTTACCCATTGGTGGATACTTGATTGCATCAACAACCTTTTTACCATCCTGTCCGTTGTTGATCAGCGGAATCATTACCCCTGCTGCTCCTGCGTCCATGTAGCGTTGAATGTTTTGCTGTTCATTCAAGCCGATTCTTAAGATTGCCGTGGTGTTTGAGAGCTCAGCAGCTCGAATCATATGTTCTGCGGTTTCGTAATCCATTGGACCGTGCTCACAGTCGATTACTACGAAATCGAATCCCATCCAACCCATCGTTTCGACTATTCCTGGTGATGGCAATCCAACGAATGGTCCTATGGTGGTTTTGCCTTGGTTAAGTTTTTGTTTGAGTGTATTTTTTTTCAAGTGCATGTTTCCTGTGTTATGAGTTGGTGATACGGCACGTTGGTAATATCACCGAGAAGATCGTAGGGAAAGATATTTTTACTCGATTCAGGTATGTTGACTCAGCCTCTTGACGGTGGTGATTTGAGGCTCACAGCGAGTTCAGTTAACAGGTCACGTTATTGTGGGTGGAATTTACTGATATTAGGGTATTTAACTTTGGATCGGCAACAGGATATTTAGCTTCTTAGTAGTTCCTGTGGAATGCCACGTTCGATCAGGCCTCGTCTTACTCGCTTTAGTATGGCATCGGCGATGCGGTGACCTGCTTGATCGGCCCGTATGATGCACCACCGTCGGTCACCCTTTGACATCTTTAAATAACCTTCACGAACTTTCTTGTGGAATTTCAATGGAGCCTGTTCAAATCGTCGTTCACTTTCATTGTCAACCCTGATCTCTCCATTTTTATTCGTCGGATCAAACAAATTTGGCTTATTAGAAACGCGGGCCAGGCTTAATTCGGGATCTGCATCTAGCAATATTGTTAATTCTGGGATTAAGCCTGCAGCAGCAATATCGTTTAACTGTCTAATAGTTTTGATTTCACCGCCACGTGCATACCCTTGGTACGCAACTGTTGAATCAATAAATCGATCCAGAATAACAACTTTGCCTTTGTCTAAAGCAGGCCGGATTAGCTCAAACATTAACTGTGCTCGGGCCGCCTCGAACAATAAAGTTTCAGCAAGTGGTGATGGAGAGTTGGCGCGTTTGATCCATCGCCGTACTTGGTTTCCAAGATCCGAGCTACCTGGCTCATGTGCTAGAACAGCATCTATCCCAAAGTTATCAAGCTTGCGGTATAGGCGTTCTGCTTGTGTGGATTTTCCTACACCCTCACCGCCTTCGAAAGTAATAAGTAATCCGCCTTTGACGGTCCGCTTTTTCAAGCGCGTACCAGTGATGCCAAAATTCATTGTTGTCTGCCCTTTAGCAGTCAATATGTGTTCCTCATGATCGGGTGTAGTCGAGTCATTAACCGGTCTCTCTCGCTGATAAATTGAAGCCTAACGTCTACGACGCCGAATTACAACGCGTCGTGATGGTTCTCTTCCGGTGCTGGCCGATCCTAAATTATTTCGAGCTGCTAATCCGTGTTGAAGTCTGCGTACGTATGGTGGCTGCGCCATGAGTTCTATGCGTTGTTCACCCGAAACCACACGACTTATTGCTGCCTCTGTTTCTTTGATAGCTTCTCTGGATCTTCCGCGTTGGTCTATGTTTTCAAAATCGTTATTGTTTATGTTACGAGTTTGGTTTTTTTCTTTTATGAATCGTTTAACCCATTGCCTGATCTGTTCTTTAGTTCCACGGCGTAGAACATGAACTGTTGTTCCATCGCGTTCAGCTCTTCGAATGGCGGAAGGGCGTCGGCTATAGTGCGATTTTGTTGTTACAAAAATCTCAGCGGCATCAGCGAAATCGACGAGGTTGACAGGCACATTTAACTCGCCAATCACATCAATTATGGTACTTTTTGGAATACCGAATGCAAAGACCGATGTAGCAGACTGATTCGCGATCTTAAGTTCTACTTCGGATTCTGAGAAATTTCTATCAGACTGATTAATTCCATTTGTGGTTGTTTTTTCTCGTCGGCTCACGCTTCGGTTTTGTTGGGGTTGTTGAAGTGATAGGGCATTCACATCGAAAGGTGCGGACTGGAACTCCGATTCTGTCCCTGGCAACTCTTCGATTTTCGTTTCGACCAGTCCGTTTTGTTGCAAACGTCTAGCCTCTTGCGGGATGGATATCCCACGCAGCATGCGATCAACGGCTGTACCAACTTCAGGATGGATTGCCACCACGTTACGTTCCCGTATTTCCACGACTATATCGAAAGTAGGGTCGTGTTTACGTTCCAAAACTGTCTTTTGAGTTCGTCGACGTCGCGCTTCGATATCCCCTAGTGTTACGGTTTGCGTTCCACCAACGAGGTCTGAAAGAGTTGGATTGGAAACCACATTTGTCAGTGAGTTACCGTGCGCAGTGGCGACGAGCTGTACTCCCCTTTCAGCGATAGTTCTCGCTGCGATAGCCTCAAGTTCCGTGCCCATTTCATCGATCACAATGACTTCAGGCATGTGATTTTCGACACCCTCGATCATCACATTGTGCTGGAGACCTGTATTGCCCACTTGCATTCGACGGGCACGACCGATGGCCGGATGCGGAACGTCCCCATCGCCAGCTATTTCATTAGAGGTATCGACAATCACAACACGTTTTTTAGCCTCATCCGCTAAAACCCGAGCAGTTTCACGAAGAATAGTAGTTTTTCCTACCCCTGGTCGTCCCAAAATTAGAACACTTTTACCGGACCGTATAAGGTCTTCAATTAAGCGCACCGAGCCATACACGGCCCTGCCTACTCGGCAGGTAAGACCGACTGGCTCGCCAGCGCGGTTTCTCATTACAGAAATACGGTGAAGTGTGCGTTCAATGCCAGCTCGATTATCGTCCCCGAAATGTCCGACTTGTTGGACAACATGGGAAATTTCGTTTCGTGACACTTCGATTTCACTGAGTGGTATTTGTTCTAGTGGAAACCTAGCTTCAGCGTTTCTCCCGAGGTCGAGTATCACCTCGACTAAATCGCCGATATCTTGTCTTTTACGTAATGATTCTGCAATTGCGTCAGGGAATATACTGATGAATGCTTCGAGATCATCTACGACCTGTGCGTTGGGTTCTATCAGAATGGGATTCTCCTTTTACGTATCGGTTAACTAACAGCGGCGAAAACTTGTCGTATTTCAGATACTGTTTGAGCTAGAGGCTTAACCATTACCTCATAGCTTGCTTGTTTTTTAAAGCCAATGTTTACAAGTAAGTCTGCTAGGGCCGGCCTGTAACTTGGAACAGCAGTTAATGCTGGTACATCGTTAGTTTCGGCTAAAGCCGCAGCAATTAATCCCGGCAGTTCGGCTCCTGCATTTGCTGCCCAGTTGACATTGAACATATGCCGGGTCCTAATGGTGCTTCGTTGTATTAAGGCACCAACCTCGCCAGTTGGCAGGTCTAGTACCCATTCTGAGGTTTTGCGAGCAAGCCGTTCCATTCCGGCAACCCAATCCTCGGAGGTTTGTCCTGTCTTCATTCGGATTTCCATGGGCGTTATGGCATTGTGCATACGGAATAAGGGTCCGTTGTCAGATTGGCACCTTGGTCTCAACTGAAGAGAATGATTTGTAACTCCTAGCTTGGTTACAGCTGAACGCACGGATTCAGACTGGTAAACCGATTCACGATAGATCGTAGAAAAGCCGGCTTTTTGAGCGAAATTACAAGTGTTGCTATCGGTGGGAATTCTTGCAAATATGCGATGCGCACCCGCACCTCCAGCTGGAACGGCAATCTGTTCAAGCAGGTCGAGTATCAGATTCGACTTGGAATTTCGAATATAAAATTCGCTAATTTCCCATGCCTGCTGACCTGATCGTGGTCCTGCGCGTAAAACGGCGTCTATTCTTCCACGTAGCGTTTCCACCCAGCAACTTTGCCATGCTCTGGGGGATAGGGCGATGGTGGCGTATTTGGCGGTGGGGAATCTACTTGGTCCCCCGCGAAGCGCATCTACCAAAGTGCACGTTTCACCCCAACCCGCAGAAGGTCGGAATTGCAACATCCTAGGTGAATCAGTTGGGTGTAGGTGGCGGATCATACAGAACTTGAACTTTCCTCCGTGGACCGATTTCGTCTTGGGTCTTCGCGTGCTTCCTTGGCAAGTTTGAGAAAAAGTGCGTGTAATCGGGTATCACTCGTTAGTTCAGGGTGGAACGAGGTCGCAAGTATTCGGTCTTTTTTCACAGCAACTGCTTGCCCATCATCAGTGGAGGCGATTTGCATAACTTCCTCTCCAATGGTTTGAACAATTGGTGCTCTTATAAATACCGCTCGCATTGGATCACCTTCGATACCGTCAATGTGTAACTCGGCTTCGAAGCTATCTACCTGTCGCCCGAAATAGTTTCGCGCGACACTGATGTCGATCAGGTTGAGTGGGATTGGATATGGATCGGCAAGCTCGCGTGCTATTACGATCATCCCTGCACACGTGCCCCACAGGGCCATCCCATCAATTACCTTTTCGCGGAGCTGGTCTATGAAATCGAATCTTGTAAGAAGCTTGACGATTGTTGTGCTCTCGCCACCGGGGATGACCAAACCATCGATTTCCGAAAGTTGTTGTACTTTTCGAACTTCTATAGCGTCGATACCGATTTTGCCGAACATCTGAAGATGCTCCGCAAAATCGCCCTGTAAAGCGAGAACACCGATGCTAGGCTGCAAAGGTGACTTTCCGTTCAAAGTTATTACCAACCGCGAGTTTGAAGCTGTTCCGCTTCCGCAATTTTATTCGCTTCTATTCCTGGCATAGCGTCACCTAGTCCTCGTGAGATTTCGGCAAGCATGTCTGGGTCATTGTAGTGAGTGGTTGCGCGAACAATAGCATCTGCCATTTTTGCTGGGTTCGAACTTTTGAAAATCCCCGAGCCTACGAAGACTCCTTCGACGCCTATCTGCATAAGCAACGCGGCGTCAGCGGGAGTTGCGATACCTCCAGCTGCAAAATTGACCACAGGGAGCTTACCGGTTCGGTGAACTTCGACGACCAGTTCGTAGGGAGCCTGGAAGTCTCGCGCTGAAGACATCAATTCCTCGGTTGGCATATTCTGGATCGTTCGAATATCTGCCTGTATCTGACGTGCATGAGTGACGGCGTGGACAATATCTCCTGTTCCCGCTTCACCCTTTGTACGGATCATTGCTGCACCTTCACCAATTCGGCGTAGTGCTTCTCCGATGTTTCGTGCACCACAGACGTATGGCATTTTGTATTGCCATTTATCGATATGGTATTCGTTGTCAGCGGGAGTTAATACTTCAGATTCATCACAATAGTCGACGCCAAGAGCTTCTAATATTTGCGCTTCGACAAAGTGTCCGATTCGGGCTTTAGCCATCACAGGAATAGATACCGCGTCAATAATGCCAGAGATGAGATCGGGGTCGGACATTCGAGCAACACCGCCATCGCGACGAATGTCTGATGGAACGCGTTCGAGAGCCATCACCGATACAGCACCTGCGTCTTCTGCTACCTTGGCTTGGTCAGGCGTCACAACGTCCATTATGACGCCGCCTTTGAGCATCTGGGCTAACCCACCTTTTACCCGCCAATCACCAACTTCGGGTTTGGACATTTCTTTCCAACGTTGAGCACTGGTTGTACCGTTGGTCGTGCTTGTGGCCATCTCTATAAGATCCTTCCGGCTTTTGAAAATACACCCTGTATTTTTTAGGGGTCAAAGTGAAGTGTGATCGCGACACCGAACCCGCGTCACACGTTTGCGTCGTCACGACGCATTGTCCTGAATTATACGCCAGCTTGTGGGCAGGCTGTTCTGCTCCCGTACCGCTCAGTTTGATAGGGAGCCTAGTGCATTAATTCGTAATCTTTCAATGAGAAAGGAAATTTGAATGGCTCGAACTTCAACCGATGCCTTTTCTAGCCATCAAGTTTGCGAGGTCAGCGGTTCGACAGGAGTATCCCCATTCGTTGTCATACCAGCCCACGACCTTAACGAACTCTCCGCCAACAGATGCCGTAGCGAGGGAATCGATGGTACAGGAGTTTGAGTTTCCTATGTAATCAACTGAAACCAGTGGTTCATCCGAATACCCTAGAATTCCGTGTAAGTTTTCATCCATTGAGGCTTTTCGGTAAGCGTCGTTTACATCTGCTAAAGATGCATTGTTGGTGAGTTTCATGGTTAGGTCTGTGACCGATCCAGTTATCACAGGTACACGGTATGCCATTCCGTCGATCTTACCGTCGAGTTCTGGTATGACAAGTGTTACAGCTTTGGCTGCACCAGTTGTGGTTGGAATAATGCTGTTGGCGGCTGCACGTGCTCGCCGCAGGTCTTTATGGTTTTGGTCCAGAATGTTTTGGTCGTTGGTATAGGCGTGAATGGTGGACATCAAAGCGCTTTCGATGCCGAACGTATCATTTATGACTTTGGCCATCGGTGCTACGCAGTTTGTGGTACACGACGCGTTCGAGATAATGTGATGAGTAGCAGGGTTATATTGACTGTCGTTTACGCCCAGTACGACTGTCAAATCTTCGTTCTTGGCAGGAGCGGAGATGATTACTTTCTTTGCTCCCCCCCTCATGTGGCCTGCTGCCTTGATGGCGTCTGTGAAAACTCCAGTGCATTCTATGACAAGCTCTACTCCAGCGTCACCCCATTTGATTTCAGAAGGATTTATATCGGATGAAGAACTGATCTTTTCGCCATCAATTTTTAAGGAGCCATCTTCGCATTCAACGGTTCCTGGGTAACGTCCATAAGTTGAATCGAATTTCAAAAGATGCGCATTGGTTTCTGTGTCACCTACATCGTTTATTGCTACGACTTCGATAGTGTCAGGGTATCGCTCCTTTATCGAACGGAAAACTTGGCGTCCAATGCGTCCGAAGCCATTGATTCCAATCTTAGTTTTTGCCATTAATTTTCCTCGTCACTAGTACTCTTGTGTCAGTTTTGATTTGTTGTCAACTATCAGTTGTGGTTGGGGAGAATACGGTTGCCGGCATAACGTGCTCTACTTCCGAGAAGTTCTTCGATCCTAAGAAGGCGATTGTATTTAGCGACGCGTTCACTTCGGGATGGAGCGCCAGTCTTGATCTGGCCGGCCGATGTGCCAACTGCGAGATCTGCAATAGATGTATCTTCAGTTTCTCCTGAACGGTGGCTAATGACAACACCGAAGTTTGCCGTTTGCGCAAGATGTACTGTTTCAAGAGTTTCCGAAACGCTGCCAACCTGATTCAGTTTTACGAGTACAGCATTTCCTGCTTTATTATCGA
>ERZ651768.1019-NODE-1019-length-20734-cov-12.678753_pt1 | contig 20734 bp, 18 predicted proteins | sample MGYA00514754_ERZ651768 | MGnify/ENA metagenome assembly ERZ651768
GACGACGGCCCACCGTGACGTGCAGGTCGTCAATGGCCCCATCGTCGACGTGTGGGTGGTCCTCGGACATGGAGGCCGAGCCTAGGCCGGGCGGCCGGTATCGGGAATCCCTGAGAACGAGTACCGGTCCACCTCAGGGGCGTCGACGCATCAGCGCGTTGCGGCGGGTCCGGCACACCAGCTCGTCACGCTGGTTGTGCGCCCGGTGCTCGAAGGTCACGATGCCCGCGTCGGGACGTGAACCGGACGCCCGGACGGCCACCACCTCGGTCTCGAACCTCAGCGTGTCGCCGAGCAGCACCGGTGCCGGGAACGCCGACTCCTCGAAACCCAGGTTGGCCACCGTGGTGCCCAGCGTGGTGTCGCCCACGCTCACCCCGACCACCAGGCCCAGCGTGAACAGGCTGTTGACGAGGCGCTCCCCGAACTCCGTCGCCGCGGCGAACGTGGCGTCCAGGTGCAGCGGCTGCGGATTGTGGGTCAGGGCGCAGAACAGGGTGTTGTCGGCCTCAGTGACCGTCCGGGTCAGAGCGTGGCGGACCACCAGCCCCACGGGGAGTTCCTCGAACCAGCGACCCATCGCACCGTCGACCGGTTCCGGGGTGGTGGCGGCGTCCATGTTCGCAGTCTGGCCGACCGGACGTGGACCCGCGTCGAGGGCCCTAATCTCACGGGCCATGACCACCCCCATCTGGACGCCCGACGTGCATCGCCGATCCACGAGCCAGGTCGAGGAGTTCCGGGTGGCGGTCGGCGTCGAGGGTGGCTACCGGGACCTCCACCGCTGGTCGGTGGACCATCCGGGCGACTTCTGGCGCGCAGCATGGGACCACCTGGGCGTGGTGGGCGACCCGGGCGACCGACCGATCCAGTCGGTCGGCGACCACCCCACCGGCACCCGCTTCTTCCCGGACGGCTACCTGAACTTCGCCGAAAACCTCCTGGCCCACGCCGACGACTCGCCAGCACTGGTGTTCCGGGGCGAGGACGGCTCTCGCCGGGAACTCTCCCGGCAGGACCTCCACGACCTGGTCTCGCGACTCCAACAGGCACTCCTGGACCTCGGGGTGGAGCCAGGCGACCGGGTGGCGGCGTGGCTCCCGAACGTCGCGGAGACGTACGCCGTCATGCTGGCCTCGGCCTCGATCGGCGCCGTGTTCTCCTCCACCTCGCCCGACTTCGGAACCGATGGCGTGCTGGACCGGTTCGGCCAGATCGAACCGGTCGTGCTGTTCGCCACCGACGGCTACCACTACGGGGGTCGCCACCACGACGTCACCCCCCGGCTGGCCGACGTGGCCGCCGGACTGCCCACCCTCCGCCGGGTAGTGGTAGTTGGTGGCGACCCTGGAGAGACGACCTACGGGCCGGTGCCGGGTGGCGCTGTCACCCTCGACGCGTTCCTGGAGCCGTACGACGCCGGGCCGGTCCGGTTCCTGGACCTGGCGTTCGACCACCCGCTCTACGTCCTGTACTCGTCCGGAACGACCGGAAGGCCCAAGTGCATCGTGCACAGGGCCGGCGGAATCCTCCTCAAGCACCTGGTGGAGCACCGGCTCCAGTGCGACGTCCGGTCCGGCGACCGGGTCTTCTACTTCACGACGGCTGGCTGGATGATGTGGAACTGGCTGGCCTCGGGCCTGGCCGCCGGAGCCACGCTGGTCCTCTACGACGGCTCGCCCTTCCACCCGGATGGCACCCGGCTGTTCGACCTCGTGGACGACTGTGACGTGACGTTGTTCGGCGTGTCGGCCAAGTTCATCGACTCGGTGGCCAAGGCCGGACTGCGTCCGGCGGGGACCCACGACCTCGGCTCGTTGCGGACCATCTGCTCCACCGGTAGCCCGCTCAGCCCCGAGGGCTTCGCCCACGTCCACGCCGACTGGAAGGCGGACGTCCACCTGGCGTCGATCTCCGGCGGTACCGACCTGTGTGGCTGCCTCGTCGGTGGCCAGCCGACGGGACCGGTCCACGCAGGCCAGATCCAGGGCCCGATGCTGGGCATGGACATGGACGTCGTCGACGAGGGCGGTTCGCCCGTCGGACCCGGGACACGGGGCGAGCTGGTCTGCCGGTCGGCCTTCCCGTCCATGCCCCTCGGATTCTGGGACGACCCGGACGACCGGAGGTACCACGCGGCCTACTTCGACCGGTTCGCCGGCCTCTGGCACCAGGGCGACTTCGCCGAACGGACCGTCGAGGGGGGCTTCGTCATCCACGGACGATCGGACGCCACGCTCAATCCGGGCGGCGTCCGCATCGGTACCGCCGAGATCTACCGGCGCGTCGAAGGCCTCGCCGAGGTCACCGAGGCGCTGGTCATCGGCCAGCGGTGGGAGGCAGACACTCGGGTCGTGCTGTTCGTGGTCACCGCCGCCGGCATCAACCTCGACGACGACCTGCGCGCCCGCATCCGGGCCGACGTCCGGACCGGGGCCTCACCCCGGCACGTGCCGTCGATCATCCTCGAGGTGCCCGAGCTCCCCAGGACCCGTTCGGGCAAGTTGGTGGAGCTGGCCGTCCGAAACGTCGTTGAGGGTCGCCCCGTCACCAACTCCGAGGCGCTGGCCAACCCCGCCGCCCTGGACCACTTCAGGAACCTGCCCGAGCTGGCCGTCTGACCGCCCGGCCGACCAGGACCCTTGCGATGGCACCCCGGCCGCCCGCTCAGAACTCGTACAGTGGCACCCCGGCCACCTGGAGGTGGCCCAGTTCGTTCACCGACCGCATTGTGCGGTGCCCGGCGGAAGACGCTGCGACCCGGCTGATCGACGTGTAGCGGGCCTCGTAGAACATCACGGTGTCGATGCCCAGGACGTGTGACAGGTAGGCGGAGACCACGCCCCCGTGGCAGCCCACGGCCACGGTCCGACCCGGGTTGGCTGCGATGATCCGGTCCATCCCGGTCACCACCTGGTCCCGGAACGCCTCGGGATCGGCCAGGTCCTCACCGGCCATGATCTGGTCCCAGCGGGGATCGCCGATGGCCCTGAGCCGCTCCATGGGTATGTACTCGACCTCACCCTCGTCGTACTCGGTGACCAGTGGTTCCACGACCACGTCGAGTCCGAGCCGCCGTGCCAGGGGGACCACCGTCTCGCGGGCCCTGGCTTTGGGGCTGGCGTAGACGGCGTCGATGCGCGCCTCGGCCGTGGGCCCGTCGGTCAACCAGTCGGCCAGCGCCTCGGCCTGGCGCCGTCCCAGGGCCGAGAGGTGCGGGTCGGCCTCCTCCCCGGTGACGGTGTTGTCGACGGTGACCGGGAGCGCGTGTCGGATGAGGAGCAGTTCCATGACCGGCCGGACGCTAGCCCTGCCCGGTCCCACGGGTACCGTCGGCACCATGAAGATCGACGGTGGCCTCACCGGCCTGACCACGCCGGCTGACTCCGGTGGCCTGGCCGCGATCGGCGAATCGGCACGACGACTCGAGGAGGCCGGCTACGCCGGCGCATGGACCGCCGAGACGAGCCACGACCCGTTCCTGCCCCACATGCTCGCCGCCGAGCACACCCGCCGGATCGAGCTGGGCACGTCAATCGCGGTGGCCTTCGCCAGGAACCCGATGCTGCTGGCGAACCTCGGCCACGACCTCCAGCGCTACACCGACGGCCGCTTCATCCTCGGCCTCGGCACCCAGATCAGGCCCCACATAACCAAGCGGTTCTCCATGGAGTGGTCCCGGCCGGCGGCCCGCATGAGGGAGATGATCAGCGCGGTGCGGGCCATCTGGGCGACGTGGAACGAGGGAACGAAGCTCGACTTCCGGGGCGACTTCTACCGACACACCCTCATGACCCCCTTCTTCGACCCGGGCCCCAACGAATGCGGCCCGCCCAAGGTGTTCCTGGCCGCCGTCGGACCGCTCATGTGCGAGGTGGCCGGCGAGGTCTGCGACGGGCTGATCTGCCACGCCTTCAGCACCGAGAGGTACCTCCGGGAGGTCACCATCCCCGCCGTGGAGCGGGGCCTGGAGAAGTCCGGACGGACCCTGGCTGACTTCGAGTTCGTCGGACCGGGCTTCGTGGTCACCGGAGAGACCGAGGAGGCCATGGCCAGGGCCGCCACCGGGGTGCGTCAGCAGATCGCCTTCTACGGGTCCACCCCGGCCTACCGCCCGGTGCTGGACGTGCACGGCTGGGGCGAACTCCAGGCCGACCTGAACCGCATGTCCAAGCAGGGTGAGTGGCAGGCCATGGGCGATCTCATCGACGACGAGGTCCTCTCGACCTTCGCAGTCGTCGGAGAACAGGACGCCATCGCGCGGGGGTTCCGTGACCGCTACGGCGACTGTGTCGACCGGCTCAGCTTCTACGCCTCGGGCTCCGAGGGTGGGCTGGACTTCTGGGAGCCGATCGTCGCCGACCTCTCGTCCTGATCCCGCCTGCCGACCACCGTCAGTCCGCCGGTTCACCCGACCTCGGTACTGAGGCTGGGGACGTATCCGCCGCGGTCCGGCCGACGGTCGCCCGATAGGTTTCACACATGGCCGATCAGGAGGAGTTCTCCTACACGGACCTGCTCCCGCTGGTCCAGGATGCTTACGACACCACCACGTTCCGGAAGCTCACCGACGAGGGGGTGTCGACGGTGGGGGGCCCGGGAGGCCGGACCTTCCTGGAGGTCGACTCCGAGGCGATCCGCCTGCTCACGGCCACGGCGATGCGTGACATCGCCCACCTCCTGCGTACGGGCCACCTGGCACAGCTGGCGGCCATCCTGGACGACCCGGAGGCCTCGGCCAACGACCGGTTCGTGGCCTCCGAGCTCCTCCAGAACGCCTGCATCGCAGCGGGCGGCGTCCTTCCGTCCTGCCAGGACACCGGCACGGCCATCGTGTCGGCCAAGAAGGGCGACCTGGTGCTCACCGACGGCGACGACCGGGAGGCCATCTCCCGCGGCGTATACGACACCTACCTGACGTCCAACCTGCGCTACTCCCAGCTGGCACCGCTGGACATGTTCGCCGAACGGAACACCGGGTCGAACCTCCCCGCCCAGATCGAGATCGAGTCGGTACCCGGCGACGCCTACAAGTTCCTGTTCATGGCCAAGGGCGGCGGCTCGGCCAACAAGAGCTTCCTCTTCCACGAGACGAAGGCCCTGCTCAACCCCGAGAGCCTGGCCCGGTTCCTGGACGAGAAGCTGCGGACGCTGGGCACCTCGGCCTGTCCGCCGTACCACCTGGCCGTCGTCATCGGCGGCACCTCGGCCGAGCACACCCTGCGGACCGCCAAGTACGCCTCGGCCCACTACCTCGACAACCTCCCGACCACCGGAAGCCCGGCGGGCCACGGCTTCCGGGACCTCGGATGGGAGGAGGAGATCCTGGAGATGACGCGCGGGTTCGGAATCGGGGCGCAGTTCGGCGGCAAGTACTTCTGCCACGACGTCCGGGTGATCCGACTCCCCCGACACGGCGCCTCCAACCCGGTCGGGATAGCAGTCTCGTGCTCCGCCGACCGACAGGCCCTGGGAATGATCACCGGCGATGGCGTCTTCCTGGAGCACCTGGAGGAGGACCCCGCCCGGTTCCTCCCCGAGGTGGTGGATGACGACCTGTCGGCCACCGTGGTCCCCATAGACCTCGACCAGCCCATGGACGCCATCCGCAGCGAGCTGTCGAAGCACCCGGTCAAGACCCGGCTGTCGCTGACCGGGACCCTCGTGGTGGCCCGCGACATCGCCCACGCCAGGATCGCCGAGCTGCTCGATGCCGGACAACCCATGCCGGAGTACCTACGGGACCATCCCGTCTACTATGCCGGTCCTGCCAAGACCCCCGAAGGCCATGCCTCCGGATCGTTCGGACCCACCACGGCGGGCCGGATGGACGCCTACGTGGAACGCTTCCAGGCGGCCGGCGGCAGCCTCGTCATGCTGGCGAAGGGGAACCGGTCCCGGCAGGTCACCGAGGCGTGCGCACGCCACGGCGGCTTCTACCTCGGATCGATCGGCGGGCCGGCGGCCCGACTGGCCCGGGACTCCATCCGCAGCGTCGAGGTCCTCGAGTACCCGGAGCTGGGCATGGAGGCCGTCTGGCGCATCCGGGTCGAGGACTTCCCGGCGTTCATCGTGGTCGACGACAAGGGTGGGGACTTCTTCGACGAGGTCTCCACGAGGGTCGACCTCGACTAGACCGCTGACGCCGCCTCGTACCCGGCCATTGCCATCGTGGGGAACGGGGATCAGACGCAGTCGTTGACCATGTGGCCGACCCCGGCGATGTGGGATTCGATCCGCTGGCCGGGGCGCAGGCACCTGCCCTGGGCGTCCCCCACCCCGGCCGGCGTACCGGTGAACACCAGGTCACCCGGCTCCAGCGTGCATATGCCCGACAGGTAGGCGACCAACTGCTCCACCCCGACCATCATCCGGCTGGTCCGGCTGTCCTGTCGGACCTCGCCGTCCACCGCGCACCTGAGGAACAGGTCGTCGGGCGCCTCGAGGAGGTCGACGGAAACCACGTTCGGGCCGATGGGTCCGAACGTGTCGTAGCTCTTGCCGAGGCTGAACTGGGCCGGCTCCGAGGCCGTCTGCAGGGCGCGTTCGGAGATGTCCTGGCCCACGGTCACCCCGGCCAGGGCGTCCCACACGTCGGACTCGTCGAGGTCGCGGCACCGGCGACCCACCACGACCACCAGCTCCACCTCGTAGTCGGTGCGATCCCCCACCACGACGACGTCGTCGGACGGTCCGACCAGGCAGGACGGGAACTTGGTGAAGATGACCGGAGCGGTCGACGGCGCCCGGTGCATCTCGTCGATGTGGGCCAGGTAGTTCATGCCGATGCCGAACACCTTCTGTGGCCGGGGCACGGCCGGGCCCAGGCCGTCGAGGCCGACCGAACCGTCTGCCTCCCCGGCGGGGATACCCGTCAGGTCGGTGAGGGCGTGCAGGGTCCCGGGGTCGGCGAGGGCATCCATCGGGGCGGCCAGGCGACCGTCGGTGAGGCGTCCCAGGTCCCACCAGCGGGCCGTGGCACCGTCAGCTGGCGCCTCCAGGCCGTCGTCCATGAGCACGGCCCGGCCATCGCGGAGGTTTCCAAGTCGAAATGCCATGGTCAAAGAGTCTCGCCGGAACGGGCCCCGATCCCTCGCCAGACGGGAACCGAGTCACTGCCGGTCGGGTGGATGGGTCGGGGCTGACAAGACGGCGGCAACGCGCCATGATGGGCGGATACATACCCGGTCGGTGCTGGGCCGGGGCCGACACATGAAGGAGGAGGCTTGGCCAAGCCACATGCCGTCTGTGAAGTCGAACTTCTCACCCAGGGGCCGGTGGAGTTCGGCGATCGGGAACATGCGACCGGCAAGGTACGGGAGTTGTGCGAGTTGGGGCACGAACCGGTGCTCACCGCCGTGGTCAAGTTGAGGCTCAGGGAAGACGCAGCCGATTCCCTTCCAGCCATCGCCGAGGCGACCATCGACATGAACGGTGTGGCGATCCGGGCCCACGCATCGGGCGACACGATGACCGAGGCCATCGACAGGCTCGACGACCGCCTCGGCCGGCGCCTCCGCCGACACCGCAAGCGCCTCGAAGACCGCCGACACGACCGCGAACCGGAGCCGACGAGGAGCCATCCCGGCTACGCCTCGATCCCACGCGACGAGCGGGAGGTGGTCCGCCACAAGTCGCTAGCCATGCATCCGATGACCGTCGAGGAGGCTGTCGACGAAATGGACCTCCTGGACCACGGCTTCTACCTGTACCTCGACACAGACCACGACATCGACCGCGTGGTGTTCCACAACGGCGACGGCACCATCCACGTGGTGCCGTCCGTGGTCGGCGAGGACCTGCCTGGCGACACCCGTCCCCCGATCCACCCGGCGCCGACCGTGCTGAACCACCTGCCGCTGGTAGAGGCCGAGGTGCTGCTGGACGAGGGCGACGAACCGTTCGTGTTCTTCGCCGAACCGGACTCGGGCAGAGGCCAGGTGCTGTACCGGCGCTTCGACGGGCACTACGGGCTGATCTCCCCGGCCATCTGACCTGAAGTGATGAAGGTCGTCGGCCTCTGCGGGGGCATCGGCGCGGGCAAGTCGACCGTGGCCCGGCTGCTGGCCGAACGGGGCGCCGTGGTAGTCGACGTCGACGCCCTCGGGCGCAGCGTCCTGGCCCATGACGAGGTCCGGCATGCCGTGGTGGCCGAGTTCGGGGACGGCGTGCTGGACGCCGACGGTGGGATAGACCGGGCGGCGCTGGCCCGGGAGGTGTTCTCCTGTGAGGGCCGCCTCACCGACCTGGAGGCGATAAGCCACCCGGCGATCGACCGCGAGATCGCCCGGCACCTCGAGGCGCTGGCCTCCGACCCGCCGGACCTGGTGGTGCTGGACATGGCGGTGCTCGTCGAGAGCGACCTCGGAAAGCTGTCAGACGGACGTGGCTACACCGAGGTGGTCGTGGTGGAGGCCCACGCCGATGTGCGCCTGGAGCGGCTGGTGGCCAGGGGTATGGCGGCCGACGACGCCAGGGCCCGCATGGCCGCCCAGGCAACCGATGCAGAACGTCGCGCGGTGGCCGACCACGTGCTGGTCAACGACGGCGACGAGGCCGACCTCGCCGAACGGGTCGACGAGCTGATCCCCCTGCTGGTGGCCTGAGCCGCCCCCTCTGCCAGCGGAGCGCCTACCAACGGAGGGCGCCGAGCACCGACCCGGTGTACTCCGGTCGGCTGATGACCAGGCCCGGTACCACCGGTCGTGCCTTGTTGAACTCGAGGCGGGAGCCGTCCACGCCATAGACGTCCAGGCCGGCGGCCATGGCCACCCCGGCCGGCGCACAGGCGTCCCACTCGTAGAGGCCCGACGGGTGGACGTAGACGTCGGCCGATCCGGCGACCACGGCCATGGCCTTCACGCCGGCCGACCCGCAGGACCGCACCACTCCCCCGATGGCCGCCGCCACCTCCTCGGCCTCACCCCACTGGGAGCGGCTGGTGATCACCACCGGACGGTCCCGCACCGGCGGGCGGGATGCCACCGACATGCCGGTCCCGTAGAGCTGACGACTGGCCGGCAGGCACACCGCGGCGGCAACCGGCGAACCGTCCACCACCAGGGCCACGTGGACGGCCCACTCGACGCTCCCCGGCCGGCCGAAGTCATGGGTGCCGTCCAACGGATCCACGATCCAGACCCGATCGGCGCCCACACGGCCACCGTCGTCGTACCCCTCCTCGGACAGCACGGCGTCATCGGGTCGGAGCTCGGACAGGCGGTCCACCAGGTGTCGGTGGGCGTGGCGGTCACCCTCTCCCTGGAGCCGGTGGGACGCCCACCCGTCGGCCACGGCCCGGTCCCGGATCCCGAGCAGCAGGTCACCGGCCTCCCGGGCCAGGAGTCCGGCGACCTCGTGATCCTCCATGTGGCGTCGACCCTAACCCGACCTCCTACTGTCGTCGGCCCCGGACACCGGCCGCCACGGCTCACATCGCCACCTGACTACCCTTTCAGCGGGCCGGTCACCGTCTGGCCTCCCCGACGACCGCATCGGAGCACCTCATGGCCCACGGCCGCATCACCGGTTGGGCGACCCACCTCCCCGAGCGACAGCTCACCAACCATGATCTGGCCGAGTTCGTCGACACCTCCGACGAGTGGATCAGGGAGCGCACCGGGATAGCCGCCCGCCACGTGGACGGCAGGGTGACCGAGATGTCGGCCATTGCCGGGCGCGACGCCCTGGCGATGGCGGGTGTGGACCCGGCCGACGTGGACCTCCTGCTCCTGGCCACCTGCAGTTCCGACCAGCAGTTCCCGGCCAGCGCCTCGGTCGTCCAGCACGAGCTGGGGCTCACGTGCGGAGCGATCGACATGAACGCCGCCTGCTCGGGCTTCGTGTACGGCCTGGTGACCGCCATGCAGTTCGCCGCCGGCGGCGTCGAGCGCATCCTCCTCATCGGCAGCGACGCCCTCAGCGGCATCATCGACTGGACCGACCGCGGGACCTGCGTGCTGTTCGGGGACGGCGCCGGGGCGGTGGTGATCGAACGGTCGGCCGACGCCCCCACCCTGCTCGGTTGGGACCTCATGTCGGACGGCTCGGCCGCCGGGATCCTCTCCTGCGAACACGGCGGCAAGATCTTCATGAACGGCAAGGAGGTGTTCCGCCGGGCCGTGCTGGCCATGGAGAGTGCCGCCCGCAACGCAATGGACCGGGCAGGGGTGACCATGGAGGACATCACCCTCGTGGTGCCCCACCAGGCCAACATCAGGATCATCGACGCCGCCATGAAGCGCCTGGAGATCCCCCGCGAGAAGGCGGCAATGGTCCTCGAGCGGACCGGGAACACGTCGGCGGCCTCCATCCCGCTGGCCCTGGTCGACGCCCTGGACGACGACCGGGTGGCCCCCGGCGACCTTGTGCTGATGGTCGGCTTCGGGGCCGGAATGTCCTCGGCGGCTGCCGTGATCCGCTGGGATCCGCCGGGTTCCTGACGGGCCCCGACCGCCCTGGCACAGCCCGGCTCGGCGGTACCCTCCCGGGGTGCTGACCGCCTCGGGCCTGTCGCGAGCCTTCGGGCCCCGAACCCTCTTCAGCGACGCCTCCCTGCAGCTCGGGCCGGGCCGGCGGGTTGCGCTCGTCGGCGGGAACGGCACAGGCAAGACCACCCTGATCGAGACCATCGTCGGCCTCCAGGACGCCGATGCCGGCGAGGTGCACCGTCCCAAGGGCCTCCGGATCGGCTACCTACCCCAGGAACTGCCCACCGAGACCGGTAGGTCGGTATTCGAACAGGTCATGCTGGGAGCCGGCCCGGTCACGGATCTGGCCCACCGCATCGAGGTCCTGGGGGCCTGGATCGGCGAGACCTCGGGTGCCGAACAGGAGCGGGCGTTGGCCGAGTTCGGCGAGGCCCAGTCACGCTTCGAACAGATCGGCGGCTACGCCGTGGAATCCGACGCCCACCGGATCCTCTCCGGGCTGGGATTCGACCCGGCTGACCACGGTCGGCCGATGGACGAGATGTCGGGAGGCTGGCGCATGCGGGTGGCACTGGCCCGCCTGCTGCTGTCGGCTCCCGACCTGCTCATCATGGACGAACCCACCAACCACCTCGACGTGGACAGCGTGGCATGGCTGGAACAGCACCTGGCCGCCTGGTCGGGCGGCCTGCTGTTCGTAAGCCACGATCGGGACTTCATCGACGCCGTGGCCAACCGCGTTCTGGAGCTGGCGGGAAGCCGCCTGACCGAGTACATCGGGGGCTTCGCCGACTTTGTGGTGGCCCGCGAGGAGAAGTTGGCCCTCCAGGAGGCCATGGCCGCCCAGCAGTCCCGACAGGTGGCCCAGACCGAGCGGTTCATCGAGCGCTTCAGGTACAAGGCCTCCAAGGCCCGTCAGGTCCAGAGCAGGGTCAAGTCCCTGGAGAAGCTGGACAGGATCATGGTCGACCGGCCCGACGCCCCCGCATCCCGGTTCGGGTTCCCGAAGCCACGCCGCTCGTCTCGCCTGGTGGCCGAGTTGGACGGGGTCACCGCCGGGTACGACGACGGCGACGGCAGGGAGCCGGACATCGTGCTCCGGGACGTGACGTTCGACATCGAACGGGGGCGCACGGTCGCCCTGATAGGACCCAACGGCGCAGGCAAGACGACCCTCGTCCGCCTCCTCACCGGTGAGATGGCCCCGCTGGCCGGGCGCGTCACCCGCGGCACCAACGTGGACCTGTCGCACTTCGACCAGCTCCAGGCCGAGATCCTGGATGATCGCCGCACGGTGCTCGAGGAGCTCAAGACCGTGCCCGGCGTCGAAACCGACGGCAGGAACCCCCGTACCTACCTGGCATCCTTCGGCTTCCGTGGCGATGCCGTGGACCGACGGGTGGGCGACCTCTCGGGCGGCGAACAGACCCGGCTGGCGCTGGCAAAGGCCCTCGCCGTCCCGGTGAACCTGCTCATCCTGGACGAGCCCACCAACCACCTGGACCTCCCCAGCTGCGACGTCCTGGAGGACGCCCTGGAGGCCTACCCGGGGACCGTGGTGCTGATCACCCACGACCGGCACCTCATCCGGTCGGTGGCCGACGTCCTCGTCGAGGTCAGGGACGGCCGGGCGGTCTGGCACGAGGGCGTACCGGACCGGGTCCTCTATCCGATGAGGCCCGACGCCGCTCCGGCACCCTCCCCGCACAGGTCCGCCGACCGGAACGCCGAACGGGCCGCCCCGGCACCGAAGAAGCCGAAGAAGGGCAGGCCCAGGGACCCCACCCAGGGACTCCGCCGGCGCCTCGAACGGGCCGAGCGCGACTGGGAGGCCGCCGAGGCGAGCGTTGTCGATGTCCAGGGGCGTCTGGCCGACCCGGACCTGTACCAGGAACCTGACCGGGCCGCCGCGGTGGTGGCCGAACACGAGGCGGCGAAGGATGCCGCCGCCCGGCTCATGGCCGAATGGGAGCGCCTCAGCACGCAGCTCGGCGGCTGAGGCCCCGGAGCCGGGCCACCGGTACGGTCGACGGCCGTGAGGATCCTGGTCACCAACGATGACGGCATCGACTCGGACGGCCTCCACAAGTTGGCACGGTCCCTCGTCGACCTGGGCGACGTCACGGTGGTCGCACCCGACACCGAGTATTCGGGAGCCGGCGCCTCGCTCGGCGCCATGCACCTCATCCGACCCGAGGTCCATGACGCCCACGTCGAGGGCGTCGACCGTGCGTGGTCGGTGAGCGGACCACCCGGCCTCTGTGTCATCTACGGTCGCCTCGGCCTGTTCGGTGACCCGTTCGACCTCGTCGTCTCGGGCATCAACCCGGGGATGAACGTGGGCCGGTCCGTGTACCACTCGGGGACGGTGGGCGCGGCGCTGACGGCCCGCAACGGGCGCATAACCGGGATCGCCGTCAGCCAGGCCGTGACCGGATGGGGGATCGAGGGCCAGGGGGCCGACGAGGTGCTCATCGACCAGCGGTGGTCGACGGCCGCCACCGTGGCCCGTGCCGTGGTCGCCAGCGTCATAGCCGCCCCGCCGGCCGAGCCGTCGGTCCTGAACGTGAACGTGCCCAACCTGGCGTTGGACGAACTCCGGGGCTGGCGGCACACGGTGACCGGGTCGGCACCGCCCAGGAGCCTGACAACCGCCGGGCTGGTACCCAAGGAGGGCCACGTCGGCACCTACCGGGTGGAGATGGACTGGGGCGAGCCGGGCGATCTACCACCGGAGACCGACGGCGGCGCTGTGATGGCCGGCTACGTCAGCCTGACCTGGCTGAACCGCCTGCACGAGGAACCGCCACCTGCCTACGATCCGGCTGCCGACGGCCTGGCACGCCTCCTGGGCTGACAGCCGTTCCTCCCGACGGGCCGGCCCTGCGACACTGGACCCCATCTCCCCCCACCCGAGGACGCCATGGATGCCCACGTCGACGTGCTGGTGATCGGTGCCGGACTGGCCGGCCTGGTGGTCGCCAACCGGCTCGCCGACCGGGGACGGTCTGTCGCGGTGGTCGAGAAGCGGAGCGGACCGGGTGGCCGGGCCCGGACCACCGAACTGGGCGACCATCTGGTGAACCAGGGCCCTCACGCCCTCTTCCTGGAGGGTGAGGCCATTGACGGGCTCCGGACCCTCGGGATCGAGCCGACGGGCACTCCACCGCCGACCCGGGGTTCGATGGCCCTCCACGGAGGCCGCCTGCACCTCCTCCCCTCGGGCCCGACCTCCCTCCTGCGCACCGGGCTCCTCAGCCTCCGGGCCAAGGTGGAGGCCGGTCGGCTCCTGGCCGGGCTGCCCCGGACCGATCCGGGGCCACTGGACGGCGTCCGGGTGGGCGACTGGCTGGACGGTACGACCTCGGATCCGGTGGCCCGGCACCTGGTGGAGGGCGTGGTCCGCCTCAGCACCTACGCCGATCCGGTCAGCCACCGGGGCCTGAGTGCCGGGGCCGCCGTCCGCCAGGTGGTCCGGGGCATCGGGGCCGGCGTGCTCTACCTGAACGGCGGCTGGCAGCAGATGGTCGACGCCCTGGTCGACCGGGCCGTGCGGCGCGGGGTCCGCTTCGGCTACGGCGACCCGGTGGCCACGGTCGATGTCGATGACACCGGCCTCGTCGTCAGGACCGCCTCCACCGATGTCACGGCCCGCGCCGTTGTCGTGTCGGCGGGCGGACCCTCGACCGCCGAACACCTAACCGGCGCCACCGGCCTGTCCGGGGCCGTCGGGCCGCCCGCTCGGGTATCCGTGCTGGACCTCTCCCTCGATCGTCCACCTGGCCATCGCTTCCTGCTCGGGTTGGACGAACCGGTCTACGGATCGGTCCACGGGCCACCGGCCCGCCTTGGACCCGACGGCACCGCTGTGCTGAGCCTGGCCCGGTACCTGGGCACGGACGAGCAACCGGATCCCGACGAGAGCCGGGCGGCCCTCGAGGCGGTGGCGACCGCCATGGGCGTGGACCCGTCGATGCGACTCGGGGAGCGCTATCTGCACGCCATGACCGTCACCCACGGCCTGCCGCTGGCCGACCGGGGCGGATCTGCCGGCCGCCCAGCCGTCGACGCCACGGGCCTCGAAGGGGTCTTTCTGGCCGGGGACTGGGTCGGCCCCACCGGCCTGCTGGCCGACGCCGCGGTGGCCAGTGCCGAAGAGGCTGCCGATGCCGCCCTGGCGGCGACCCGATGAGCGACCCTGACCGGGCTCGGCACCCGGACCGCCGATGATCGCCACCGATCCCATCTGGTACGTGGCCTACGGATCGAACCTGCTTGCGGACCGCTTCGAGTCCTACATCCTCGGCTGTGGCGACGATGCCGTATGGGGCGGCCACAGGGGCAGCGCCGATGCGACGCTGCCAGCGGGGGACCGGCAAGTCGTGGTCCCACACCCGGTGTACTTCGGCGGCCACTCCAGACGCTGGGACGGTGCCTGCTGCATCTGCCCGGTCGAACCGCTGGGCGACGACCGGCTGCCGGTGGTCGGACGGGCCTGGCTGGTCACGTGGGGCCAGATGGTCGACATCGTGGCCCAGGAGAACGGCCTACCCACCTCGGCCGCCACGCTCCCCGACCTGGTGCCCGAACCTGGTGCCGCGGTCCGGGTGCTCGACGGGGTCATCGACCTGCTGCTCGGCATGGATGACATCGACGGCCGCCCTGCGTGCACCCTGGCCTCCAGCAATCTGCCACCGGCTGCTTCGCCCAGCCCGTCCTACCGTCGGGTGCTGGCCGCCGGGATGGCGGAGATGGGCCTGGCCCCCGAAGTGGCGGAACGCCATCTGGTCGACCTCGACCGCACACGCTGAGCGGCGGGAAGGTCGGGCGGTCGGTCTGAGAGGTCGGTACTGGCCCCTCGGGGTACCGGGGTGGCTGTCTCACCCCTCGTTCATGATTGGTCCATGACCGATCTGGTGACTCTCCTTTCAAGGCAGGGTGGTCCGGTACCTGCGGTCGGTACGCATGCGGTCGAGTCGGCTGCGCTGGTGGCCGCCGGGTCGTCTCCGGAGGGGTTCGCCCGCTCCCTCGCGGACCTGCTCGCCGGTGTCGTGTGTGACGAGATGATGCCTGATGTCCGGGCGGAGTGGTTGCGCGCCTGCTCGGTGTTCGATGCTGCGGTGACCACTCACCGTGCGCGTGTTATGTCCACGCCAACGGGTGTTCGGACGCAGCGAGCCGTCGAACGTTCCACCGACCTGGTGAGGACCACAGGCATGTCCAGGGGTGACGCCCGGCCAGCGGTCCGAATGGCAGACACCCTGGCTGCGATGCCGGAAGCGGCTAACGCTCTGGCGGCCGGTCACCAACCGGTAGAGAATTCGAAGCCCGGCCCCGGAACAGACAGGTGACATGCTGGACACCACGCCGCCAGACAGCCACGGCTCACCGGCCAACCACGGCCCACCAGCCGGGCACACCTAGATGGTGATCAGGCCCCCGTTGGGAGACAGCCACTGGCCGGTGGTGAACGAGCTCTCGTCCGACGCCAGGTAGAGGGCGGTGGCGGCGATCTCCTCGGCTGTCCCCTTCCGCCTCAGGGGCGTCATCATGACCATCGGAGCCAGCATGGCCTCGTCGACGCCCGCTGTCATCGGAGTGTCGATCACCCCCGGAGCGATGGCGTTGATACGGATGCCCATGGCCCCCAGCTCCCGACAGGCCGCCTTGGTGAAGCCCAGGATGGCTCCCTTGGCGGAGGCGTAGTGGATCGGTCCCCAACCGGCCAGTCCCGCGATGCTGGAAAGCGTAATGACCGATCCACCCCTGTCCATGAGCCTGACGGCCTCACGGGTACACAGGAAGGTGCCGCCGGCATGGATGGCCAGCATCCGGATGAACGCACCGTGGTCCATTAGGGAGATCTGGGGGCCCTCGCCTGCCAGCATCTCGTCGAAGCCGTCGCCCGGTAGCCGGTCCACGCCGGCGTTGTTGACCTGCACGTCGAGCCGTCCGTAGGCGCCGTATATCTCGGCGAAGACCGCTCCCATCGCCGCCTCGTCCGACACGTCGCCGGCGAAGGCCCGGTGCCCGTCACCATCCAGCAGGTGCACGGTCTCGTCGGCCGCCTCCCAGCGGAGGTCCTGGGCGGCCACCGTGGCCCCCTCCTCGGCGAACCGGATGGCCATGGCCCTACCAAGGCCGGAACCCGCACCGGTGATGCAGGCGATCCTTCCGTCAAGTCGTCCCGTCATGGATGCTCCCTGCTGAGGTTGCTGCCCGATGCTGGCATGGACGCTCCGTGGTGGACGATGCCCGACTCATCCGGGGTGGCATGCGCAGGCTCCGCCACACCCGCCCGTCGACACCGGGCCGGCAGCCCGGTCCGATCCGGAGGCGCCTACGGCGGCGAAAACCGAAAGCATGCGGCGCGCCCCGTCGTGGCCGTTCGGGCAGGTTGCTGGATCCGATGACTCGGCCATCGGGCGACGCATATCGAAGACCGAGCCGCATTCGCCGCATCGGTAGTCGTAGGTGGGCACGGCGGCGAGTGTAGGACCACCTCCCCCGGCGGGCACACTGTGGCCGTGAACGTGGTCGTCATCCACCAGAGCCGCACCGGCAACACCCGACGGGCGGCCGAGTTGATAGGTGGAGCCGTCGCCGCGACCGGAGCCACGGTCGCCGTCCGTCCGGTCACCAACCTCGACTACAAGGAATTGGCCCGGGCCGACCTGGTGTTCGTAGGCACATGGGTCGACGGGCTGATCCTGTTCGGCCACCGGCCGGGCGACGCCGGCAAGGTGACGCAAATCCCTAGGCTCTGGGACAAGAAGGTGGTCGCCTTCATGACGCACGCCGTGAACCCCGGCAACGCTGCCGACAAGTTGGCCGCCCTGCTCACCGGGCACGGTGCCGAGGTCGTGGCCGCCCGGTCGTTGAACCGTCGTCGCCTCGACGACGAGGCTCCGGCATTCGCCGCCGAGGCGCTGGCCGCTGTCGGCGCCGGTAGCTGACCCGCAGGCCAGCAGGCACGTAGACAGGACCGGCCCGCAGAACCCGGACAAGCCGGCACGCAGACCCTCAGACCCGGCGTCGCGGTGGACGGGCCGCCCTGATCCCGTCCACGGTGAAGACGGCCAGACCCGTCCACACCAGGACGAAGCCGACCAGTCGACCGGCGCCGAACGGCTCACCGAACGCCAGCACGCCCAGCAGGAAGTTGATCGAGGGAGACAGGTACTGCAGGCCTCCGATCACCGACAACGGGACCCGCCGCACACCCCCGGCGAAGAACAGCAGGGGGATCGCGGTGAACGCCCCGCTGGCCACCAGCACCAGTGCCTCGGTGGGCGTGGCGGTCAGCAGCACCTCGTGGCCGCCAGCCGACCGGATCGCCAGGAACCCGACGGCCACCGGCAGCATGACCGTCAGCTCGATCGCCAGCATGTCCAACGGCGGTCGATCCACCTTCTTCTTGATGAGCCCGTAGCTCCCGAAGGTGGCAGCCAGGAACAACGAGACCCAGGGTAGGCGCCCCAGGTCGACGGTCAGCCAAACCACGCTGGCAAGGCCGAACGCCACGGCGACCCACTGGCCCCGGCGCAGGCGTTCACCGACCACGACCACGCCCAGCACGATGCTGACCAGCGGCGTGATGAAGTAGCCGAGGCTTCCCTCCAGGACCCTCTCGTTGTTGACGGCCCACACCCATACCAGCCAGTTGGAGCCGATCAGGATCCCGGCCATCGCCTCCAGGCCCAGGACCCTCGGAGACCGTGTCGCCTCACGCACGTCCCGCCACGATCGGCGGACCAGGTGCACCACGAACAGCGCCACGAACGTCCAGAGCGCCCGGTGGGCCAGCACGTCCATCGCCGGAACGGCGGCCACGCCACGCCAGAAGGCCGGCGACACGCCCCACATCACCTGGGAGGCCAGGATGAACAGAAGGCCCCGACGCATCGGCGGAGTCTCGCCGCTCGAAGGGTCATCCTCCACTACGTTTCGGCTGGTGCGGATAGGGCTGCTGAGGTGTGACGAGATCTTCGAGGACCTGCAGCCGCGTTACGAGGGCTACCAGAAGCTCTTCACCGACCTGTTCTCGGCGGTCGAACCCGGCGTGGAGTTCGTCGACTACCCGGTCATGGATGGCGCCTTCCCGTCGGCACCCGACGAACAGGACGGCTGGCTCATCACCGGATCGGTCCGCGGGGCCTACGAGGACGAGCCGTGGATCCACGACCTGCTGGACCTGGTACGGGACCTCGACGCCGCCAGGGCCCCGACGGTGGGCGTGTGCTTCGGCCACCAGGTCATAGCCCAGGCGCTGGGCGGCCGGGTCGAGCGCGTCGAAACGTGGGGCATTGGCAACCGGGCGATCCACGTGGACCAACGGGAGGGCTGGATGACCCCGGGGCAGGACACGGTCGGAATCTTCTACTGCCACCGGGACCAGGTCCTGGAACTGCCGGCCGCCGCCCGCCATCTGGCCTCGTCGGCCCACTGTCCCCTGGCCGCCCTGGCCGTCGGTGACCACCTACTCGGCATCCAGGCCCATCCGGAGTTCGATGCTGCGTACGCCGAGATCCTCTACCGGGGCAGGTACACGTCGTCCAGCCCGCCCGGTGTGTTGGAAGATGCCCTGGCGACCCTCGACGCACCGCTCCACCGGGTGGACGTGGCTGGTTGGATGCTCCGCTTCCTGCGGGGCGACACCGACTCATAGGACGCCGACCCATAGGTAGGACTGGACACCACCGGTTGCCAGCCCCGGCCGAACCCGGCACTGCTGGTAACCGGCTACTAGCCCCGGCCTACCACCTTGACCGGACGGGTCACCACGAAGGCCAGAGCGGCCATGACCACTCCCATGCCGACGGCCTGCAACCCGCCGATCCGTTCACCCACCAGCCACCAGGCGTAGAGGGGCGCCACCGCGGTGAACAGCAGGTTGATGAGGCTCATCATGGTCAGCGACGTGTGGCCGTGGGCGTAGTTGGTGAGCAGATGGCCGGTGCCGGGCAGGACGGCCATGGCAACCACCAGTACCCAGTCGCCGCCGATCGGGAGCGCCAACCCGCCCTCGATCACCAGGGCGAACGGCAGGACGGCCACCGCGGCGACCACGGTTAGGGCCAGCTGGTAGTTGGCCGAGTCGACCGTCCGACGGGCGCGCTTGCTCGCCACGTAGTAGGCGGAGAACAGGAGCATCATGATTAACGCCAGCAGGTCGCCCTGACGGGTGGCCACGCCGCTGGCGTCCGAGGCGTACATGGCCAGCACGACGCCGCCGAAGGCCACCACCGACCACCCGTAGATGGCACGGTCGGGGCGCTCCCCGAACATGGGCCCGGCCACCGCCAGGAGGACCACCGGCTGCAACGACGCTATGACCACGGCGTTGGTCGCGCTCGTCCGCCGCATGGCGAAGATGAAGACCACCAGGTTGATCCCGAACAGGAGGCCACCCACCACCGAGCGACGGACGTCGTCGAGGCTGAGGCGCTTCCCGGAGGCGATGACGACGATCCCGTAGAGCAGGGCCGCAATGGCAAGGCGCCAGACCACGAAGGCCATCTCGTCCATGGCCACCTTCTTGACGATGCTCGGACCGAGCGCCATGAAGCCGACTGCGGCGATCGCCGCGGCGCGGCCGCGCGCCGCCCGATCCTGCATGCGACCACCCTGCCACCCCGGTGTCGGAGGCCCGGTGTCGGAGGCCCGGAGTCAGGGCGGTGTCCGAGGGTCAGCCGTCTCCCACCTGACGACCAGACGCCGCGTCCTGTGCTGCCTGCAGGGCGTCCGTCAGGTCCTGCGTCCAGGCCCGCAGGGTGCTTCGGGCCGCCTTCGGCTCCGGTGGGTCGATGGCCGGCCCCACGACCATCCGAACCCTCGTGGGTCGGGGAAGACGGGCACCGGTCGGCATGGCATCACCGGTTCCGGCGATGCCCACCGGCACCACTCGGGATCCGGTCTTGGCCGCCAGCCACGCCGTCCCGTCGAACAACTCGGCCACCCGATCGCCCTCGTGCCGGGTTCCCTCCGGGAAGATCAGCAGCATGTTGTTGTCGTCCAGCAGTTCGCGGGCGACCCGCATCGACTCGCGGTCGGCTGAGTCCCGGCGCACCGGGAAGGCCCCCAGGGAGGCCATCAGCCATGCCATCGGCGATGACTTGAACAGGCTCTCCTTGGCAAGGGCCCGCAGGCGCCGACGGGTCAGCGGCGAGAGCATCAGCGAATCCAGGTTGGAGCGGTGGACGGGAGCCAGGATCACCGGTCCATCGGTTGGAATGTGCTCCCGACCGGAGACCCGGGTCCGGAAGTAGGGCCAGAGCAGGAACCGGACGAGCGATCGGACTGTC
>ERZ651768.1020-NODE-1020-length-20730-cov-10.100954_pt1 | contig 20730 bp, 14 predicted proteins | sample MGYA00514754_ERZ651768 | MGnify/ENA metagenome assembly ERZ651768
GCTGAAGATTTCAATGGTTATCTAAAACATGATGGAATTCTCGATGTATTGGAGGCAAGAAAAAAAAGTGGTGAAAGCAATCAACCTGCCAGAGAACTTTACTCCAAACATGTAAAGACTGTAATTCAGGTCGGTGCCAAACACACCGAGTCATTCAATATCAACCTAGGCTACCCAATTGAAATCATCCTTTCACAAAATCCTTACAAATTAATAAAAGGTGATGAATTGGGATTTCAGGTTTTAAGGGATGGTAAACCAGTTGTCAATCAACTGGTTTATGCCAGCTTTGCTGGTTTCCATGAGCATGCTGGTGAAGGAAGTCATGTTGAAACTGCTACGATGAGAACTAATTCGAAAGGATTCGGGAAGCTAAAAATAAGTGAAAACGGTGAATGGTACCTTCGTGTCATCCATATGGTTAAAAGTGACAAAGAAGGAATTGACTATGAATCAAATTGGGCTACCTTCACATTTCAAATACAGTAACCAACTGCAAAACTATAAGTACGGGATCACTGTTTTTTCCTGCCGTGAACAATATTTCTCTTTCGTCATATCGTTTGAGAAGAATTGTTTCTGTATATGCCAATCCATACATTCTGCCTGAGTGATGCAATTAAACATCGGTTAAGTTTCCTCTAAATATTGGGAATAAGTGGAGTTAAGATGAAAAAAGTTCCTTTTCTGTCTACATTTATAATCATTCTAAGCCTGTATCACCTTCATGCTGAAAACAGGAATTCATTCGATATTTTCCAGTACCGGAATATAGGTCCCACCCGAGGCGGTCGTGTAACTGCTGTGGAAGGAGTAGCTAAACATCCTGGAACCTTTTACATGGGCGCGTCTGGCGGAGGTGTCTGGAAAACGACTGATTTTGGTGTAACCTGGAACAACGTTTCTGACGGTTACTTTGCTACCCCTTCTATTGGTGCTATTGCCGTTGTTCAGTCTAATCCTGAAGTTGTTTACGTTGGGACAGGCTCAGATGGACTTCGATCAAATGTCATAACGGGTAAAGGCATGTATAAATCAACCGATGATAGTGAAACATGGCAACATGTGGGACTGAAAAATAGTGGCCATATTGGTGCTGTTGAGATTCATCCGACAAATCCAAAGATTGTATTTGTAGCAGCCATAGGGCAGGCCTTTCAGCCGAACAAAGAGCGCGGTGTTTTCAGAACGAAAGACGGCGGAAAGACATGGAAAAAGGTCCTTTTCATCGCTGACACGGTGGGTATTTCAGATCTGAAGTTTGCACCGGACAATCCCAATATAGTTTATGCCGCAGCTTGGCGGGCAGAGAGGAAGCCATGGACAATCATCAGCGGTGGCAAGAACGGTGGAATTTACAAGTCCACAGATGGAGGTGACACTTGGGAACTAAAAAGAAATGGTTTGCCTGAAGGGCTAATAGGGAAGATCGATCTGGCCGTTTCATCGGCTGATCCTAACAGGCTATCAGCCATCGTTGAGGCACCAGGAGATGTAGGGGGTCTCTACCGCTCTGATGATAGAGGTGAGTCCTATCGCCAAATCAGCGACCGTAAGGAACTGGTGAACAGACCTTTCTATTATGCAAATCTGGAATCTAACCCACTGAATGCGGATATTCTTTTTTCTAATGCCAACCGGTTCATGCGATCTGATGACGGTGGTGAAACATGGCGAGTTCTTTCAACACCACATGGTGACAATCACGATATTTGGATCCACCCAGCTGATACTTCCCTTTGGGTTCAAGCCAATGATGGTGGTGTTAATGTAACAACTAACTCAGGTAAGACATGGACAACTCAGTTCAATCAACCTACCGCGGAGCTGTATCAGGTTGAAGTGGACGATCAGTATCCTTACTGGTTATATGCCGGGCAACAGGATAATTCAACTATCGCCGTGCCCAGCCTGCCACCATTGAATGCACCTGGCGGGGGAATCAATCTTTGGATGGCCGTAGGAGGGTGTGAAACGGGACCCGCTGTACCTAAGCCCGGTTCACCATGGATTGTTTACTCCAACTGCAAAGGTAGGTTTGGCACTTTTGACAAACGGACCGGCCAAGAAAGACAGTATTATGTCGGCGCAGCAAACATTTACGGACATAACCCCAGAGACATGAAGTTCCGTTTCCAGCGGGTATCACCTATCCATGTTTCTCCGCATGATCCGAATGCTGTTTATCACACATCGCAATTTGTGCACAAAACAACTAACGATGGAGAAACATGGGAGATCATCTCTCCCGATCTTACCGCCTTTGAGCCGGACAAGCAGGTTTTTTCCGGATCACCCATAACACGGGATATAACCGGTGAGGAAAATTACAGCACAATTTATGCTATCCGTGAATCCACCTTGAAAAAAGGTGTTATATGGGTAGGCGCCAATGATGGACCTGTTCATGTTACCCGGAACAGCGGTAAGAAATGGAAAAACGTTACACCAAAAGACCTACTTCCCGGCGGCCGTGTAGACGCTGTAGAGCCATCTTCACACAAGGCATCAAAAGCTTATATCGCGGTCCTCCGCTATCAACTGGGAGACTGGAAACCATATATATTTAAAACAGAGAACTACGGAAAAAGTTGGACTCTTCTTACGAATGGGAAAAACGGCATCCCGGCCGATCACCCAACCAGAGTGGTGAGAGAAGATCCAAACCGTGAAGGGCTCCTCTATGCCGGCACAGAATTTGGTCTGTTTATGTCCTTCGATGACGGAGAAACTTGGAGAGCATTTCAACAAAACCTGCCGGTTACACCGGTAACAGACATTCAGGTTTACCGTAATAATCTTGCCATCTCCACCATGGGGCGTTCTTTCTGGGTTCTTGATGATATTTCCGCATTGCATACATGGGAAAAGTCTGTTGAGGTAACCGTTACCACACTTTTCAAACCAAGGGATACGCACCGTTTTCGCTATCGTAGTTTTGGTCGTTCTGGTGTCCCTGACTATCCACCATCATCAGTTATCATTGATTATTTTTTGGCGAATGAACCACCTGTTGATGTAACAATAGACATACTTAACAGCCGAGGTAATGTTGTGAGATCATATAGCAGTACATCATCAGAAGCAGAGAATGCACAAGCCCAGACAAATATGGCCACCGGATTCTTTATGAGAGGCGGAAGTACTACTCTTGAAAAAAGTGCTGGAACCCACCGTTTCCGCTGGGATCTTCGTCACGCAGGCGCTTGGGACATAAATCCCAGAAGAGCCTTTCGAAACGGCCCTATGGCGGCACCGGGCCGCTACACTATCAGAATGACTGTTGATGGTAAAGAACACAAACAGTCTTTTCAACTAATGGCTGATCCAAGGATAAAGGAAAGTGGCGTCACCACTCAGGATCTGTCTGAACAGGAGAAGCTTGCACTACAGGTAAGAGATCTTCTTACAAGTGCCCGGCAGCTTGCTGAAGAAAAATCTTCAGACAAATCATCTGAATCTTACCGCGCGCTTGTTGCAGATGATGGACCTTATCCTCAACCCATGCTTGTTGATCAAATTCAATACCTTGCATCAATGATTGATCAAGCTGACCAGCTGCCTGGAAAGGACGCTTTTGAGCGCTTCAAAGAATTGAAAACACAGCTCGAGTTGTTAAAGAAATAAGGAAGCTTTTTTTACTTAATTGAGAAGTTTTTAACAGCACAAAAAAATGTGCCTTAAAGTCCTTTTTGACTATATTTGCACAATGCGATGAAAATCATAGCTCATCTGGTAATCCGTTGCAAATAAAACCTCATTTTAACTGCTATAATCTATTAATCTTTCTAGCATCATTGACGCTAAATGCTTGTGGGGAACCAGGTGCTATTTTTCTTACTGAAGAAGAAGAATCAAAAAACAAGTCGTTCAACTTCCCACTTCATATGAATGAAGCAAAATGTAACAAGTGCCACGGATTAGAAACAAAAGTAAGCAAGACCGGAGAGCAGCTAAGCCACAACGTTGGAAAAGATTGTATTACATGTCATTCATTAGATGGGGCCGGCAGAGGTATTTATAAAGTGGCTGGCAGTGTATTCAAACCTGATGGTGAAACTCCATATCCAAACATCAAGGTGAAGTTGTTTCCCGGAAAAAATCGACTTGGAAACCCTGTTGCTGTATTGGAAGTTGATGGCAATGGAAACTTTTATACAACTAAAGAGATAATGCCGGGCGGTAAGGGTGATGGGGAAATTGGCTTACTTTATCCTTCGGTAGTCACTGATCATGGAGAATTTCACATGCCAATTGCCTTCAGCATTTCAATGGGAGGATGTAATTCCTGTCATGGTGTGGACGTAGCAAGGATTTTCGCGGAGTAACCTAATTTTTTGGTGAAGCTGCGGATCCTTCCCAATCAGGGTCGGAAGCTCCTATCCATTCTCCTGTTAACGTATCCAGCATTACGGCATTTGACCTCCCGAACATACCGGGGCGCCGTTTCATAAATACTTTGTAGTTCAATCCAGCAAGATAGCTACTGTCCTGAACTGACCAACCATTGTCACCTGTCCATTCTAGGTCAATTCCTTCTTCAAGAGGATAGACCCTAGGAAGAGCCAAAGCTTTATCCAAAGAGTAGCCTTGATCTATAACACGGCTTGTGATGGCTACCACAGCAGAGGGTATTCTAGAACCACCCGCAGCGCCCAGGGCCAGAATTGGTTTACCATCTTTCATAACAATAAGAGGTGAAATGTGTGATGCAGCTCGCTCACTAGCCTTCATTTCCCCAAGATAACCGCCTAGGGTTGCGGCATAAATAAAGCCAAGTCCCGGAGTTGCAACCTTTGAGCCCATGGCGGGGCCTACTGTCTGAGTCAAAGCCACTACCATTCCGTTACGGTCAACTACCGTTAAATGGGTGGTGTGTCCCACCGGCTCTGTCCATGCCGGAGGAAGTTCAGCGGCTGATGACTCAGATGGAACCGGCTTTGATGAAAGTAATCCAGTCTCAAAAGCTCGCTTTTGAGCCCACTCCTTTGACGTGAGACGATCCGCATCCTCTATGGGTAGATCTCCTGCACGATCCAGGTACGCGGCTGAAATGGCATGATAGATCAACCGCGCCCAGTCAGCACCATCAAAAAGTGAGTCGGGGAATTCCTCCATGATATGAAGTGCTTCTATAGTGATAGCACCATAGGAAGGCAACCAAAGAGCGGCCAGGTCATATCCTCGGTAGCTGCCCCTAACAATGTGAGAATCCTCAGCCCTGTACTCGGCGAGAGATTCCATGGTAAGGACACCACCGTTTCGCTGAATATCATCGACCATTTTTTCAGCGATCCACCCCTTGTAAAACGGGGTAGAGCCTTCATCGGAAATAGCTTGCAGAACCTTTGCCAAATCTTCTTGCTTAGTGATCTCCCAGGGATCGTGAACGGTTCCATCCTCCTTGAGGAAATGGCGTCTGGTTCCCTCAAATTCATTTAACTGATTAAGCACCCACTTCCGTCGAAAAACCTCGCCTGGAAGAATAGGTGTTCCTTCTTCAGCATATTTTATTGCTGGTGCCATTACTGTTACCCTAGGCAACGAGCCGTAGGATTTGAGTGCCTTGTCCAAACCAGCCACTACCCCAGGAATACCGATGGTGGGATAACCGAATCTTGCTTTTGGCGCAGTAACGTGATCGTAGGATGAAGGAGCCTGTGTCGTGGCATCAATTCCGTGAATCTCTCCCTCAGTAGTATGGATAAGAATTTGTGCCCTTCCACCAATACCGCTCATGCTCGGCTCCACCACAGCCAGAGCATAGGCAGCAGCTACTGCTGCGTCTACGGCATTGCCTCCCTGATCCAACATGGCTACGCCTGCCTCAGTCGCTAGAGGATGAGCCGTGGTAACAACACCATTTCTGGATCTGGCAACTTTCTGTGGTGCCGCCAGAGATAGGTCCTCTTTGGCAGAGGATGGCGGTGCACAGCTTTCAAAGAAAAAGAAATAAAGTGAGATCAAGGAAAGAGCCCACTTTTTCATTGTCACTTCTCTTAATAACATATTTAGACTCTATTGAGAATAGGAAAATACAAGCTAACCATTGAGCCTGGCAGTAAAAAACACGTTTAGAATCTGCACTTGTGTGAGAGGGGACTCTGCTTTGAAGAAAGCTACTATTGATGTTAGACTCACCAGTTTAATGAAACACCTTCCCCTAATTTTATTAGTCGCCGCATTATCTTTTCAACTCGGATGCAATAACACTGAGAACTTTCCAACGCAGATCACGCTTACAGAAGGCTGGGGCTTCAGAGAGTCTAATTCTTCAGATTGGTTTCCGGCAACAGTCCCTGGCACCGTTCATACTGATCTTCATAATAATAATCTTATAAATGATCCATTCCTTGGCAACAACGAGGAAGATTTACAATGGATTGAGGATAAAGATTGGGAATATAAGACAATTTTTTTCGTTGACCGGGAGCTTATGGAAAATGATGTTTTAGAGCTTGAATTCGACGGTCTCGACACTTATGCCGATGTTTATCTCAATGAACAACCCATTCTGCAAGCAGATAACATGTTCCGAGCATGGCAAGTTGCTTGTAAGAAATTCTTGCGTGAAGGGGAAAATGAATTACGTATTCACTTTCATTCACCTGTCACCGAAGGTCAAGAAAAGCTGAATACCTCCCCACATTTGATACCAACTTCAAATGAACCTAAACCTGTGGGATATCAAACCAGTGTCCACACGCGAAAGGCTCAGTATCACTACGGTTGGGATTGGGGACCTCGACTAGTGACGTCGGGAATCTGGCGTCCAATTGTATTAAGTGGATGGAACAGTGTAAAAATAAGAAGTGTCTTCTATCAACTCAACAAACTTACTGAAGCAAGTGCTTATTACTCAGCCCATCTAGAAATTGAGGCAGTTAAGGAGATGCAAATTGACGCACATATTGCCCTCAACTCTAAAATAGCAGGAGAGGTAACTAAGAAAACTAATTTAGATAAAGGAATGAATTTCCTGTCAGTAGACTTCATTATAGATAATCCCAAACTGTGGTGGCCAAACGGCCTTGGCGAACAAAACCTGTATCAAATCACCACCGAAATCTTGTCAAAAGGTGAAATCCTTGATTCAAAAGAGGAAAGGATTGGTGTCAAAACGGTAGAGCTCATAAGAGAGCCAGATGACGTTGGAACCAGTTTTTACTTTCGTATTAATGGTGTACCGGTCTTCATGAAAGGCGCCAACTACATTCCACCAAATTTCTTCAATCCAAGAGCCACCAAAAGTTATGAAGATTTAATCAGCGCGGCCAAGCATGCACACATGAATATGCTCCGTGTCTGGGGAGGCGGTGTGTATGAGAATGATGATTTTTACCGGTTGTGTGATGAGAATGGTATTTTGATTTGGCAAGACTTCATGTTCGCCTGCTGCATGGTCCCTGGAAATAAAGATCATCTTGAAAACATCCGCCTCGAGGCAGAACAGAATATAAAACGACTGCGAAATCACCCATCGGTGGCCTTATGGTGTGGAAATAATGAAAATCTTACGGGCTGGAGAGAATGGGATTGGAAAAAACTGTATAATCACTCCGACAATGATTCTGTTGCTATATGGGAAACCTATGAAGAACTGTTCTACAATATTCTCCCGACTGCTGTTGAAACTTTTGATCCTGGTAAACCATATTGGCCTTCTTCCCCATCCGCTGGAAAAAATGAACTCCAAAACCGGTTTTCAGGTGATCAGCACGAATGGGGAGTCTGGTTTGGTCAAATGCCGTTGTCACACTATGAATCAAATGCAGGTCGTTTCATCAGCGAATACGGTCTGCAAGCCCTCCCCTCTCTTGAAACTATAAAGCAATTCGATCCAAAACACTGGGCTGAAGGGCTCTCTTCTCCAGTGCTCACTGCACGGCAGCGTTCAAAGATGCCTTGGATTGAACCGTACTTTGACGGCTATGATATGATCGATCACTACATTTCCCTCGAATATAAACCCGCAAAAGATTTTGAATCACTCATCTATCTAAGCCAGCTTGTTCAGGCCGATGCACTAAAACGTGCCGTGGAGAGCCATCGACGAAACAAACCTACCACCATGGGTTCTCTTTATTGGCAACTGGCCGATTGTTGGCCAACTGTTTCTTGGTCTACCATCGATTTTTTCGGCAGGCGTAAAGCTGGATACTACGCTGTTGAAAAAGCTTATCGAGAAGTCATTTTGTCTGCTTCCGTTCACGGTGATTCAATTATTGTTTCCGCCGTATCGGACAGACTTGAAGATTTTCATGGCAAAGCAATCATTCAAGTACGAGATACCAAGAAAGGAATATATTTTTCTGATTCTCTACAGTTATCAATTGATTATGAACATCCGGAGATAATTGCCACGTATGACAAAATGAATCTCCTCTCTGATATAGCTGCTGAAGAAGCTATACTGCAAATGACCCTGTTAGAAAAGGGAGTAGTCATTCATCAGAACAGTCATTTATTTGTTACAGCCAAACCTCTAAAGCTGATTGAGCCAAACATTCAAATTGAAACTACTTTTCAAGATACCTTGATCCAGCTCCACCTTAAGTCAGATGCCTTTGCCAAAAGTGTGGAATTGTCCACTCTAGATATAGAAGGTACATTCTCAGACAACTTTTTCAATCTTTTCCCCGACGAACCTGTCCAAGTTCAATTTTTACCAAAAAATCCTGTGGAGAAAAAGCTTCCTTATTTTCAAATTCGGAGTTTATATGACGTCCTTGATAAATAGATCAAAAAAGTTTTCATTGATGGTTGGTCTTTTTCTTTTATTTGGTTGCTCCCAGAAAAATCAAATTAATCTAACAGACTTAGTTGATCCTTTCATTGGAACCGGTGGTACAGGTCACACTTTCCCTGGCGCAACTTTGCCTTTCGGTATGGTTCAACTCAGCCCTGACACCCGCCAGAATGGCTGGGATAACTGTTCCGGATACCACAGTTCGAATCCTACAATTCTTGGCTTTAGCCATACCCATCTCTCAGGAACGGGCGCAATCGATTATGGTGACATTTTGGTGGTCCCCATGTCCGGAAAACTTCTTCCGGAACCAGGAGAAGAAACAAAGCCTGAGACTGGTTACAGATCAAGCTTTTCACATTCTTCTGAGAAGGCAAAGCCTGGCTACTACCGTGTCACCCTTGAAGATGATATGATCGAAGCTGAAATGACAGTGACGGAGCGGGTCGGATTTCACAGGTACACATTTACAAAAGAAGGTCTTTCTCACATTCTCATCGATCTTAAGCACGGTCTTGGTGATCGCACTACCGAATCGTGGGTGAAGATCACAAATGATCGAGAAATTGTGGGTATGCGCAGATCTAAAGGTTGGGCAAAGGATCAGGTCATCTTCTTTGTGGCCCAATTTTCCAATTCCTTTGAAGCAACGGGAATATTAAAAGAAGGAAATGTGCTGCAAGATGGGAATGAAAGTGCAGGTCTCAATTTGAAAACATTTGCTTCTTTTAGTCTTCCGGCGAAGTCGCAATTATTAATGAAAGTGGCCATCTCAGCTGTTGACATTGAAGGCGCAAGACAAAATCTTGAAAAAGAACTGCCGGGTTGGGATTTTGACAAAACAAGACGATCAGCCAACACGCGGTGGGAAGAAATGTTATCAGTTATTTCCGTTAAGGGTGGTACTGATAATGAAAAGACTAATTTCTATACTGCCCTCTACCACAGCCTCATTGCTCCAAACGTATTCAATGATGTAGATGGAAGATATCGCGGTGCAGATTTGGACATCCATCAACTTCCGCCCAACAGATCAATGTATACCGTGTTTTCACTCTGGGATACGTTTCGCGCCGCTCATCCCCTGTTTGTTCTCTTATATCCGGATATTGCTACTGAACTGGTCAGAACACTTCTTGTAAAATATGAAGAGGGTGACCTCCTGCCTGTCTGGGAACTGGCCGGCAACGAAACAGGAACCATGATCGGTTATCATTCAATTCCGGTCATCGCTGATGCGTACGCTAAAGGTTTGACCAATTTTGATGTGGAAGCCGCTTTTGACGCAATGAAGGCAAGTGCTGAGGCCAATCACTTGGGGCTTGAATTCTATAAGAAGAAAGGGTACATACCCATCGATCGTGAGAATGAGGGTGTGTCCAAAACACTGGAATACGCCTATGACGACTGGTGTATTGCCAAGATGGCGGAAAATCTTGACAAGCTGCGTGACCGTGAAAATTATATGCGAAGGGCAATGAATTATCGTCAGGTCTTTGATAGTGAAACAAAGTTCATGCGTGGAAAAAAGGGAGGCCAGTGGGAGCCGTCCTTCGATCCTTTTGCTGTAACATCTTCATACACGGAAGCCAACGCGTGGCAGTATACATACTTTGTTCCACACGATATCTCCGGAATGATGGAAATGATGGGTGGCGAAAAAGAATTCATTGATCGATTGGATGACTTGTTCTCAGCTTCAACAGATCTCTCTGGAAGACACCAACCGGATATTACCGGACTCATAGGACAATACGCTCATGGAAACGAACCTAGTCACAATTTTGCTTATCTTTATAACTATGCTGGCAAACCTTGGAAAACTCAAAACATAACCCGTCAGATTATGGATAACCTCTACCACACTGGAAGAGATGGGCTGCCAGGAAATGAGGATTGTGGCCAAATGTCGGCGTGGTATGTTTTCAGTGCCCTTGGATTCTATCCTGTCACCCCGGGAGAAGATATTTATGTCTTAGGTACACCCATTTTTGATGAAGCAACCATCCATATGCAAAATGGTAACTCTTTCACAATCCGAGCGGACGGAGTTTCATCAGAGAACCGATATATTCAAAAAGCTTCCTTGGGTGGCACTGCCTTGCATCAGTCATACCTGTCACACAGTACTATTACAGCCGGGGGCACCCTGGATCTGAAAATGGGTGATAGACCTAATCAAAATTGGGCCACTGATCGTTCTCAGCGACCCGTGTCAGCAATGAATCTGGACATTGTTGCGAATCCCGTTTTTGACTATAAAGAACGGGGATTTCTTGACACAATGACAGTCTCCATTTCAACGCCTACTCCTGGAGTGACCATCCACTATACCATCGATGGTTCAAAACCCTCTGTAACATCGCCTATTTACAAAACTCCTATCCGACTCAACAAAACAACACAAGTCCAGGCCCTAGCCGTCAAACCTGAATATTTGCCAAGCTATATTGAAAACGTCACTTTTACACAGATACCTTACAAAGTCTCCGTTGCCTACAAACAACAATACAGCCCTCTTTATACAGCGGGTGGGAATAATGGTCTGTTTGATGGTGTTCGTGGGGCACTTAATGCTTGGGGCTCATGGCAAGGATTTCATGCGGTTGATTTCGATATTGTGATTGATCTAGGAAAATTGAGAAATGTGAATCAAATCAGAACAACATTCCTTCAGAGTTATCCATCATGGATTTGGCTCCCCAAATCGGTCGTCTTCTCTGTGTCAACTGATGGTTCGAACTTCACTTCTCTAGAACGCCAAAATCACAACGTTTCAGTGAAAAGAGATGGATCGTTCACAAAAGATTTTATCCAGTCAATAGGGGGTAAAGATATCCGCTATGTCAAAATTTATGCTGAAAATGTGAAAACTTGTCCTGACTGGCATCCAGGTGCTGGTGGAAAAGCTTGGATATTCGTGGATGAAGTTGTCATTGAATAAAGTAGTGTTTAAACTACTCGATACTTTCCCACTCCTAAAATGAGCTTCATCAGACGAGAATGGACATCTGCCGACGCCGACGATTGGCATAAAGAAGACTGGTTGGCAATAATATTCTCAGTAGTATCCTACATCGCTCTTGTGATAGGAACCGCCCTATCCTTTCTTACCATTACAGTAGGTTTCGTTATCCTTGCTCTCGGTATCGTTTCAGCAGGAATCATGATGTGGATCATTGATCCAAAACTGAGGAAAATTTCTAGTGAATATGAGAAAAAGCAGAAGGGCTATCTCCGACAGCTGGAAGATATCCAGAAATGGGAGACTGAAAAATGAATCAGGGATTGGCTGTTGTATTAGGTATGTCCATCGCATATCTAGCCTCATTTATAGGAATGATTTTCGCCTACTTGCATTACAAGAAGAATAAGCGCGAGGATACTTAATTTCATGACGGTAACAGCTATCAGAATTGGAGCACCCATCCTGGGTGTCATCATCCCCGCAATTATACTGTGCCTCTCTTTTTTCCTTACTTACCTACTTATAAAATACTTTGCCAGAAACCAGCAGGAAGATTCAGAGACATGATCACTTTCCAGTTCCTCGATTGGCTCTGGATTGTGCTCTTTGTGGCGCTGATGATCTTCTTTGGTGTTTATTTCTATCGGATGGGAAAACGATCACAATCCGATTTTTTTCTGGCGGGTAGGGGATTGCCATGGTGGCTACCTGCCTCTTCCGTATATGCCACTCACACAGCTACGGATACCCCGATTTGGGTGGCAGGTGTCGTTTACAAATATGGTTTTGCAGGGCTTTGGTACGCCTTTTTCTCCGCATGGTGTGCCATTAGCGCTTTTGTTTCTACCAGAATATTCAGACGATCTCTCGCTTACAGTCAGGCTGAGTGGCAAGGTCTCCGATTTGGTGGCCTTGGCGCTGAGCTACTACGCGGATGGCTTGCCGGATGGCAGGTGTTTATGAATATGTTCATCCTTGGATGGGTAGGTATCGCCATGGGAAAACTGTGTCAAATGATTTTTGGTTGGGAGATTTGGATAGGCCTATTCGTTTTCACAACACTAGGGGCAATATACGTTCTGTCATCGGGTTATTGGGGCGTGGTCATGGCCGATTTTCAGCAAGGTGTTATTGCTCTTCTCATTATTGTGATCGTATCGATTTGGGGAGTGGTAGCTGCTGGTGGTCCCGATGAAATTATTTCAAAACTTGGATCCTACAACAGTAGCGTTGAATGGGAAGTTCCAAATGACTGGCAAGATCAGCAGGCAATGATCCGTGTTTCCGATGTTGAAACTGGTAAACCTATTGCTCAAAATAGTGAATCATTTGCTATCGCAAGTCGGATTTCTCAAGATGCACAGTCTCGCCTGGAATCACGCGCCACAACCTTAATTAAATCCAAAGAAACAAACACCGGTGAAATCCTTTTTCCAACGAATGTTAATGAACTACAGGCGGGAGAAAAATATACCATTGTTTGGGCCGTTGACGATTCTTACAAGCGTCTGAACGTAGATGCCAGTGTGGACGGCGGTACATCGTGGTCTCGTGTAGCCTCTCATCATTTTAATGGCCAGTCCTGGAGGTTAAACTTTTTCAGCTTCACAGGTATGTTCGAAGGACAATTTCCGGTAGCTTGGTTCATCACCATGATGATCATCGCCCTTATCGGCGGTTTTGGCATGGGAACCTCCATCGATTGGTATCCTGAAGCACAACGTATACAATCGGCAAAAACGGTAAAGGATGCTTCTTACGCCATTTGGGCAGGTTCCGCCCTTGTCCTGATCCGAAATTCCATCTGGGCAGCAGCTATTATTGGATTCTTTGTTTTATATCCGGGTATAGCAAAGAGCGGTGAATATGAGATGGCATGGTACAGGATTGGATTTGAATATTTGCCTGTTGGGCTCGTGGGTTTTCTTTTTGCTGGTATTCTTGCCATTCACCTTTCCACTGTTTCAACACACCTTAACCTTGGTGCTATGTATGCCACCCGTGATTTTTATCACCATTATGTTAATCCAAAAGCCAGCGAAGCAATGCTGGTAAAAGTAGGTAGAATTGCCACGTTTGTACTCCTCCTCGGTTCTTTCGTTTTCGGTATAATTATAGGCGAAGAGATTACCGCCTGGCTCATTTTCGCCCTATGGATCATGGCGGCAGGTGTCTGGCTTCCGAATATCCTCCAGGTAATCTGGTGGCGATTCAATTCCTGGGGTTACCTCTCAGCATGGATGGCCAATCTCGGCCTCAGCTGGCTGGTTGTCTGGATCCTCCCCCGCTTCGGTGTGATCCCTGCTTTGCCCGATTATCTCCAGTTCTGGATATTAATTGTGCTCAATGCAATAATTTACCTGCCAGTTACCTTTATGAGTGAACCCGAAGATATGGATCACCTAGTCGCCTATTACGTCATGTCTCGTCCTATCGGTTTCTGGGGTCCCGTTAGAAAAGAAGCTGAACGCCAGGGACTGATTTCTTCAACCTGACATCGGGGAAATGAAATCAAACCTCATTCTCTTCCCTCTTATCGCCATGGCGGCCCTCACATTTTTCGTCACCGCCCACCTCTATTTTGTTCAGAGAAAAGCCATAAAGAAGTGGGATGTCAAATACGGTTTTTTCAAGACTTATGAAGGCGACAGGCCGGAGTATCTGCAAGCTGCACGAGATCACTATAAGAACACATTTCAATTGCCTATTCTATTCTACGTCTGGACTGGTATGATTTTCATGATGGGAAATGTTGACACGTTAGATCTGTCCCTCGCTTGGCTATTTGTAGCTTCAAGATATCTTCACAGCGGTATCCGGATTATCGATCATACAAAACTCTTACACAGATCTTCAGTTTTCATCGCGGGCTGGTTCGTTTTGCTTATTGCCTGGGGGAAATTGCTTTTCGATCTATTATTCTCTTATTCTTGAATAGATCCCTTCTCCTCTTTCTTTCGGTCTTTATTGTCCTTAGAAAAAATGATCGCTGAACAACAAAAAGCAGACATCCCTAAACGGACTCAATCCTTTTGGAAACTCGCCGGCCCCGGCGCCGTACTGGTAGGGCTTTCCATAGGCGCTGGAGAAATTATTATCTGGCCAAGGATTGTAGCGGAATTTGGAGCCAATATGGCTTGGGCAGCAGTGCTGGGTATTTTTCTTCAATTGTGGATAAATATGGAAATTGGGCGGTGGACAATCGCTACGGGTGAGACCCCGTTTATGGGATTCTCCCGAATCTGGATCGGGTTTGGACCTCTTTTCATACTTTTAACTGCTCTTGGAAGCATTGCTCCAGGCTGGGCAAGGGCTTCGGGCCTTGCACTGAAAGCACTAATTGTCGGCCCAACAGGGTTGGGTTCAGACACTTTATGGACAGTTATCACATTTGGACTCATTGCAATTATATTGTTTGGTCCTAACATCATTTACCAGTCTGTAGAGCGAACTGTTGAGGCTCTAATCGTTATTGTTACTCTTGGACTTATTGCTGTAGTTATTGCAATCGGGTCCGCTGATGTCTGGAAAGAACTGGGTAAAGGAATGCTCAAAGTTGGCTACCGTGATCCAAATATTTCAATAAAGGTTCTTTTCAGTGCAATGGTGTTTGCCGGTGCCGGCGGAGTATACAATCTCTTCTATGGGTTCTATTTAAGGGATAAAAATATTGGAATGGGAGGTAGGATAGCTAAAATGACTAATCCTATAAGAGGTAAAATTGAAGCAATCCCCTCCGTTGGATTTCGTTTTGAAGATACACCTGAAAATAGGAAAAGATTTTCCGATTGGTGGGATTATATCAAGAAAGATCAGATACTGTTCTTTTGGGCACTTAATACTGTTACATTAATTCTCTTCATGTTCGGTGCCTTGGCAGTGTTACATCCCCAGGGAATTGTTCCTGCACCAGGCACTCTCATTTGGGATGAAGCTGTGGCCTTGGGTGAAGTTTGGGGAAATGCTGGCCAAGTAATTTTCCTTATTGTCGGATTTGCTACCCTTTTTGGAACTCAACTGGTCGTACTTGACGGCGTCAGTCGCACCTTCGCTGATATTATTTATACTAATGTGGCAAAGGCTCGTTCACGCAATGTGGGATGGTGGTATATGATCTTCTGCGGGGGGTGGATGATCCTTGGATGTCTATTCACCTTTATTATGGAACGTGTCGGTGTCTCTGATCTAGGTTTTATTTTTAACGCTGCTTACCTCGGTGGTTTTGCTATGGCAATATATGTCCCATTGCTGCTTTATCTTAATAAGCGATATCTTCCTAAATCAGTTAGGCCGGGAATTTCCGCAACCACCATGATGATTATTGCCTCGCTGGTCTATATTGGTTTTGCTATCAGTTCGATTATCTGGGAAGTTACGAGCCGAATCTAGGCTGTTACTAACTTACCGGCTATTTCCTTAACCATCTTTGCTGCAACCGCCGCGGTCATCCCATTAAGGTCACGTCGTGGATTCAATTCAACCACATCGGCGCCAATAATGGGTGCATTGATACTATGGATGATGCCTATAACGTCTCTAACCGATAGACCGCCCGGCTCATGATGGGAAATACCTGGAACAAAGGCGGGATCGAAAACATCCAGATCCAGAGAGATATAGACTGTGTCATCACTGCTTAAGCCAAGATTAGCGGGCATCTTAGGTAATTGATATAACTCCACTCCAAACTTTTCTGCTTGCTGCCGCTGGTGATCGTTGGCAGTACGTATGCCGATCTGAATCAACCGATCTGTCAGACTATCTTCCATGATTCTTGCAAATGGACAGGCGTGAGAGAAACGGTCATCCTCAAACTCATGGTAAAGATCTGGGTGAGCATCGAAATGAACAATTGTAGTTGGCTTTATTGATTTAGCAACAGCCTTCACTAATGGATAAGTAATTGAATGATCACCACCCAGGAAAATAGGAATGGCATTATCAGATAGTTCTTTTGCCACTTCTTTTTCAATTTCTAAATAACCATCATCACTGTTGTCTATTCTCAAGTCAATTAATTCTTTGAAGCCATTCACACTGTCCAGATCAATCCCAGTTTCAGTGAAAAGGTTGGAGGCACCGGAGAAGAGTTCTTTTCGAATAGCGGAAGGACCCTCAGCTGGCCCGGTTAGAAAAGAAGATTTTGCATCAAAGGGAACACCTACAAGAGAAATCTGTTTTTCAGGCATGATATTCTGAAAACAACGACTTACTACAGAGAGGAAAGTACTTTCCAGAGGCGCCAGTTAACACGCCTGGCAATGTCCGGCCAGTCGCTGCCTGGAAGAAGAGGCGGAAGTTTTGAGGAGGCTTCCTGATCCCACTTGTTTCCGGCGCCGGAAAGATCCCAAAGGAGATCGACTCCATCAAGGCCCAGTTCCACCACAGAAGGATCAGGATCTAATCCGTTATTCTCCAGTATGTTGTCGTGTATCCAGTTTCGATCAGGAAGTGGATCCACATCATAAATGGCGCCTTCACCGAAAACAATATCAAGTTCCACCATGCCAATGCCGGTGGTGTTGTTTCCCCTGATCTCATTCTCAGCCACCTCAACTTCATCAGCAGCCATTATGAGTATCCCGGTCCCGGAAGGAACAAGACTCACGATAGCACCTTCATCACCAAAGTTTTCATGATTATTGTCGTGAACTCGATTGTTAACAACTTTACAGTTAAGCGAAATCTTGGAAGGATTGTTCGGAAGCAAGAAAACAAGGATACCGGCGGTGTTATTGTAAACCTCATTATTTTCCACCAAGGCGTCAACTGAGTTTTCAATTTCGATACCTGCGACATTTCCGTACGCAACACAATTGCGGACAATAATATCTCTTGATTGACCTACATAAATGCCAGCATCCCGTACCTTCGTCACTTCGCAGCGCTCAATGGTAACGCCCACACACTCCACAGGGTAAACGCCATAAAGTCCCGTGTCGTAAAGGTAGAGATCACGAAAAGCAACATTAGTACCACCGTTAATCATTAAGCCGTTGGCAGTGTAGTTCCGGACAGCAAATTTCCGGATTTCAATGTCGCTCCCAGAGCCAACCATCCCATCCGTGAGAACATGTTTTCCATCTAGAATAGGTCGCTGCCCATCTTCTTCTTCACCCAATAGAGTAATACCAGAAATATCCATGGTCAATGTTTCGTGATAGATTCCAGGCTTTACCAGAACCGTATCACCTGATTCAGCAATGTCAATAGCATCCTGAATGTATTGCCCCTCATTGACCGTAATAACATATCTCTTTTTCTCAAATACAGTCCTTGGCCTCTCATTAGGCCTTTCGGAAAAAGCAGCAAGTTCGGGTGATTGGTTTTCCAGTGGTGGAACAACATCAAGCCCTGAAGGAACTGACTTGGGAATCTCCGGCTTAGCCGACTCATCTGTTAGTGAATGGAGAAAAGAGATAAGGTCCGATCGCTCTCTTGGGGTAAGTGTATAGCTTCGGATCTTGTCATCCACATTGGGGACATCCAGTCCCAAACCAGGGCCACCCCCCCCGGAATAGAAATCGAGAACTTCATCCAGAGTCTGGAAAACACCGTTATGCATATAAGGTGCTGTAAGGGCAACATTGCGTAACGTGGGAACTTTGAATGCACGATTATAATTCTCGCCTTCAATTTCGCCTCGACCTAAATCTGGCGCTAGCTTTTCAAGATCAGGCACGCCCACAACCTTGAAATCTGGATTCGCAAATGTTGGAATGTTGTGACATTCAAAACAGCGGGTTTTCAAAGAACGAAAGACATTAAGTCCGCTGCGCTCCGCATCTAACAAAACCGTTCTCTCTCCTCTGGCATAACGGTCGAAGCGTGAATTGTTGGAAATGATGGTTCGTTCAAAAGCTGCCACTGCATAGCTCACATTCTGAAACGTAACGCCGGGAACTTTACTTCCCCCAAAAGCGCGATCAAACATCCGCACATATTCTGGTATAGCTTTCAGTTCTCTCACAAGTTCATGGGGGTCTTGCGCCATTTCAGTTTTATCCTGGATAGGATTCGTGGCTTGATCCTCAAGATCGGCTGCCCGACCATCCCAGAATTGACGGTGATTGAACGCAGCGTTCCAGATCGTTGGTGAACCCCGGCGAATGATTGCACCGCCTGTACGGGCTGGCCCAATGCCACTTCCACCCATTCCCATGGACTGCCCTCGATTATCCGAAAAACCGAGATCGGGATGGTGACAATGAGCACAGGAGATATCGTTGCTTCCAGAAAGGATAGGGTCAAAATACAGCAATTGGCCAAGTTCTACTTTTTCTCTGGATTGAGGATTATCCTCTCTCATAGGCATTTCGGGAAAAGGACGATCAAGATTACGGCTCTCCCTTATTTGAGCAAACAACCCATCCCCCTGACCTTGATTTTCAACATCAAAATCCAAAGAACTACCCGATGGGACATCAAGACCAGGCAGAGGTAAATAGATAAAGGAAAGAAGAAAGAGAATAATCAGGGAAAGTGCTGCGCCAAAAGAGTCGCGTTTCATTTAGGGATGGATAAAGTGTTTAATCCAGAAGGAGTTTAATAGTTAACTTTCGGACGGTGAAGTGGTTTTTTCCCTTCTCCGCTTTTGAAATCTATCCAATGCTCGATCAAACCACAATCCAGATTGGCCATCGGAAATATGAGGTGAAACTTGAAGAAGGAATCTCTATTGCACTCCAACTTGATTTTAATGGTGATCAACCCCGGTTTTTCGATAGTGTGAATGCCCACTCGGTTCCTGTACAGTCTGGAGACTTTATTGGTTCGGTTCAAGCCGGCGGAAGCTGCAACGTGGATACCATAACCGCTAATTATCACTGCAATGGCACCCATACTGAATGTGTTGGACACATATCCGAAGATCAGGTCTCAATTTCCAACATTATTGATAACAGCCTGATTCCAGTCACACTTATCTCTATGGAGGCTTCAAAGATCGGCGATGAATCATACCATGTTTCTACAGAAAACAATAATTGCTTGCTGACGAAGTCTTGTCTGACCCAAGTGCTCGAAAATGCTAATATAGATTTTCTGAAAGGACTCGTCATTCGGACTCTTCCCAATGAGACCTCAAAAAAATCACACAATTACTCCGAGAAATCGTTTCCTTTTTTTACGAATGAAGCCATGCATCACATTAGAATTCTCGGCGTTCGCCATCTGCTGGTGGATACACCCTCCGTGGATAGAACAGATGACGGCGGAGAGCTTGGAAATCATCGGATCTACTGGGGCGTATCTCCCGGTATTTCCAAAATTGATTCTCAAACTTGTTCTAAAAGGACAATTACAGAAATGATTTACACTCCCGATTTGCTTCCGGATGGCTGTTATCTAATGAACCTTCAGCTTCCCGCTTTCGTTTCTGATGCCGCTCCCAGCAGGCCAATCCTCTACCCTGTTAATAAAATCAATGATCACTGAATTGCTTAAAAGATTTTCAGTTGATCAAGAACGTGGTTTTCTTCCCAATCCCGATCCTCTTCTAACACTTCATCCACAGTTTGAGGTGTGGGATGAACTCGGGGCGGAGATGCCATCCCTGCTTGCCAAAGGCAATTTTCGCTCAGCTGTGGAAAATCTCCCCTTAATCCACGCTGATAAACTTAAAGATGACTCTGAGGTAGACAGGGCTATGCTGTTGTTGTCCATGTTTGCCAATGCCTATATCAGCTGTGACCCAGACCCAGCAAGAAAAATCCCCTTGGCTCTTGCTGTACCGTTGTCTGAAGTGGCGGTTAGGTCCGGACGTCCGCCTATTGCAAGCCACGCCTCAATCGTATTAAACAACTGGCGTCGCGTAAACCCGAAAGGTCCCATTGAGCTAGAAAACCTTAGAACTGTTCAAAACTTTTTAGGAGGACAAGACGAGGAATGGTTCTTTCTCACAACAGTTGCCATTGAATCCCTCGGTGCCCCCGCTCTTTCTGCTGTTCTGGAAGGACTGGAAGCTGCTGCCTCATCTAATAACAAAAATTTCGTTGATGCCATAGAACGGATT
>ERZ651768.1022-NODE-1022-length-20702-cov-14.856630_pt1 | contig 20702 bp, 20 predicted proteins | sample MGYA00514754_ERZ651768 | MGnify/ENA metagenome assembly ERZ651768
ATGTAAGAAAGCAGGAATCTGAGTATTTAACTCAACTACAAGACTTATCAGTTCAACTGCAGTTAATTCTAGATCAACTTAATTATTATAATGAAGTGATACCTATTAATGAAAAAGTATTGGCTTCTGCCGAAGAAGATCTAAAATTAGTTCAGGGGCGATATAGCTTGGGGTCCGCAAGTATTTTAGAAGTACTTGACGCACAAGTGTCTTTGGTTAGTGCGCGATCATCATTAATTCGAAGTAAATATGATAGCATGATTGAACAAGCAAGCTTGAAAGCTATCTTAGGTACGCTAGATACAGATTTATAAATATTTTAGGAGATTAAAGTGATAAAAGAATTATATAAAAAGAACAAAAAACTATTTATTTCTGGGTTTATTGGGTTGCTAATTATTTTAATCATAGTTGGAAATATTTTCCGGGATGATTCAGAAGTTATCAATGTGGAGACTGAAAAAATTAGTAGACAGAAAATCATTCAGAAAGTGAATGCAAGCGGAAAAATACAACCTGAAAGTGAAGTAAAAATAAGCGCCACTTCTTCAGCTATTATTGATTCCATAACTGTAGTGGAGGGGGAATATGTTAAAAAGAATCAGCATCTTATTTCTCTTGATAGAAAACAATTACAGGCTAATGTTGATCAAGTAACCTCTGCAGTTCGTTCCGCCTCAGCCAGAGTGAAACAGGACAAAGCAAATAGGGAACGTGTTGAGCGTATTTATGAACAGGGACTTGCCTCTGATCAAGAACTTGAGGGAGCACAAGCTGCATATGAAATCTCAAAAAGCCAACTTGACCAATCACGGGCAAGTTTATTGGTATCACAAGATGCATTAGATAAAGCAAGATTAGTTTCTCCTCAAAATGGGATTGTAACTAAAATAAATAAAGAAGCTGGCGAAATGGCGATGGGTGGGATGTTTTCTTTAGATGTGTTAATGATTATAGCAGATCTTAGCAGAATGGAAGTTATTGTTGACGTAAATGAGAATGATGTAGTAAGTATTTCAATAGGTGATACTTCTGAAATTGAGATTGATGCATTCCCGGATACAGTATTTTATGGAGTTGTCAGTGAAATAGCCCATACGGCGCAATCGTTAAACATGGGTAGCCAGCAGCAAGTCACTAATTTTAAAGTGAAAGTGAAAATGATAGACCCTCCAAATAAAATAAGACCCGGGATGAGCAGTACAGTCAACATTATTTCTGAAACGATTAAAGATACAATATCAATTCCTATCCAATCCCTGACTTCTCGATCGGAAAACTATAGCGAGATCGGAAATGCCAAAAAAGATGGCAAAAAATACAGGCGGGAGAACAAAGGCGATAAAGAAGATGATAAAGAAAATAATAGTTTCGTATCAAAAAAGAATACAATTGACGTCGTGTTTGTTTTAGAAGACGAATTTGATGGAGAGGCTGCCCCAGAAGGGGAAAAATATGCCTTGGTAAGACCTGTTACTGTTGGTATTTCCAGCGAGAACCATTATGCAGTAAAGTCAGGAGTCTCAGAAAATGAGATGATTGTTACCGGCGGATACAGGGTTTTAAGTAAAGAGTTGAATCATGGCACCCTTGTTTCCGTTAAGAATGATCCCAAAAACGATAATGGAAGATCTGACAAAAATCATAAAGATATTAAAGATGGTGTAGAAGACTAACAAGTCTTCTTGGATTCTGATTTGACTCTTATTTCACTCAAAGATATTTATAAGATATATCATGTAGGTGGTGAAGAAGTTCGGGCATTGGATGGCATAGACCTGGAAATCAGGGAGAATGAATATTTAGCCATTATGGGCCCCTCCGGTTCCGGAAAATCAACATTAATGAATATGATTGGGTGCCTGGATACTCCTACGTCCGGTGATTATGAATTTGAAGGGGAAATGGTTCAGGTAATGGATGATGCCCAGCTTGCATCCATCCGAAACCGAAAGATTGGATTTGTTTTTCAAACCTTTAACCTGCTGCCAAAAGCAACTGCCCACCATAATGTAGAAATCCCTCTAGTGTATGCAAATATTCGAAAGGATGAAAGGATGAAGATGGCATCCGATGCTCTTGAAAGTGTAGGGTTGGCCGATCGAATGCATCACAAGCCAAATGAATTGTCAGGCGGACAGCGTCAACGGGTTTCTATAGCTAGAGCTTTAGTGAATAATCCATCCATACTACTTGCAGATGAACCAACAGGGAATCTTGATTCAAAAAGCGGCAATGAGATCATGGAAATCCTTGACCTGCTTCATAAGAAAGGGAATACTATTATTTTGGTAACCCACGAAGATGGTATTGCAAAACACGCTCATCGTACGATTCGATTGTTTGACGGTAAAATTACCGAAGATATTGAGCGAGTCTTTTGATGTTTGCTCTTTTCATTGAGAATTTTAAAATATCCTTATCTGCCGTTTTCGCAAATAAGACACGGTCTGTGCTTACTGCCCTGGGGATAATTATCGGTGTATTGTCGGTTACCTTAATGGGGACTCTTATTTCCGGACTGGACAAGTCATTTGAGGGCAGTATGTCCTGGCTGGGTAAGGATATCCTGCATATTAGTCGTTATGAATGGTTTAGCGATATGGAGTGGTGGGAGGTTAAAAACAGGCCACGGATGCTCCCAGATTACGTTGAAAAAATCAGGGAAAGATCCAAATATGCATTAGCGGTAGCTCCCGTGATGCAGAGAGGGGCATCTCTTGCCTATGAAGAAAAGGAAACTCGAACTGATATCTTTGGAACCAATGAAGAATATATGGAAACCATCAGCACTAATATTGCACAGGGCAGATTTTTTACGCGCAGTGAAGATCGATCGGGTTCAAGGGTTACAGTGATTGGAGATGGGCTTAAGGAAGCTTTTTTTGGTGAGCAGGATCCTATAGGGCAATATATAAAAATTGATAATGTTAAGTTCAGAGTCATAGGTGTTTTGGAAAAACAGGGTAAGTTTTTGGGCCTGTTCAGTGTTGACAAACAGGCTGTTTTACCTTTTGGTGCCTACAAACGAATTTTTTCCAGAAGGGGTTGGATGAGACTGAGTGTGAAGATACCGGAAGATAAAATTGACGAGAGTATTGACGAAATTTTTTCTGTAATGCGCCACATTCGTGGTTTAAAACCCAGTGAAGAAAACGACTTTGCCATTAACCAAACAAAAATTTTTGAAAAACAATATAGTACCTTAAAGACAGCTATCGGCGGAACTGGAGTTTTTATAACACTTTTATCTCTGGTAGTAGGAGGGATCGGAATCATGAATATCATGTTTGTTTCGGTTAAGGAGCGGACCCGGGAGATTGGCGTACGAAAAGCCATTGGTGCAACCAAAGGAATGATTATGGGCCAATTTTTAATGGAAGCCGTGACCATATGCCTCATTGCAGGTCTGATTGGTCTGTTTTTTGCTTATATCAGCAGTATTTTCATTAATAAAATATTTCCATCTACGCTCCCCGTAGGCTTATCAATATCTGCAGTTCTGCTTAGTATGATTGTTGGAGTTGTCTCTGGTATGATTCCATCATACCGCGCTGCAAACCTTGATCCTATTGACGCCCTCAGGTATGAATAGAAAATGGGTGCAAGGAATTTAAAAAATGTGTTAAAAGAGAGTTTCTGGATGGCCATCGATGCTATTCGAAAGAACAAGCTGCGGTCTACGCTTACTCTTTTGGGTATCAGTATAGGGGTTTTTTCTGTGATTGGTGTCATGACAGCGATAAGGACACTTGAATCCTCAGTTGAATCAGGTCTGAATGTGTTTGCAGCCAATACTTTTGTTGTACAGAAATATCCTGAGATTCAATTTGGACATGGTGATAGAAAATATCGCAACAGAAAAAATATTGACTATGCCCAATACCAAAGATTTAAAGATCAAGCGAAACTTCCTATTCTAGTGACTGTAAGTGAGGGTAGTTCTATTCGAAATGTTAGGTATCGTGACAAGACGGTAAAAAGCTCAATAGAACTTGCAGGAGGAGATGAAGGCACGATAAGAGTGTTTAACACATTCATCAGTGATGGAAGAAATTTTATACCAGATGATATAAGATATTCACGGAATGTCTGTATTCTGGGGATGGACGTGGTGGATCGATTGTTCCCGTTTGAAGACCCACTCGGAAAAAAAATACAACTCAAAGGGCTTGACTATATTGTAGTAGGAATAACTGAGAGAAAAGGAGAAGCGTTTGGTTCCAGTCAAGATAATTATATAGCAATTCCAATTTCTAATTACCTTGAAAAGTTCTCAAGTCACTGGACAACTCTTAGTATTCATATAGAATCATCATCAGAGAATACATACAGTAAAACTATGGATGAGGCGATTGGTCTAATGCGTTCTATACGGAAGGTACCACCGGAACTTGATAATGATTTTGAAGTGGTGACAAGTATGGAGATGATTGAAAAATTTTCTGGTTTCACTAGTGGGATTAAACTATTCGCCTTATCTGTTAGCGTGATCGCTCTTGTCGTTGCAGGTATTGGCATAATGAATATTATGCTTGTTTCAGTCACTGAACGCATTAAAGAGATCGGCATCCGCAAAGCCATTGGTGCCACCAAGCAGGATATTTTAACTCAATTTTTGATGGAGGCTGTTTTTTTAAGTGAATTTGGAGGTATCGCCGGAATAATATTGGGTGTTGCTGGTGGTAACATCGTATCTGTTATTTTTAATATACCTGCTGTTATCCCGATTGATTGGGCATTCATCGGTCTTTTTGTCTGTTCCGTCATTGGAATCGGGTTTGGGATCTACCCAGCCTGGAGGGCAGCTCAGCTGGATCCGATCGAATCCTTACGGTTTGAATAAATAATAATAAACCTGGCATTTTAGTTCATTCTGTCCTTTAGGTTTCCGTCGGGGTAAATTTCACAGCAAAAATCATGCCTGTTTTATATATTATCTTTTATTATTATTATCCATGTTAATGAACACGTACAAAAAAATATGGAAATCCAAAAGGTGACCCCACAAAAATTAAATGGGAATCACAGAAAATGAACGTCGGAATCATACCTGCACGACTGGCTTCCAACCGGTTTCCAAAGAAAATATTGGCTATCCTGGATGGGAAACCTATGATTGCTCACGTGATGGAAAGGGCCTTGAAAGCAGAGAAGCTTGATAAAGTAATTCTCGCTATTGACTCAGATGAAACACGGGAAGCACTCAAGGAGTTTGATTTCGAGATGGTGATGACATCCCAGGAACATCTTTCCGGAACTGACCGCGTGGCTGAAGTGGTGCAGGGTATAGAAGAAGCAGAAGTGATCATCAACATCCAGGGTGACGAACCACTAGTAGACCCCAACGTCATCGATGGATTAGTAGATACTTTCCAGGATCCTGCTGTGAATATGGCAACCGTGGTCAGCAGAAAACTTATGGTGAATGATCTTTTAAACCCCAATGTGGTAAAGGCGATTTTAGATGAAAAAAGGAATGCTGTTGAATTTAAGCGAAATATCTTTGATCTTGAAATCGGGGGCGTATATCGTCATATAGGAATGTATGGTTTTCGCCGTAAAGCCCTGTTTCATTTCACTGTACTGGAACCATCAAAAAGAGAGCAGGAAAGAAAACTGGAGCAGATGCGTGCGCTGGATAATGATATGTCCATACGTGCACTGATTACAGCCTGTGATAGCTGGGCGGTTGATACAAAAGAAGATTTGAATAAAGTAGCCCAGATCATGGGTGTTTCAATAGAAACAGCAGTTGAACAGGATGGGTAAATGAGTAAGGCTAAACAAACCAAATACATTTTTGTTCTGGGCGGTGTCATGTCGGGATTGGGCAAGGGAATTGCTGCATCTTCCATTGGTTATCTATTAAAGCAGGCTGGTGTGAGGGTAACAATCTTGAAGTTGGATCCCTATCTAAACGTGGACCCGGGGACCATGAATCCCTACCAGCATGGTGAAGTATTTGTTTTGGATGATGGTTCTGAAACAGACTTGGATTTAGGGCACTATGAACGGTTCATTGATGTGAATATGACCAAAGATAACAATGCCACAGCGGGACAGATCTACAGCACAGTTCTGGAAAGGGAGCGGAAAGGTGAATATCTGGGTGAGACCGTCCAGGTAATTCCCCATGTAACCGATGAGATTATAAATCGTATAAGAGCATTGAATACTCCGAGAAAATATGATGTTGTCATCTGTGAAGTAGGTGGGACCGTGGGAGACATTGAAAGCCTGCCCTTCATGGAAGCGATCCGGCAATTATCCCTAGATGTGGGATACCACAACCATATGCTTGTTCATGTAACGCTACTGCCTTTTATAAAAGCCAGTGGTGAATTGAAATCCAAACCCACTCAACATTCTGTTATGAAACTCAGAGAAATTGGTCTGGCACCAGATATGATCCTGTGCAGGTCCGAACATCCAATAGAGCAATCAGTACGGGATAAAATTGCCCTGTTCTGTAATGTGCGGGCAGATCATGTCATCGAAGGGCGGGATGTGTCCAGCATTTACGAAGTACCCCTGGCTATGCATGAACAAGATGCGGGCCGTCTCATTAAGGAACGGCTTAAAATTGAAAAAACACCGGAATTAAAGGCACTTAAAAAATTCATTCACAATTATAACAATCCTAGACACGAAATCACTATAGCCATGTGCGGGAAATACACAGAATTGATCGATTCCTATAAAAGTGTTATGGAAGCATTTGTACATGCAGGTGTTGAGAATAATGCGCGCGTAAATGTTAAATGGATACAAACAGATAAAGTAAAAAATGGCACATCTGCCGAGGATGCATTTTCTGATATCAATGGCATTTTGATCTTGCCGGGTTTTGGTTCCAGGGGTGGAGAAGGAAAAATTCGGTCCTCCAAGTATGCCCGTGAACAGAATGTACCATTCTTGGGAATCTGCTTAGGTCTCCAGTGCGCTGTGATCGATTTTGCGCGGTATGTGTGCGGACTGAAAGGTGCTAACTCTACGGAATTCAATAAAAAAACGAAATACCCAGTGATTGATCTTATGGAATCCCAACGGGCCATTAAAATCAAGGGAGGCACTATGCGGCTGGGTGCCTATGATTGTGAGATAAAAACAGGGACAAAAACATTTGCAGCGTATCGAAAGAAGAAGATCTTCGAACGTCACCGACACCGCTATGAGGTAAACAACCGCTATAGGAATAAACTTGAGAAGAATGGCTTGGTATTTTCTGGCATCAATTCAGAGCTTGGCGTGGTGGAAGCCATCGAAATTCCCGACCATCCCTGGTTTTTGGCGGGACAATTTCACCCAGAGTTAAAAAGCAGGGTAAATAAAGCTCATCCACTTTTCAGGGAATTCATTAGGGCAGCAGTTAAATATAGATCATGAAAAACGTTTCTATCCAAAAAGTCGTAATTGGTGCTGACAACCTAGGCCTGATCGCTGGTCCCTGCGTTATCGAAAGTAGTGACCATGCGCTAAAAATGGCCAATGCCATCCAAGACATTTCTAACCGTGTTGGGCTTCCTGTGGTTTATAAAAGTTCATTTGATAAAGCAAATCGTACATCCATTTCATCTTTCCGAGGTTTAGGGATGGATGAAGGCCTTGCTATTCTAAATAAGGTAAAATCAGAAACAGGGATTCCAGTTCTTACGGATATTCATGAACCATCCCAGGCTGTTGCAGCAGGAGAAGTGGCGGATGTATTACAAATCCCTGCCTTTTTATGTCGCCAGACGGACCTATTGATTGCAGCCGCGAAAACGGGAAAACCAGTGAATGTGAAAAAAGGTCAGTTTTTGGCACCCTGGGATATGAAAAATGTTGTGACAAAATTGGAAGAATCGGGTTGTAAAAATATTCTTCTCACGGATCGCGGAACACAGTTTGGTTATAATAACCTGGTTGCTGACATGCGTGCTATTCCACTGATGCAGGAATTTGGATATCCGGTCATATTTGACGCCACCCACAGTGCGCAACTTCCCGGGGGAGATGGTTCAACAACTGCCGGTATGCGGGATATGATCCCAACCCTGGCTAAATCAGCTGTCGCTGCAGGATGTAACGGTCTTTTCATGGAAATACACGATAATGTGAACGAAGCAAAATCGGATGCCGCAACACAATGGCCCTTGGACCAACTGGAATCACTTCTCACAGATCTAAAAGCAATTCGGGAAAGCATAACGTGAGCATTGATATGAAAAAGATAAAATTGTTGATCTCAGATGTGGATGGTGTCTGGACAGATGGGACATTTTATAAAGGCACCGATGGAATGGAACTTAAACGATTCTCCGTTTTAGATGGTGCAGGCACGGCCATGGCTCGAGCTGCAGATTTAAAAATTGCTATTATTTCAGGGAGATACTCTCCTGCCACAGAGCATCGAGCAAAAGAATTAAAGATCGAAGATGTTTACAATGGATCCTTGAATAAACTTCCAGCGTATGAAGAATTAAAAGCTAAATATAACTTAGATAATTCAGAGATCGCTTACATTGGCGATGATATCATTGATATCCCGGTCATGAAACAAGTGGCAGTCCCCATTGCTGTGGCAAATGCATTCCCAGAGGTAAAAGCTATTGCTGTACATACCACCCTGGTCTCAGGGGGATACGGTGCATTTCGAGAAGCCGTAGCCTGGATCATAGATCAGCAGGGCCGTACAGCAACCGTGCTGCAACTTATGAAGGATCGGGTTCTAAACAGCTAACCCCATGCCCATTTTTTCAGTTCTTTTCTTGGTTTTTCTCTCGTCGTGTGCCCGGGATACTGTACAGGATCTTCCATCAAGGGAAGGGATGCCCGATCAGGAAAGCTGGAGTGTTATTATAATATTAACCAATGAAGGTACCATTCGGGCCAAGGTACGATCAGGGCACCTGGAAAAATACAATGAGAAAGAATTTGTTATGTTGGACAGCAGTGTTACAGTAGATTTCTTTGATAGTAAAGAACAACATACTTCGGTGCTTACATCGGAAAAAGCTGAAATAAACCAGGCCTCCAATGATATGGAAGCCATGGGAAATGTTGTGGCTGTATCCGATAGCGGAATTACCCTTTATTCTGAATCCCTGACCTGGAACTCCAGGGAAGAGAAACTCCATACCAAAGATAATATTATGATTACCACCCTGGAAACAGACACATTGTATGGTGTGGGCTTTGAATCGGACTCTGATTTAAAAAATTGGAAGATTTTGAGTCCATCAGGAGTCACAGGGAGGAAATTCAAATGAGAGAAAAGCATAGTACTTTAAGTGCTAAGGGCTTGCACAAGCAATATGGGAAACGAATGGTGGTAAAAGATGTGGATATATTTGTGGAGCGGGGTGAGATTGTGGGACTTCTTGGCCCGAATGGTGCCGGTAAAACCACATCCTTTTATATGATTACGGGTATGATCAAACCAACGCAGGGAAATGTATTTCTAGATGAGGCTGATATAACCCAAGATGCCATGTATAAGCGGGCCCGAAAAGGAATTAGCTATCTGGCCCAGGAGCCATCGATTTTTGGGAAACTTTCTGTAGAAGATAATTTAAAACTGGTTCTTGAAATGATAAAAGATATGAAGCTGGACACACAACGGGAAAAGATGAAAACACTTCTGAAAGACCTTTCTGTATCTCATTTAGCTACTAGAAAAGGCAACACCTTATCAGGAGGTGAACGACGCCGTGTTGAGATTGCCAGAAGCCTGTGCATGGACCCGGATTTCATTTTGCTGGACGAACCATTTGCAGGTGTGGACCCCATAGCCGTGGAGGAAATCCAGGGCATTGTTCATTCATTAAAGGAAAAAGAAATAGGTGTTTTAATCACTGACCATAATGTACGTGAAACCCTGTCCATCACAGACAGGTCGTACTTATTATTTGATGGCCAGATATTAAAATCCGGTTCCTCGGAATTCCTGGCCAATGATGAAGAGGCAAGGCGGCTGTATCTAGGTGAAAAATTCAAGCTTGATTAATGGCAACTACTTTAAAACAGATCCAAACCCAGAAACAGAAACTTGCCCCACGGCAGGTTTTACGAGCCCGGCTACTCCAGTTAAATACGGTCAGTCTGGAGCAGGCGATCCTGGAAGAACTGGAACAGAATCCACTCCTGGAACAGGTAGAGCCAGAAGATGCCGAGCCGCAGGAAGAAAAAGAAGAAACACCTATCGATGATATGGATGTCTCTTTGGAAGACATGTATTCCGATGTATCCACCTATTATCTGTCTGAAGAGAAAAAGGAAATGCCTTTGCCCGATCGGCATACACTCATTGAAGACCTGATTGACCAACTCCAGGATACGAAAATGGATGAACATGAACATGAAATTGCTGAAGAGATTCTTTGGAATACCAACGAACGGGGTTACCTGGATACGGATCTCATCCTGATTGCAGATCGCTACGATTTGTTGGAAGATGAAATAGAACCGATTCTTCATAAAATCCAGAGGCTACATCCGAAAGGAATTGCTTCCAGGGATTTGGAAGAATGTCTTATGATACAACTGGAAGATGAGGAAGGGTCTTTGTCCCATCGTATTGTTCATACCTGTTTTGATGATTTTATGCATAAGCGTTATGATAGGGTCCAGGAGCGACTGGGCTGTACAGAACAAGAGCTGCATGATTCCGCTGAACATATTGCACACTTGAATCCTCGTCCCGGTGAAGGCTACAGGGATAAATTTCAAACCGTGATTCCTGACGTGATTGTTCGGGAAGATGGAGACGATTGGGTGATTACTACCAACGATGGTGGGATCCCGGAATTACGAATCAGCCGGACCTATAAAGACCAAATGGAAAATGGCGGGTTTAAGGGTGAAGCCAAAAAATTCATAAGGGGAAAAATGGATTCTGCCCATTGGTTCATTGAAGCAGTTCACCAGCGCAGAATTACCATGGTAAATGTGATGCGCTCAATTATTGAATTTCAACCAGAATGGTTTGCTGGAAATATGGATTTTCTTCGTCCTTTGAAACTTCAGGATATTGCTGATAAAATTAATATGGATATTTCCACTATAAGCCGGTCAACACGTGGGAAATTTGCAGATACACCATACGGGATCTTTGAGTTGAAACATTATTTTACCGATTCCATAGAATTAAAGGATGGGCGAATCCTGGGAACTTTTATCATTAAACGGGCTTTAGAAAAGATCATACTCACTGAAGATAAGCACATACCACTGAGTGATGATGCCCTGGTAGAAAAACTGAGCAAGGAAGGATATACGCTTGCTCGACGTACAGTAGCAAAATACCGGGATCAGATGGGTTATCTGGTCGCAAGGTTAAGAAAGGAAATATAAAGGAGTTATTATGGCAACAAGACGAGTCATGGTTGGGGATCAGGAAGTACAAATCCCTGAATTTAATTTCAAATTAATGCCTGTAGTTTTAGCGGCATTGGCAATTTGGTTATTAACAGGCACCTACATGGTGGGTCCAGATGAAGTAGGCGTTGTCCGTACGTTCGGCGAACATACACGGGTGGCACAATCAGGATTGAACTGGCATTTCCCAGTACCCATTGAAACTGTGAATACACCTAAAGTCACGGAAGTAAAACGGGTTGAGATCGGGTTTCGTACCCTCAGGAATGGTCAATACAGAACAGTTGAAAAAGAGAGTCTGATGCTTACAGGTGATGAGAATATTGTAGATGCCGAAATGATTGTACAATATAAGATCAAAGATCCAGTGGCCTATCTTTTCAACATTGTTGAACCAGAACTCACTGTCCGCGAAGCAGCGGAAGCAAGCCTGCGGACCGTAGTGGGTCGCAACAAGATAGATGAAACACTTACCACTGGTAAGTTTACGATTCAGGAAGAAACTAAATTCCAACTCCAGTCTATATTGGATTTATATGAGTCTGGGATTCATGTTGTAGCCGTCCAGTTACAGGATGTTTCGCCGCCCAAGGAGGTGATTGGTGCGTTCAAAGATGTAGCATCTGCAAAAGAAGATAAGAACAGAATGGTAAACCAGGCGGAAGGATACAGGAACGATTTGATCCCCAAAGCAAGGGGTGAAGCGGAAGCTATGATCCGTGCTGCGGAAGGATTTAGGGAGTCTAGGATCAAACGTGCCGAAGGTGATGCTGCAAAATTCACAACCATATTACAAGAATATCGAAAAGCAAAGAGCATTACAGAAAAACGACTGTATCTTGAAACTATGGAAAAGGTTTTACCGGGTATTGAAAAAATAATCATACCGGACAAGGATAGCGGCAATATCCTGAATCTTCTAAACCTGAATCCAGGAACAGAAAAAGGAGGGCAAAAATAATGAAAAAATTCTCAATTGGAATTTTAGTACTGGTAGCTTTATTTGCTCTATCTACCATGATAATGGTGGATGAAACTGAGCAAATTGTCATCCTTCAATTTGGTAAACCTATACGAACCATTAAAGAGCCGGGATTAAATTGGAAATTTCCTGCCCCGTTTCAGACATCCAACTCTTTCGAGAAACGGCTTCTGGAATATGATGTGCCTCCGGAAGAGATTTTAAGCAAGGATAAGAAATCACTGATCATTGATAATTATGTCCGCTGGCGAATCATAGACCCTCTTTTGTTCCTGCAAACTGTTAGAGCTGTACCCACTGCAAAAACGCGTTTAGATGATATTGTGTATTCTGAGCTGCGTCAGGAACTGGGGACTCATGATATGGTTGAGATAATCACCGAGACCCGGGAACTGATCATGGAAAAGGTCACCAAGGCCAGTAATGAGGAGACAAGTAAATACGGGATAGAAGTGATCGATGTTCGGATACGACGTGTGGATCTCCCGCGGGAAAATGAAGCATCCATCTATGCAAGAATGGAAGCAGAACGGAAAAGACAGGCAAATAAGTTCAGGTCTGAAGGTGAAGAAGAAGCCCAGAAGATCCGTGCTGCAACCGATCGGGATAAGACCGTTATTCTGGCAGAAGCCTACAAAAAATCACAGCTGATTCGTGGTGAAGGTGAAGCAAAAGCATTGGATATCTATGCAGCATCCTATTCCAAGGATTCAGATTTCTATGAATTTACCCGAACACTGGAAACCTATGAAAAAGTGATCGATAAAAAGACTACTCTGGTTCTGCCAGGAGATTCGAAACTCTTTAAGGGGTTAACCCAGTAAAAACTAAACTAGTATGAAAACAGAAATTAGATCAACCACCATTATAGGAGTGCGTCACAAACGCAAGGTTGCCATGGCCGGTGATGGACAGGTCACGTTTGGTGAAATGATGTTTAAGCAGAAAGCTGTAAAGGTGCGGGAATTCAAGATAGCAAAAAACAATGTACTGGGCGGATTTGCAGGGGCTGCTGCTGATGCGCTTACCCTTTTTGAAAAGTTCGAACAAAAACTGGAACAGTATGACGGGGATCTTAGGCGCGCTATCGTAGAACTTGCAAAAGAATGGAGAACGGACAGGGTATTGCGCCATTTAGATGCTATGCTGGTTGTGATGGATAAAAAATACAGTTTCATCATATCCGGGGATGGTAATGTGATCGAACCGGACGGCCCTGTTGTAGCCATCGGTTCAGGTGGCGGATTTGCTCAGGCGGCGGCGACTGCATTCCTTAAATCAACACAGCATTCTGCCAAGCAAATTGCGGAACAGTCACTGCGAATTGCTGCAGATCTCTGCATCTATACTAATGATTCTATTTCGGTTCTAGAAATCAAATGAAACAGATGACTCCCCGGCAGATCGTCACGGAGCTAGACCGCTATATTGTTGGACAAAAGAATGCCAAGAAGGCTGTAGCGATAGCCCTCAGAAATCGTTGGCGGCGGCAGCAGGTAGATGGAAAACTCCGGGACGAGATCATGCCCAATAATATTATTATGATCGGCTCTACCGGGGTGGGGAAGACAGAGATTGCCCGCAGGCTTGCTTCTCTTGCCCATGCTCCATTTATCAAAGTTGAAGCGAGTAAATTCACAGAAGTGGGATATGTGGGCCGGGATGTGGAGTCCATCGTCCGTGATCTCATGGATACGGCTGTGTCCATGGTAGGACGGGAAAAAGAGGATGAAGTATTGGAACTAGCGGAACACCTGGCCAATGAGCGAATCCTGGACATTCTATTTCCTGATGATCATAAAGACGACCCAAAACAATCCAAGGAATTAAAAGAGCGCCATGAACGAACCCGGGATAGGATTCGAAAAAAAATGGAGAAGGGTGAATTTGAAGATAAAATGATCGAGATTGACCTTTTGGATGAACCCACAATTGGAATGCAGGTATTCGGCCCCATGGGAATGGAAGACATCGGGATGAATATCAAGGATATGATTTCCGGTTCATTGCCAAAATCAAAACGAACTAAAAAAATGACTGTCATGGAAGGACGAGAAGTTTTAACTGATAGTGAAGCGTCTAAACTGATTGATCAGGATGAAGTGATACGTATGGCGAAAGAACGTACAGAGAATAATGGTATCGTTTTTTTGGATGAGATTGATAAAGTCGTGGGCAGCAATGGAACCCCTGGCCCTGATGTCAGCCGGGAAGGCGTGCAGCGTGATTTATTGCCCATTGTAGAGGGCAGCAATGTAAATACAAAATACGGTGTTGTTGCTACAGACCATATCCTATTCATTGCCGCAGGAGCATTTCATGTGAGCACACCATCGGATATGATCCCGGAACTCCAGGGGCGGTTTCCTATCAGGGTAGAAATGGATAAACTCAGTACTGAGGATTTTGTAAAAATCCTGACTCACCCCCGTTCTGCCCTCATCAAACAATATACGGCGCTGCTTAGTGCAGAAAATGTGGAACTGGAATTCAACAAGGCTGCAATAAAGGCAGTGGCCCAGCTGGCATCGGATGTGAACAGTACAATGGAAAATATTGGGGCCCGGCGCCTGCACACCATTATGACAACCCTGTTGGAAAAACCATTATTTGAACATCCAAAGCGTGGAGATAAAAAGATCAGGATCACTGCAAAAGTAGTAAAAGAATCTCTGAAGGGAATCGTGGAAGACCATGACCTGAGTCGGTACATACTATAGGAAGAATCATGGCAAAACACTTTTTACATATTTCAGATTATTCAAATGATGAGCTGTGGGAAATTCTACATCTGGCTAAAGAAGTAAAAACTAAATTTCATAACCGGGAAGAATACAAGCCATTTAAAGATCAGAGTCTGGCCATGATCTTTGCCAAACCATCTGCCCGTACCAGAGTGTCTTTCGAAACCGGGTTTGAATGGTTGGGTGGCCATGCCCTTTTTCTGGGTCCCAGTGACATCGAGATCGGTAAACGGGAAGCCATTAAGGATATATCCAGATTATTCAGTCGCTACAATGATTTGATTATGGCTAGACTCTTTGATCATACGCATATCCTTGAATTAGCTGAGTACGCAGATGTACCGGTCATAAACGGCCTTACCGATTATAATCATCCCTGCCAGATTATGGCTGATTTTATGACAGTTTGGGAGCATCGAGGGACGTTAGATAATTTGAAGATTACCTATATGGGTGATGGCAATAATATTGTTCATTCCTGGCTTCAATTAGCGAGTAAATTTCCAATGCACTTTGTTTGTTGCTGCCCCAGTGGCTACGAACCAGACGCAAAAACAGTTGAAATGGTGGAAAATTCAGGAATTTCATCATATGAATTATGTCATGAACCAAGATCGGCGGTAAAAAATGCTGATGTGGTTTACACGGATGTATGGGCATCCATGGGACAGAAAGAAGAAACGGAAGAACGTGAAAAAATCTTTGCTGATTACCAGGTAAATGAAGCTCTTATGGAAAGTACAGGGAAAGATACATTCTTTATGCATTGCCTCCCTGCAGAAAGGGATAGGGAGGTCACGGATGGTGTTATGGAAGCCGACTATTCAATTGTATTTGATGAAGCTGAAAACCGGATGCATGCCCAGAATGCCATCATGGTATACCTTACAAGATAGATTTTACCAGAATCGTTTTTCATAAACATCACTTATAATACTGACGTATTAAAACCCTTATTAATTCGAGCTTAATATCTAGACTTTATATATCTAAGCTGGCACTTTCTGCAAATATAAGTTCCGCGACCTGCAACACGTATTTTTTTAATCTCATTCCCGCATTGCAGGCATGGTTTGCCCGCCCTTCCAAAAATACATAACTGATCTGCAAATTTTCCCGATTCTCCATTCACATAAAAATTAATGATGGTTGTTCCTTTGGCAGCGATAGCAGCTATTAAAACGGTCCGGATAGACTTGTATAACTTTACTAATTTTGTTTTTGGAATGGCATTCGAAATTGAACTTGGGTGGATACCGCTCATCCAAAGACTTTCATCCACATATATATTCCCTAACCCGGCTACCACAGATTGATCTAATAGCATAGCCTTGATATTTCTTTTGCGGGAGGTAAAAATATCTAAAAATAAATCAATGGTAAAAGATTCATCCAAGGGTTCTGGACCATGACAAGAGTTAATAGGATCCAGGTTATTGTAAAGATAAAATCTGCCGAATTTTCGCACATCATCAAAGATGAGCGATTTGCCACTTTTCATCTTGACCACAGCGCTTGCATGGTTGGGCACCTCGTTTTTTTTTACAAAATACAGTTTTCCCGTCATCCTTAAGTGAACCGCAATAATGTGATCAGGAAGTTGAATAATAATGAATTTTGCACGACGCTTGACATCTTCAATATGGGTATCAATAGTTTCATTAATCAGGTCTTCGGGAATGAAGTTGTGCAGTACCTTGGGCCAAATGGGCTCAATGCCGATAATTTGTTCTCCCAGCAAGTCAGGGCGGATGTGCTCTACAACAGTTTGTACTTCAGGTAGTTCAGGCACAATCAGTTCGCCTCAGCAAGGATATTCTTTGGACTTTTCCATACATTCAGCACAGCCAGGGTTCCCAGAAGGGCAGCTACATAATGCAGTGTTGTAAATGACATTCCGGAAATTATGCTTTGATTTTCGATGATCCATCCTGCGATCAGAGCACTGGAAATCACCATCATCCGCGTGTAAACACCAAAGATAGTTTGTACCCTGCCCATGATTTGATTAGGAATATTTTCCATAAACAGTGTTCGGATAATAATTCGTGCAGAATTATTATTTAACCCCATAAAAAAGTAAGCAGTAGCAGCCAGATATATTGTTGGCATTACAGGGGTAATAAAACACATGAGCCCTGCTACACCGTAGCATAATAAAAGAGATCGACTGCGGCCCAATTGAAAAACCATGTGTCCAACCAGAACTGTAGATATTAGGGCACCTATACCATAGAGCCCATCCATCAGACCATAGCCCCAGGTGCCCTTATTAAATATTTCTTTTGAGATGGTAATTGTTAATACAGACAAGGCGCCCCAGATTGCAACGTCAGATAATATTGTGGTCAGCCCCAATGTTAGAATATCATATTTCCCTCTGAGAAATGAAAACCCCCGAGACAATGCCTTAAACAATTTTTCAGGTTTATGGTCTGTTTCACCACGCTTAAATGGAGCCAAGGAAATGAAAATCCCGGAAATAAAATAGGTGACTGCATTGATCCAGAGTGCTGTGGCAGGGCTGTAATAATGAACAATAAATCCTCCAACACCTGCACCTAAAATTGAGCCAAACTGGTAACTGGCAGAAAGCAGTTTATTTGCATTAAAGTAGTCTTTTTCCTCAACAAGTTCCTGTACAAAAGCCTGTGCAGTTGGCCAGAAAAGTGAATTACCAAGGCCCACCAATATAGCCACTGGGTAAAGCAGCCATAATTGGAATTCATAATAATTCATTGCAAATAGAAAACCAATAACAACAAACATCCTAAAAATATCTAAAACCACAAGGAGCCATTTCCGATTTACTTTATCAATAATGATCCCGGCGAACAGGGCCAGGACCAGGCCAGGTGCGGTGGCGGATGCCATTATTTTACCCAATGCGAATTCTGAGTTAGTCTTTTCTAAAACCAGCCAGCTTATTGCAATAAGGTTGAATCCAAAACCGATAAGTGAAATGATATTTCCAAGAAAAAAAAGTAAGAATGTTGGGTTTTTAAGAAGTGTATACATCTAGATCAATATTGTATCCAGTTTATATATATCCCTTATAAATATTTTTAAAATCTATTGGAAAGAAAAATAAATAGCGATGTAAGATTATGGGTTATGTGCGCTTACTTATTTTAAGATTGACCAAGTTGATAATTAAATAATGTTAGTATTGATTTCTTACAAGCATGTCTAAGATACCACTTTTCCCCCTAGAATTGGTATTGCTTCCTTACGAAAATCTACCCTTGCACATCTTCGAACCCCGTTATAAGGCTATGGTTAGAAATGCCATTGAAAAAGATATTCCATTTGGAATTATACTCCGCGAAGGAAAGGGGGTTTTTTCGAAAGGATGTACTGTTAAGGTCACAAAAGTTTTTAAAGAATATCAAAATGGTGAATACGATATTATGGTAAAAGGTCTTGAACGATTTGATGTCATTAACACAGAAATGGATGGGGACACAGTTATAGGCCAGGTGAAATACCTGCCATTACAAACGGAATCTGAACCAGATCTGCTTGTACAATTGCAGGACTCTTATCTTAAAGTATTACTCAGGTTTGAAATAGATTCAGATTTGGAAACCCACTTGAAAAAGAAAATCTCATACGAATTTTTACAGGGACTCCAGCTTCCCATCTCCTTGAAAAAAAATCTCATTGATATTGACAGCGAAACGGAAAGGATCAGGTTTATTAATGATATATTTCAAAGTATACTAAAGCAGCCTTTTAAATCTGGGAACGGGAACCTTCCAGAAGCTTAATAATAATTCGGATTGAAAAACCCTGAAGGCGCAGGGTTTTTTATTTTGTAATATCAGCGTCTTGTGAAAGTTTATTTACTATGGCTTTTTGGGGTTGTTGCTGTTTTACTCTCACTTTTAATTTATCAACTACCTGTATTATTCAAGAAATTTTGATGGGACTAAAGCTCTATTGATTAATTTTGTTTTTTAAAATTCAATGGATTGATGATTGCAGGATATAATATGAGTGAACAAAACACATACTGGAAAGAAAATATTTCTCTTATCATAAAATGCCTGGTGATCTGGTTTGTGGTATCCTATGGGTTTGGCATCATTTTAGTAGATAATTTAAACACGATACGCCTGGGAGGGTACAAACTGGGGTTCTGGTTTTCACAGCAGGGCTCTATCTACATTTTTGTAACACTTATTTTTTATTACGCGTTTAAAATGGGTGAGATTGATCAGAAATATGGGACACCTGAAGACCAAAAATAATAAACACTGATATGGATCTACAGACTCTCACCTTTTTAATTGTTGGTGCAACATTTGCTGTTTATATAGGCATTGCTTTCTGGGCCCGGGCAAAGAGTACAAACGAATTTTATATTGCTGGCGGAGATATTCATCCTGTGGCAAATGGTATGGCGACCGCTGCAGATTGGATGTCGGCTGCTTCTTTTATTTCCATGGCAGGCCTGATTGCTTTTTTTGGCTATGGCGGTTCAGTATTCTTGATGGGTTGGACGGGAGGTTATGTATTGTTGGCACTGCTGCTTGCTCCGTATCTAAGAAAGCATGGTTCATTCACGGTTCCTGAATTCATCAGTGACCGCTATTATTCCAAGACGGCCCGGGTTGTAGCCGTGGCGTGTCTCATCATTGCTTCAGTCACTTATGTGATAGGCCAAATGAAAGGAATCGGGGTAGCGTTTTCAAGATTTCTGGAAGTAGACTATGATCAGGGGCTTACGGTTGGAATGGCTATTGTCTTTATTTATGCTGTCATGGGAGGGATGAAAGGAATCACCTATACCCAGATTGCCCAGTATGTCATTATGATCATAGCTTACACGATACCTGCTATTTTTATTTCATTTATGCTTACGGGGAATCCAATTCCCCAGTTTGGATTGGGTGGTACCCTGGAAGATGGTTCCTATCTATTGGATAAATTAGACCAAATTATCACTGATCTTGGGTTTAAGGAATATACCACCAATGCGCGCTTAAGTTTATTTAACATGTTTTTCTATACCCTATCCCTGATGATTGGAACAGCTGGGTTGCCCCATGTAATTATGCGGTTTTTTACTGTACCATCAGTAAAGGCTGCCCGTTCGTCTGCGGGGTGGGCATTGGTATTTATTGCTATATTATACACGACAGCACCTGCTGTAGCTGCCATGGCCAGATTAAATCTTATAACCACTATTGATCAGCCAAAACAGGAGCAAAACCTGGCCTATAAAGATCGACCTTCCTGGTTCAGGAATTGGGAAAAAACAGGCTTGCTGCAATTTGAAGATAAAAATGGAGATGGATTTATTCAGTATACAAGCACTGAAAATAATGAAATGGTAAAAGTGGATCGGGATATTATGGTCCTGGCCAATCCAGAGATTGCTGGCCTGCCCAACTGGGTAATCGCACTAGTTGCCGCAGGGGGACTGGCAGCGGCCCTGTCAACCGCTGCTGGTTTATTACTGGCTATTGCATCTTCTATTTCTCATGATCTGTTAAAAGGTGTTTTCCGTCCAGAAATTTCTGAAAAGGAAGAATTAAGAGCCAGCCGGATTGCCATGGCTGCATCTATTGCGGTTGCAGGTTATTTTGGGTTTAATCCTCCAGATTTTG
>ERZ651768.1026-NODE-1026-length-20655-cov-4.658276_pt1 | contig 20655 bp, 20 predicted proteins | sample MGYA00514754_ERZ651768 | MGnify/ENA metagenome assembly ERZ651768
ATCACCTGCTGTTGATGATAAAATAAGAGAGGAAATGGGCAAGGCTGCTATTGCAGGAGCTAGAGCAATATACTATGTTGGAGTTGGTACGATAGAATTTTTATTAGATAAGGATAAGAATTTTTATTTTATGGAAATGAATACAAGAATACAGGTTGAGCATCCGGTAACAGAAATGGTTACAGGAGTAGATCTAATTAAACAACAAATCCGTGTGCATGCTGGTAAAAAATGTCCTAACTACAGTTCTAATTATAAATTAAGAGGTCATTCTATTGAGTGCAGAATAAATGCAGAAGATCCATCAAAGAATTTTATGCCATCCCCAAGTAAAATTACAAACTTTCATCTTCCTGGCGGTAAAGGAGTAAGGGTAGACTCGCATGCTTATACTGGCTATGTGATTCCAACGCACTATGATTCAATGATAGGAAAATTAATAGTGCATGCAAAGAATAGAAAACGAGCTATCAATAGAATGCAGAGGGCTCTTGAGGAAACTATAATTGAAGGACCAAAAACCACGATACCTTATCACCAAAAAATAATGCAGAATGATGATTTTATTTCTGGAAAATTTGATACAGGATTTCTGGAAAATTTTACTTATATACCTGAATAAACTAGAGAGGATATAAAATTGAGCGTACCAAAGAAATTATTATATACGGAAGAACATGAATGGGTAAATGATAAAGATGATAAGGTAATAATAGGTATTACAGATTTTGCCCAAAGCCAGTTAGGTGATATAATATTTTTAGAACTACCAGATATTGGTGATAAAATTATTGAAGGAGAACCTTTTGGTGAGGTTGAAGCTGTAAAGACTGTCTCAGAGCTTTATGCACCTGTTAATGGTACTGTAATTGAGGTAAATAATAATTTAGAAGATTCTCCAGATAGAGTGAATCAAGACTGTTATGGAGAGGGATGGATAATTAAAATAAAACCTGATGAAAAAATAAATAAAGAAAACCTATTAGATTATCAGGGTTATACTAAACTTGTAGAATAAATGAGCGTTCTATCTAAACTTAATGATTGTGTGGCAACAAAAGGTGCAGGATTTATAGTTCTGATAGATCCTGATAAAAAAAATGATAAGAATATTGATCATTGTGTAGAAAGTGCTAATCAAAATGGTGCAGATGCCCTATTTGTTGGTGGCAGTATGATGATGGATAGATTTTATCACAAAAGAGTAGAGCGTATTAAATCAATTGCTGAAATACCTATGATTCTTTTTCCCGGTGGAGTTAACCAGCTAAATAAACATTATGATGCAATGTTATTTATGTCATTATTATCTGGCAGAAACTCACACTATCTAATAGGAGAACAAGTTATAGCTGCTCCAATTGTTAAAGATTATGGAATAGAAACAATACCCACTGGATATTTATTAGTTGATGGTGGTTCACCAACTACAGTGGAGTTTACTAGCGGTACTAGACCAATACCTGCAAACAGACCAGATATTGTTGTCTCTCATGCCTTAGCTGGTCAGTTTCTGGGAATGCAATTGATCTATCTTGAGGCTGGTAGTGGAGCGTTAAATAAAGTTTCAAAAGAAGTGGTAAAGCGAGTAGCAAATGAGATTAATATAGGATTGATCGTTGGTGGTGGTATTCGCACGCCTGAGGATGCAAAAAGTATTGTTGATTCAGGGTCATCTTTTGTTGTTGTAGGTTCAGCACTAGAAAAATCTACAACGCTAATGGCTGAATTTTCTTCAGCTATTCATAGCAATTAATATTGTTTATCATTAAATATGAAGGAAAAAATGATGAAAGAAAATATTAAAAAACAAATCCTTGAGAGCGCAAAAATAAAAAATGAAATGGCGCAGACGGGAGTTGAATCAATAGAAAGGGCAGCAGAGTTTTTTATAGATTCCATTAAAGCTGGTGGAAAAATTCTTTGGTGTGGTAATGGTGGAAGTGCAGCTGATGCTCAGCATTTGGCAACAGAACTTATGGGCGGAATGTCGGATCATGATAGAATGCCTATACCTTCAATCGCGCTGACAACTGATTCCTCTTTTATTACGGCCTGGTCTAACGATACTGATTTCGAATCAATTTTTTCAAGACAGATACAAGGTCTTGGAAAAGAAGGCGATGTGTTAGTAGGTATTTCAACAAGTGGAAATTCAAAAAATATAATTAATGCAATAAAACAAGCTAAATACAAAAAATTATCAACTATTGCATTTACTGGTAAATCTGGTGGAAATCTAGATGGAATTGCTGATATTACTTTAAAGGTTCCCTCAGGTAATACACAAAGGATTCAAGAATCTCACATCATGATAGGGCAGATACTTTGTAGTATTGTCGAATTATATATAATGAAAAAATAATGACAGATCACCTGCAGGATTATCTTATTATGCTTCGGGTGGAGATTAATGTATCTCCAAAAACAATTGAAGCATATGAATCTGATGTTAGACGTTACTTGAAGTATATTAAAGAGTCAGAAGGTATAAATTCACTAAAAGATATTAAGCAAAGACATATAAGAAGTTATGTAAGATTATTAAGCGATATGTTATTAGCAGCATCTAGTATTTCTAGAATGATTGCGTCTGTACGATCATATCATCAGTTTCTTTCTAGAGAAAAAATATTAAAAGAGAACCCATCATTATCAATAAACACGCCAAGACTAAAGAAAAAGCTACCAACACTTCTTAGTTTTCATGAGATAGAGAAAATTATTAGTATAATTACAACAGATACTGCTCTTAATAATAGAGATCATGCAATTGTTCAAATATTATATTCTTGCGGTTTAAGAGTCACTGAGCTTTGTGAGTTAGAGGTTGTACAGCCATATTTAGAGCCTACTATAGATGATAAAGAAATCATAACCTATGAAGATGAAAATGGTTGCGAGTCCGAAATTAAAGCTGGTGAAGCGATAAAATTGCCTGAAAGTCATCCTCCTAGAATAGCTTATGAAGAAGAACTTCAAAGCAGGCCTGGGTTAATCAAGGTAAAAGGTAAAGGATCTAAAGAAAGGCTAGTTCCCATCAGTGCAAGTTCTAGAAAGATTTGGTACCAATTTGAATATAATTATCGAAAGGAATTGTTAAAAGATAGGACTACTAAGGAATTATTTATTAGCCGAAATGGTAGAGCATTGACAAGGGCCATGGTCAATAAGATCATCAATAAATGGACCAAAATTGCAGGTATAACAAAGAAGGTTACGCCTCATACTTTCCGTCATTCCTTTGCAACACATTTGGTAGAGCGTGGAGCAGATATTCGGTTCGTTCAGCATATGCTTGGGCATGCTGATATATCAACAACTCAGATTTATACGCATTTAGACACTACAACTCTTAGAGAAGAATATAAACAATTTCATCCGCGAGCTAATCGTTAATATTGAAAAAATAGATTCAATATGATTTTTAGTAATATAGAGCCCCAGATAATAGTCTTATTGATACCAGCATTAGTGTTTTCACTATCTTTTCATGAGTTTGCCCATGCCTGGATGGCCTATCGGCTTGGAGATAGCACAGCTGCACGAATGGGTAGATTGACTCTTAATCCGATGGCACATTTAGATCCAATTGGGTCTCTCGCTTTACTGCTTATGGGATTTGGATGGGCAAAGCCTGTACCTGTAGATGTTAGATACTTGGAAAACCCGAGGCAGGATATGGTAAAGGTTGCAGCAGCAGGACCAATATCTAATATAATTTTAGCTATTTTTGCTGCTTTGCTTCTTCGATTATTATTTGGTACGGATATGTTAACAAATAGTATAAAAACATTTTTTGTTATCTTTATGCAAATTAATATTACTCTTGCTGTTTTTAATCTCCTTCCGATATCGCCATTAGATGGCTCACAGATATTATCACCCATTTTAGAAAAACAATTTGGTCCAGACATAGTATGGAAAATGAGGGTTTATGGTCCAAGGATTTTGTTCTTTATTATTATATTTAGTATGGTAACTGATATTCATGTTTTCTCTTTTTTTATTACACCAATCTTTAATTTATTTATTTTTATATTTTTTTAATTATTATTGTAATAAATCTTGGATTATTTCAAACGATTTTTATCTCATAAAACAAGATCTTCAGGTTCTTTATTACGTTTAATTTTATTGTTTGCTGGTGTATTATATTTAATATACTATTTTAATAATATTGCTTCGTTGGGATTATAATAATGCAACAATTAATTGAGTGTGTACCAAATTTTAGTGAAGGAAACGATCAAGCTAAGATTAATAGTATAGTCAATAAAATTAGTTCTATTGAGGGAGTCACTATTCTTGATGTGGACTCTGGTAAGGATACAAACAGGACCGTGGTGACATTTGTTGGTGAGCCAGCTACGGTGCTAGAAGGTGCTTTCCAGGGAATTAAAGAGGCATCTATGTTAATAGATATGTCAAACCATACAGGTACTCATCCAAGAATTGGTGCTACAGATGTTTGTCCTTTAATTCCAATAAAAAATATAACGATGGATGAGTGTGTGGAACACTCTCATGAGTTGGCAGAGAGAGTTGGCGCTCAATTAAAAATACCAGTCTATCTATATGAATACTCTGCAAAAAATCCAGATAGGAAGAACCTTGCGAATATAAGGGAAGGAGAATATGAGGATCTCGAAAAAAAGTTAAATGATAAATCATGGAAACCGGATTTTGGTCCATCAGCGTTTAACGCTTTTTCAGGAGCAACAGTGATTGGCTGCCGTGAGTTTTTAATCGCATATAATATTAATCTAAATACAAAGGATAAACGTCTAGCTACTGATATCGCTTTTGAGATAAGAGAGCTAGGAAGAAGCAAAAGAATTAAGAGCCCGGAATCATCAAACCTTTTAGATGGGGAAATAGTTCGTAATGAAGATGGCTCACCGGTTAAGGTAACAGGAATGTTTAAGGGAGTTAAAGCAATTGGATGGTATGTTAGTGAATATAGTAGGGCTCAAATATCAATTAATTTTATTAATTATAAAGTTTCATCTGTTCATGACGTTTTTGATGCAGTCTGTAAACTTGCAGAAGAGCGAGGCGCTAGAGTAACCGGTAGTGAACTGGTCGGCCTTATACCAATGGATGCAATATTATTAGCAGGAAAACATTTTCTTTCTAAACAAAATCGTACGCTCGGTATACCTGAAAAAGATATCATTGAATGTGCCGTGCAGACTCTTGGACTGAATGATGTTTCTGAATTCAACCCAGATGAAAAGATTATAGAGTATGCTATAGAAAAAAATAATAAGGGTTTAATGGGCCTTAGTGGGAAAGATTTAATTTCCTTAATTTCAGATAGTAGTCCTGCACCTGGCGGCGGCAGTGTGTCAGCTATCGCTGGCTCGCTTGGAGCGGCTCTTGTATCAATGGTCGCCGCCTTAACCCATGAAAAGAAAGATTTTATTCGTTCAAGAAAAAAGATGAATGAGATAGGTGTTAAGGCTCAAGATTTAAAAGATAGGTTAATATATCTTGGTGAAGAGGATACAGAAGCGTTTAATGCAATATTAGCAGCTAATCGATTGTCTGATAAAACTTCTGAACAAAAAAAGTTTAAAGAAAAAAGAGCGTTTGAAGCCAATAAGTATGCCATAGAAATACCTTTAGAAACCGCTAAGCTATCTTTAGAGGTTATAAAATTATCACTTGATCTAATTAAACATGGGAACCCTAATTCTGTTACTGATGCTGAAGTTGCTTCAGAAGTGGGTTTAGCAGGTGTTCGAGGTGGATGTATGAATGTAATGATTAATCTATCAGGGTTGGATAATTTTAATAATTATGCTCCAGATATTCATAATAAAATAGACTCCCTTATAAATGAAGCTAATAATCTTCATAAAAAGGCGTTTGATAACACAAAAAAATTAATTAATTAGGCTTACGTATATGGATATCCATCTTCTTTCTGAAGATTTACAAAATAAAATCTCTGCTGGGGAGGTAGTAGAACGACCTGCCTCAGTAGTAAAAGAATTACTTGAGAATAGCTTAGACGCTGGTTCTAAGCAGATTGAGATAGTTATTGAGCAGGGAGGGCATCAATTAATTCAGGTTAGGGATGACGGGAAAGGTATCCCTAAAAATCAATTACCTCTTTCGATAAAACGTTTTCATACGAGTAAGATATCAAAATTAGATGACTTGTTTACAATTAGCACTCTTGGTTTTAGGGGTGAAGCACTAGCAAGTATCGCGTCAGTAGCTCATCTTTCAATTCTCTCAAGCAACAGATCGGATGAGGGAGCTGAACTTTCTATAGTTAATGGTGAACTAGGAGAATTAGCTCCTGCTGCTGAGATTGATGGTACACAGGTCACGATTAGAGATTTATTTTATAATACACCTGCAAGGAAAAAGTTTCTTAAGACACCCAGAACAGAAGGTCGAAAAATAATTGATATAGTAAGAAGATTTGGGCTTTCTAGGCCAGGTATAGGGTTTAGCCTTATAGCTGATGGGAAAAAAATTATTGAATTATTTCCTGAAGAACTTGACGAAAGAATAGGCTCTTTATTTGATAACACATATAGAGAGAATCTGATACCGATACAGATATCTAAGGCTGATTATACTTTTTCTGGTTATGTAGGAAATTTGAATCTTATCCGAAAGCGTTTCGGAGAACAATTTATTTTTATGAATGGTAGGTATATTAAAGATAGATTGCTTAATTCTGCAGTTTACTCTGCTTACCAGTCATTAGTTAAAAGAGGAGAATATCCCTTTTTTGTAATAAATATTCAAATACCTCATGAACAGGTAGATGTAAATGTACATCCGATGAAGACTGAGGTTAGATTTCACGATGAGTGGAGGGTATATCATGTATTAAAATCAGGTGTCAGCAACTCTCTGTCAGAAATATTAAATACCATTCCTAATTTTCAGAAAATAAGCTCTGAATCCAATTCGTTCTTCCAAAACATGCCTGAGCAATCTAGGTTCAGTTTCAATTCACAAACCCAAACAAGTTCAGATATATCAAATACAGAAAAAATAGATCGAGCAAAAAATTATGCTTCTAATCTAGTTTCTTCTAATAGTGCAAACGAAGATTTCAACATAGAAAAAATCTGGCAGGTTCATAGAAAATATATAATATCAGAGATTAACAGCGGTCTTGTTGTGATTGATCAACATGTTGCGCATGAGAGAGTACTTTATGAGGAATGTTTAAAAGCATTTGAAACAAAAACTATTTCCTCTCAGACTCTATTATTTCCAGAGGAAATAGAGTTTGCTAGAGATGAGTATGATATTCTATTAGAGATATTTCCATATTTAAAACAAATCGGCTTTAAGATAAGAGAAGGTGATAACTCCAACATAATTGTCGAAGCTACTCCAGCAGATATTAGTTGGGGAGATGAGAAAAGGATTATAAAAGAGATTATAGATGAGTTCATTAGCACAAGAAAGACATACAGCTCTTACAAAGAGGCATTAGCAGCTTCGTTCGCATGCAAAGCAGCTGTGAAAGCTGGAGATTTAATGGCAAAGGATGAGATGGTAATACTGATTAACCGTCTTTTTTCTACAGAACATCCTTATTACTGCCCTCATGGAAGACCAATAATTATTCAGCTATCGCTAGAAGAGTTAGATAAAAGGTTTGAACGAATCTAGAATATCTCTTTTGGTGATTTAATCCAATCAAGAGTACCCATACCAAATTCTATTTTATTCCATGAAGTTGTCTTATAATCTATTTTTGCCATTGATGCAGTTGTGAATCTTTGACTATGAAAAGTACACAATGAAATAAAACTTGAGCAAGTTGGTTCATGACCAACTAAACAAATAGATTCAATTTTATTATCTAGATGATGTATTATATCTAATAGAGTATCCGATGACCCACCATAAATCTTAGATTCAATAGAAAAATTTGAAGACCAGTTACCATATTTCATAGCTAGTTCAGCAGTATTTTTAGCTCTTAACGCAGAAGATGATATAACTTGTTCAGGCATTTGATTTATCTTATTTAGATATCTCCCCATTTTTTTTGCGGCTTTATAACCCCTCTTTGATAATGGTCTATCGTGATCACTATCATAGTTAGCATCCCAGTCAGACTTACCGTGACGAAAAATAATTATACTAAGCATAGTTACTATTTAAGTTCAATATGGATAGAGACAATTTTTTCTAGAAATTGATCATTGCTATTCATTTTTTGGATATTTTTAACGAGGTCCATTCCTTTCACAACTTGTCCAAAAGCCGCAAAACCTTGTCCATCAGGATTTCGTTTACCACCGTAATCCAATTCTGGTTGGTCATTAATACATATAAAGAATTCAGAACTGGCTGTGCCTGGTTCTATTCTTGCCATAGAAATAGTTCCATCTTTATGTATGACTCCAGTTTTATTAGTTGATTCATGACTAATCGGTTCAAGCTCCTTTGGATGTTTGTCAATACCAAGGCCTCCTTGGATTACTTCAATACGAATTTTATTATTAGGCTGATTATCTGGGTGCACAACTCTATAGAAATGGCATTCATTATATCTGTTTTGTTTTATGTAAGACAAAAAATTATTCACTGTTATTGGTGCTTTTTTAGCGTACAGTTCTGCTGTAATCTCACCGAAAGGAGTCTTTATAACAATCAATGGATTCAGCTCTTTTTGGCAAGCATTTAGAATAATAAAGTATAATAATAGTGAAAGAAGAGAAAATATCTTTTTTTGGTATGACAATTCTAAACCTTATCTGTATCGATTAATATATAAAATATAAGCAATGGTTCAGTATATGTTATAAATATTATCTTAATTATAAGGCTAAAAATTTGTTAATTAATACCTATGTATAAAGTGTATTTATATAAATGAAAAAAATATTAACTATTATTGGGCCTACTGCAGTCGGAAAAACAGATTTAGCAGTGCAAATTGCTGAAAATTTGAACGGGGAAATCATTGGTTTAGACTCGAGACAGATTTATAAACAAATGGCTATAGGTACCGCACAGCCTTCTGTTACTGATAGGAGAGGTGTAAATCACCATCTAATTGGCTGCAGAGATCCCTGGGACTCAATATCTGCTGGTGAGTATGCCAAGCTGGTAATTGAAAAAATTGATGAGATACAAAAAAGCGGAGCAGTGCCAATAATATGCGGTGGTGCTGGTTTATATTTTAGGGCAATCACGAAAGGCATTTTTTCTGAAAGTTATTCTGATGCTGAACTAAGAAAAGAATTAGAAGATATATATGAAAAAGATGCAAAGTCTTTGATATTAAGATTACAATCAATTGATCCAGAGTATGCTAGTATAGTTCATATTAATAATAAAAAACGATTAGTTAGAGCATTGGAAATATTTGAACTAACAGGGTTTCCACCAACTAAACATTTTTTAGAGCAACAAACAAATAAATCTACATTATTAGATGTTTACACAGTTTATTTGTCATTAGATAAAGATTTACACTTAAATAAAATCAGAAAACGTACAGATCAAATGTTTGAAATAGGCTGGATAGATGAAGTAAACAAGATGTTGTCTCTACAAAAAGATAAAAAAATAGTAATGCCAGCTTTGGATTCAATTGGATATAAACAGATTATAGAATATTTACATGGTGATATTGATAATGAAACTCTAATAGAAAATATAGTTAATAAAACAAGGCAATATGCTAAAAGACAAGATAAGTGGTTCAAAAAAGAAAAGATAGACCTATCAATTGATCTAACAAATTTACGTAAATCAGACATCCACAAATATATTTGCGATATTTATAATATTATTTGATGTCTTAATTTTTATTTTTATATCTTTATTAATTCAATATCATTTAGTAATCTAGTTGTTAATAATAACCTTTAAACTGGTACAGAGAGACTAGTAAGGATATAATAAATTCCTCCTTATGAGTATAGCATCTGCTCCAGGAGGTTTTTTTTTGGATAACATATATGAAAAATAGTGTGCAAATAATGAACTCTAAGGATATCGGGCAGAAACTTATTCGAATAAGTCATGAGATCATTGAAAATCACACTGATATTAGTAATGTTGTAATTCTTGGTATCCATAATAGAGGAGTCCCGATTGCAGAGAGGATAAATAAGATTATATCAAATATTACAAATATTAATCTTTCTATTGGCTCATTAGATATAACCTTTCATAGAGATGATTTTAGGGAGAGACTTTCAATACCAGAGATTCAAGGCACAGATATACATTTTTCTCTTGATAGAAAGGTAGTTATTTTGGTGGACGATGTTCTCTATTCTGGCCGCACAATAAGGGCAGCGCTTGATGAGATAAACAGTTTTGGAAGACCATCAATTGTTAGACTAGCTGTTTTGATTGATCGAGGTCATAGAGAGTTACCAATAAGAGCTGACTTTGTAGGAAAAAATATACCAACGCATAGCGGGGAGCATGTTAAAGTTCGTTTAATAGAGACTGATAATGAGGAAGGTGTTTTTCTAGTGAAAGAGGGTAGTTAGGAAATGTTGACCCATAAACATTTGTTAGGGTTAGAGAATTTTCCTAAAGAGGATATTCAGAAAATAATTGATACGGCATTTAATTTCCGTGAAGTCCTTGATCGGCCTATTAAAAAGGTGCCGTCCCTACAGGGTATTACTGTGGTGAACTTATTTTTTGAAAACTCGACACGAACGCGTATTAGTTTTGAGTTAGCTCAAAAAAGATTGAGCGCAGACTCGGTTAATTTCTCTGCCTCTACTAGTAGCCTAAAAAAAGGTGAGAGTTTTAAAGATACTGCCCAAAATATTGAGGCGATGAAGATTGATGCTGTAGTAATGAGACATCCCGCTGCAGGTGCTCCAAAACATTTGACCGAGTTTATTGATGCTAAAATTATTAATGCTGGCGATGGTACCCATGAGCATCCGACTCAGGCAATATTAGATATGATGAGTCTGCAGGAAAAGTTTGGGAAAATAAAAGATCTTAATGTTGCCATTGTCGGGGATATTGATCATAGTAGGGTAGCGCGAAGTAATATTTATGGTTTAGTAAAAATGGGCGCAAATGTAACGCTTTGTGGTCCACCTAATTTGATTCCTAATACAATTGTTGAATTGGAAGTAGAGGTCAATTATAACATAGATGAGGTAGTGGAATGGGCTGATGCGATTAATATTTTAAGAATACAAAAAGAGAGGATGGGTATAGGCCTGATTCCATCAGAAAGAGAGTATAGGAAATTATTTGGAATTACTGAAGAAAGAATTAATAGAAATGATAAAGAGATTGTTATAATGCATCCTGGCCCAATGAATCGTGGAGTAGAAATTGATGGTGGTGTAGCTGACAGCGAGCAGGCGATTATATTAGACCAAGTCCTTAATGGTGTCGCCTCAAGGATGTCGGTTCTCTATCTGCTGTTAGGCACAAAAGATGGAGATATGAAATGAAAACGAAAGTATTACCAAAAAAATTAATTTTCCAAAACGCTGGAATATTAGATCCTGTAAAAGAAACAAATAAAAAAGGAAATGTTCTACTTGTTAACGGTAAAATAACAGAGATAGGAAAATTTGAATTACCAAGTGACGTAATAACTATTAATGCTGAAGGATTGATTCTAACTCATGGATTTTGCGATCTTCATGTCCATTTTAGAGAACCTGGTAATGAAGATAAGGAAACGCTTGAGTCAGGATCTAGAGCTGCTTTAGCAGGTGGATTTACTCGTGTTTGTACTATGCCAAACACAACCCCCCCCATTGATTCACCTGAGTCCATCAGCTACATAATTGAAAAGTCAAAAGATTGTCCAGTTTATATTCATCCAATTGGTGCAGTAACTAAGGGTCAAGCAGGTGTCGAGATTAGCGAAATGGGTCTTATGAAGGACATGGGTGCAGTCGCATTTAGTGATGATGGATTACCAATCCAAAATGGTCTTGTTATGCGCAAAGCTTTAGAATATTCTACAATGCTTGGTGTTCCAATCATTAATCATGCAGAAGATAGTTGTTTACGATGTGATGGTCTTATGAATGAGGGCAATATATCTACTCGTCTTGGTTTACCGGGTAATCCTAGCATAGCTGAATCAACCATGGTATACAGGGATCTTCAGCTAGCGGAGATAACTGGTGCCATGTTACATGTACCTCATGTAAGTACAGCGGCTTCAGTGCAGCATATTAAGGAAATGAAAAGTATTAATAATAATATTACTGCCGAGGTAACTCCTCATCACCTTTTTTTTATTGATAAGGATTTATTTAACTATAATACAGATTTGAAGGTCGCCCCACCAATTAGAAATGAAATTTCTAGAAAGGCTTTAATAAATGGTATTATAGAAGGAACAATTGACTGTATAGCGACAGATCATGCACCCCATACTTTGCAAGATAAGGAGACTACGTTTGATCTAGCAGCATTTGGAATGATTGGTCTTGAATCATGCTTTGGAATAGTAAAAAAAGTATTGGTAGATGATGAGAGTTTAAGTTTACTTAACCTTGTTAAACTACTAACCGTTTCCCCAAGAAAAATTATGGGTTTTAATTATGATTTATTGAAAGTTGGCGTGGACGCAGAGTTAGTCTTATTCGATCCTAATGAAAGCTGGATATTTGAAAAGAAAAATGTTTTTTCTCGATCTATTAACTCTCCTTTTTATGGTCAAGAATTATCTGGAAAAATAAAGTATACTGTGTCCAAAGGTTATATTTCGCAAATATCCTAACCTTAAGTTCTCCTCTTAATAAAGATTGACATCCTTTTTACAAATAGTATAAATTCATCGGCTCAATTCTTTTATAAATGAAGACAAAAACATTAAAAATATCAGAAATAGAAAAAGACTGGTGGATTGCGGATGCAGAATCCCAGATTCTTGGGAGATTAGCAAGTAAGATTGCCCAAATACTAAGAGGCAAACACAAGGTAAACTTTGTCCCTCATATGGATAATGGTGACTGTGTTGTAGTAATAAATGCAGAAAAAATTATGGTTACTGGAAAAAAAGAAGAAAAAAAATCATACTTTAGGCATACTGGATATCCTGGAGGTGTAAAGACTACTAGTCTTGCCCTCCTTAGAAGAACATATCCAGAACGTATAATAGAAAATGCAGTTAAAGGTATGCTGCCACATAATAAGCTTGGTAGAAGAATGTTGAAGCATTTAAAAGTATATGTTGGTACTGATCATCCCCATAGTGCCCAAACTCCAAAGACTCTAGAGATGTAGTTTGGCAGAAAAAGTAAAATATATTGGTACAGGAAAGCGAAAAAACTCAGTAGCTCGTGTTGCAATTATGACTCCTGGGAAAGGTGATATCACCATTAATGGTGTAAATATCAAAGATTATGTACCTAGAGAAAGTTTGGTTACAGTAATTAAGCAGCCTTTAGTTGCAGTTGAACAAGATACTGGTTATAATATAAACGTGAATGTAAACGGTGGGGGTTTATCTGGACAGGCTGGAGCAATTCGTCTTGGTATAGCTAGGGCCCTTATAAATGCAAACCCAGATTATAGGCCTTTATTAAAATCCAAAGGACTTCTTACCCGTGATTCGCGTAAAGTAGAACGAAAAAAACCAGGCCAGCCTGGTGCACGAAAAAAGTTTCAATTTTCTAAACGATAATTAAACATAGTATGGTACTAATTAAATTTGAAGATTTACTAGACACTGGCGCACACTTTGGGCATTTAACTAGAAAATGGCACCCAAACTATAAACCATACATATTGATGGAAAAAAATGGTGTGCACATCATTAATCTTGAGGAAACAATATCTTCATTTAATAAGGCTATAGTCTTTATCCAAAGTATCATAAAGAAAAATGGAGAAGTTCTTTTTGTAGGTACAAAAAAGCAAGCCAAAGATATAGTACAACAGGAGGCTGATCGTTGTGGAATGTTTTATATTGTTGAACGATGGCTTGGTGGTTCTCTAACCAATTTTACTACGATAAAGAAAAGTATTAAAAGATTGAAAATGCTTGAAAAAGAAGGCTCCAGTCTTTATGCAAATTTAACAAAAAAAGAAACTCAAATGCTCAATAGAGAAAGAGTGAAATTGTCTGATCAGCACCGCGGAATTAAGGATATGAGAAAGCCCCCTGATGCTGTTGTTATAGTAGATGCACAATATGAGGAAACAGCAATAAAAGAAGCTACTAGTATGGGTATACCTGTAGTTGCTATTGTTGATTCAAATACTGATCCAAATAAAATTAGTTATCCAATTCCTGCTAATGATGATTCACTGAGGACTATACAATTGTTAATAGGATGTATAGCTGATGCAATATTGGAAATAAAAGGCTCATCCAAAGATAGCAAAATGGATGGTGTACAAATTTCTAAATCGGAATTAAATAATGCAGATGATATCACACAGGATGAAGAGGAATAAGATCATGAATGTCGATGCGAGAATAGTAAAAGAACTTAGAGACAAAACAGGTGCTGGGATGATGGATTGTAAGAAAGCACTGACAGAATCTGAGGGTGATATTGAAAAAGCTATAGATTATTTAAGAAAAACAGGTATTGCCAAGGCAGAGAAAAAAGGTTCTCGAGTAACTAAGGAAGGTATAATCTATTCTTATATCCATGCTGGTGGTAGACTCGGAGTTTTAATAGAAGTGAATTGTGAAACTGATTTTGTAGCTAAAACAGATGGTTTTATTGAACTTGCTCATAATCTCTCAATGCAAATTGCAGCAACTAATCCTATAGCTCTAGATAGAGAATCAATACCCGCATCAGTTATTTCGCGAGAAAAAGATATATACGTTGATCAGGCAAAATCATCAGGTAAGCCTGAAAATATTATTGAAAAAATGGTTGATGGAAGAATGAATAAATTTTTTCAAGAAAATTGTCTCATGGAACAAGCTTATATAAAAGATTCAGATAAAAAAGTTATGGACTTAGTGACTGAGTCTGTTGCAACGTTAGGGGAAAATATTACTATCAGCAAGTATACTCGCTTTGCTGTTGGTGAATCAGATCCTTCAAATGGTCAGATTTAATTTTATAAATGCCCGAACCCGTATTTAGTCGAGTTCTTCTTAAACTAAGTGGGGAAGTTCTTGCTAATAAAGATGGTTTTGGTATCGATCCAGAAAAAGTAGCCTACCTAGCAGAACAAATAAAGCCAGTTTACGATTCTAATATTGATATAGGTCTAATTATTGGTGCAGGAAATATCTTTCGGGGTATGGAAGCTGCCGCTGGTGGTATGGACAGGGTTACTGGTGATTATTTAGGAATGCTTGCCACGATTATGAATGCTATTGCTGTTCAAGATTCACTTGAAAAAATTGATTGTCAGACTAGAACTCTTTCAGCAATAAATATCACTCAAATAGCTGAACCATACATTAGAAGAAGGGCCATAAGGCATATGGAAAAGGGTAGAATAGTAATAGTTGCAGGAGGCACAGGTAATCCTTTCTTTACGACAGATTCTGCAGCTGCTCTTAGGGCAACTGAGTTAGGAGCGGAGATCTTATTAAAAGGTACTAAAGTAGATGGTGTGTATGATAAAGATCCAGTAGAATATACAGACGCAAAAAAATATGAAAAACTTACGTATGAAAAAGTTATCCAGGATAATCTTCGCGTAATGGATATGACTGCAATTACTCTTTGTAAAGAAAATAATATTCCCATTCGTGTATTTAATATAAAAAACTCAGGATTATTGCTAGATATAGTTATGGGAAGTAAAATAGGCACTGCAATAGGTATATAAATGTTAGATGATATTCATAAAGATGCTGAGGCCAGAATGAATCAGGCAATTAATCATACACAGACTGAATTAAACAAAATTAGAACTGGCAGGGCTAATCCTGAACTATTTAATGCAATAATGGTGGACTATTATGGTACACCAACACCATTAAATCAAGTATCTACTGTTTCAGTTCCTGAACCAAGAATGATTACCCTGCAGCCATATGAAAAATCGCTTATTCCAGTTATAGAAAAAGCTATATTGGATGCAAACTTGGGTTATACACCAGGTAATAATGGTACTGCTATACTTGTACCTATACCATCTTTATCTGAAGAACGTAGAGTTGAACTAACAAAGTTTATGCATAAAATAATTGAAGAGGGCCGAATAGCAGTACGTAATGTTCGTAGAGATGCTTTACATCGATTGCATGATTATGGTAAGCAAGAAAATGTTAGTGAAGACGAGATTAAAGGACGCGAGACCGAGCTTCAAAATATCACAGATGAACACATCAAGGAACTAAATGCGCATCAGAATGCCAAAGAACAGGAATTAATGGCAGTCTAATCGATTGAATAATAATTAGTCGCACTTTGACCAGCCACAGCTTTGGCAGGACAAGCAACCTCCTTCATTAACTACACTTCGACTATCACAGGTTTTGCACATCATCATTTTTGTTGTGCTATTTTTAACTTCTATTTTATCCTTTCGATCCGGTTCCATGGTGATTAATAATTTTCCATCCTGATCTTTATCAGTATTTTGTTTCTTTTCATGAAGATAATCATCAAGAGCTTTTCCGATTGCATCAGGAGTGGATAGAATAAGTCTTCCATCTTCCCATGTAGGATTAGGACCAGAGATACCTTTGAGTTGTCTTACAATTGATTGTGGATTAATTCCTGATCTTAATGCAAGGGATATCAGCCTACTAATAGCTTCAGATTGTGCGGCCGCGTTCCCTCCAGCCTTACCGATAGTTGTAAATACTTCGCAAAGACCATGTTCATCTTCATTAATTGTAATGTATAGTGTCCCTTCTCCAGTTTTTATGCGTCTTGTCAATCCTTGAGTTTGTGTCGGCCTAATTCTTGTTTGTTTGTTTTTGGTTTTTACAGAATTAGTTTCTGATTTTTTATTAGCATCTTCCTTTTTATCTTTTTCATCATTAGTGATGAGGATACCTTCTCTACTACCTTCGCGATAAACAGTTATACCTTTTAATCCGTTTTCATATGCGGTCATATAAATATCAGCTACTGTATCAATGGGTATGTCTTCACGAAGATTAACTGTGGATGAGATCGAAGAATCAATGTACTTTTGGATAGTTCCTTGCATCTTCACCCTAAAAAACGGATCTATCTTATGAGATGTGGTAACATAGTTTGGTAAGTCTTCATCTGTTCCAAAAAGTTGTTTGATGATTGGATGATAAACTGTGTACTCTTCAAATTCTTTACCATATCCACCATCATTTTTCTTCACCATTCTCTTATACGAAGTAGCAAATATTGGTTCTACTCCAGATGTAACTCTCGCTACTATAGCTCCACTGCCAGTAGGTGCAACAGTAGTGAGCGTACAGTTACGTATACCATTATTTTTTATTTTTTCTTTAATTGACTTTGGAAGTGTCTTTACAAATTTACTTTTATTAAATCCTTTCCAATCAAAATTTGGGAATTGACCTTTTTCTTTTGCTAATTGTATACTGGTTTCATAGGAGGTATCTCTAAATATTGTCATGATTTGGTCTATTGTTTGGAGTGCATCTTCACTGTCGTATTTTACTCCCATTCTAACAAGCATATCGCCAAGACCAAGGATACCCAGACCTACTCTTCTGTCATTTGTCGCATTTGACTTTTGGTCATCTAATGCGTGTCTGTCCATATTATAATCAACAACATTATCTAGAAATCTAGTGCCTATTTCTACAGTGCTTTTAAACTCTTCTACCATGAAATTTTGATTACTATCAACAAAGCGCTCCAAGTTTACTGCACCAAGGTTACAGCATCCGCCATCTGGGAGAGGCTGCTCTGCACATGGATTAGTAGAGACTAATGGAGAGCAATATTCTGCATTATGATAATCAATCATAGTATCCCAAAACAAAAGCCCTGGCTCCGCACTGGCATGTGCACTGTTGATTATTTTATCCCATAGATCTTTTGCTTTAACTGTATCATAGATTTTGTCACCAAATTTTAGGTTAAAATCTGTTTCATTTTTTACGGCTTCCATAAACTCGCGGGTTAAGAGAACAGAGATGTTGGAATACTTTACCATATTAATATCACCAGTTTTAATGGCAATGAATTTTTCTATATCTGGGTGATCGACTCTCAGTGTTTGCATGTTCGCACCTCTACGACCATGTTGTGCTATTGTGTTAGTATTCTCACTAAATAGATTCATAAATCCTGTTGGGCCACATGAATCTCCACCAGTTCCATTTATAGCATCTCCTGATGGTCTTAATAAAGAAAGATCATGTCCGCAGCCTCCACCATATTTATATGTTAATGCTTCTTCAATAATTGTGTTATAAATAGACTTTATTGAGTCATCTTTTACTGCAACTACATAACAGTTGTTGAGAGTTGTGGTTATATCTTCTCGTCCAGCACCATGCATAATTCTTCCGCCTGGAACAAACTTAAAGTCTTCTAATATTGAATAAAATTTTTCTTCCCACTGTTCTCTACTACTTTTATTCTTTTCGACACTTGCAAGAGCCTTAGCCTGTCTTTTCCATAGCTCATGTGGGTGTTTTTCACCGGGTGCAAGATATTTTTGTTTTAAAACATCGGAACCAAGAGTGTCATTTGCGTAGTAATTTTCAATATTATAAGGTTTGGAATTTTCGGTTCTTTTATTTTCTTTTTCTATATCAAGAAGGGGCTTTATAATTCTCTCAACAGATTCAGCACCACCTTCTCCTAGTGGTAGATTTAGTTCAATTGCTTCTGCCATATCTTACATCCTATTTGGTATGTGGTGATTACGCTCTAAGAGCTCTAATAAGAAATCAGAGGCTGATAAATGAAAGCAAAGTAAATAGCTTGGTTGGCTATATTTAATATAGAATATGTAATACTTCTGTGTCAAACTGTAATCTCACAATTATGTAAATATTTAATTTAATTCGTAATAATTAAGGTTAAAATTATAATACAAAACTCATATAATATGTGTGATTATAATAAAAATTATCACTTATTTTTAGTACCTAAATACTAAAGAAGGTCTAATAGTGAAACAAATATTTTGTTTATTGATTTTAATCAATTTCGTTTTGTCTCAGAGCTTAATTATTAATGAGTCTATGTCTAAAAACACTAGTAGACAAAAATCAGTCTGCCGGATATAAATTTGTTATATGGGATGCGACAAATAGTCTAGGACAAAATGGTGCGGCAGGAATGTATATCTGTAAGATAAAAGTCGGATCATTTAGTAAAACCAAGAAAATGATCCTATTAAAATAACATTATATATGCGGGTGTAGCTCAGTTGGTAGAGCATCAGCTTCCCAAGCTGGAGGTCGCGGGTTCGAACCCCGTCGCCCGCTCTTTTAATTGTTGAGATTTTATAATGAAGAAATGGAAAAATTATAAGTCTGGTATTTCTAACCAAAAATATGATGCCATAATCATTGGCTCAGGTATTGGAGGTTTGTGTACGGCTGCTCTTTTAAGTCTCAAGGGGAAACGTGTATTGGTGCTTGAAAAACATTTTAAAATCGGAGGCTGGACGCATACATTTCGGAGGAAAAATTATGAATGGGATGTTGGAATCCATTATATTGGCCAGGTTCATAAACCCTACTCACCCATAAGACGTTTATTCGATTTAATCTCTGACGGAAAACTAGAGTGGTCTCACATGGACAAGAACTACGATAGGATTATTTTCCCTGAAAGATCTTATGACTTTGTCGCACCAAGGGAGCAGTTTGTGGAAAATATGGTCTCTTATTTCCCAAAAGAAGAGAAAGCAATTATATCTTACATGGATCTCTTGGATCAGGTTGCCACAAATTCCAGATCATATTTTACCAATAAGGCGCTACCTGGGATTTTAGGTACCATTACCTATCCGTTCATGACGCGTAAGTTTTTTTCTTACTCTGATCGCACAACGTTTGATGTTTTGTCAGGTCTTACCAGTGACCAACATTTGATTGGTGTGCTCACGGGTCAATGGGGAGATCATGGCCTGCCGCCAAAACAAAGCAGTTTTGCCATGCATGCGATGGTTGCCCGCCATTATCTTGATGGTGGAAATTACCCTAAAGGATCTTCTAGAAGGATTGCTGAAACCATATCAGATTTAATTGAAAAAAACGATGGCATCCTTGCTGTAAACGCATCAGTAAATAAGATCAAAATTCACAATGGTAACGCTATTGGCGTTATTATGGAAAATGGAGATGAGATTGAGGCAAAAACTATAATTAGTAATGCTGGTGTAGTAAATACCATAGATAAATTGTTGGATAATAAAAATAGGCACTCTAGGATAAAAGAGAAGCTTCAAAAAGTTAAACAGACAGAGAGCTACGTTTGCCTCCATATCGGACTCAATAAATCCGCAGAAGAATTAGGTCTAAGCAATACGAATCTCTGGATCTATCCGGGTTATAATCATGATCACAATGTCCAGTCCTATATTGAAGATTCAGATGCGGAATTCCCCGTTGTGTATGTTTCTTTTCCATCGGCAAAGGATCAAGCATGGAATGAAAATCATGCTGGTTGTGCAACCATGGAGGCGATCACTTTTAGTAAGTGGGACTGGTATGCCAATTGGCAGGAATTTCCATGGAAAAAACGTGGTCAGGCATACGAAAACGCAAAGGAGACATTATCAGACCGTATTTTGGATATTGTTTTT
>ERZ651768.1030-NODE-1030-length-20638-cov-2.978989_pt1 | contig 20638 bp, 17 predicted proteins | sample MGYA00514754_ERZ651768 | MGnify/ENA metagenome assembly ERZ651768
GGAGTCCCAATTGTCTCGAATCCTCAAATCATTAGAGGAGGCGGGACAGGCCGATGACACCTATGTAATCTACGCTGCGGACCACGGGCTCGCCATTGGTTCGCACGGCCTCCTCGGGAAGCAGTCGGTGTATGAACATAGCCAACGAAGCCCCTTGATTATCACTGGACCCAAGATTCCCCATGGGAACTCCGCCGCCCTCACCTACCTGTTCGACCTCTTTCCGACCGTATCGGCGCTTGCAAACATTCCTTCGCCTATCGATTTAGACGGGTTGAACTTGTCTGGGCTCTGGACTGGGGAGCATGAAAAGGTTCGAGACTCTCTCTTTTTGGCCTACACGGACGTGGCCCGAGCCGTACGGGACGAGCGTTATAAGCTCATTCGCTATCCCCAGGTCAATCGGACGCAACTCTTTGATCTGCAGCGTGATCCAGATGAGATCCAGAATTTAGCGACCGAACCGTCTCACGCCAAGCGCATTCAGGACCTAACCACCCTACTGATGGAATGGCAAGAGCGGGTTGGCGACACCCAGAACCTCGTTATCGAATCCACAGATGCCGGAACAGTGAACATTGACAAGCTGGAACGCAGCCCGGATCGCTGGCAGCCACCATGGATTGTTCAGAAATATTTTTGAGGTACTCAGTAGGCCTCTAAACTGATTCTCAACAGGCGAAATTCGAGGCCAAAGCCCGGCGCGTGGTCGGTGCGGCCAGGAGGACACATGCATTCAATACAGCTCAGTCGTCGACACTTTCTATCCGGAATGACCGGCGTTGGAGCCATTCTTCCAGCCACAGCTATTACTGCAGGTTCCACTCAAGCTGCGAGCTCGAGGCGACCCCTGGTTGTTACCTCTAAAACCAACCCACTCGTGCGAGAGGAAATTACGACCGCTGCCTGGGACCTAATGCAAGCAGGTGGTAGCGCTATGGATGCTGCAGAGAAGGCTACCAATATTTCAGAACGGGACCCGAGAGATGCAACGGTCGGCTACGGTGGCGATCCCAACGAGGACGGGTTCTTACAGTTGGATGCTTGCGTCATGAACGGTGCCGACAACAACAATATCGGCGCAGTCGCTGCCATAGAAAACATAAAGACCCCTTCATCAATCGCTAGGTTGGTCATGGAACGGACCGATCACTGGCTCTTGGTTGGCCGTGGCGCTCTTCGATTCGCCAAAATGCACGGCTTTCCAGAAGAGAATCTACTGACGGATGAAGCGAGACAACACTGGCTTGAATGGAAGGAGACACTTAGTAATCGTGACTACTATTTCCCACCCCGCGACCCATCTGAGCCAGAAGGCGGCACGATTAACGTCCTGACGTTAGATCAAAATGGCGATCTCGCTGGTGCAACCAGCACAGTGGGGCACCACTTTAAATTAGTTGGGCGCGTCGGTGATTCACCCATTATCGGAGCCGGTCTTTACGTTGACAACGCAGTCGGAGCGGCCGGTGCCACCGGGCATGGTGAAGAGTGCGTGAAGAATTGCGGCAGTTTCTTTGTTGTTGAACGCATGCGAGAAGGCCTAACTCCACAAGACGCCTGCGAAGCGTTCTGTCAACGGGTGTCGCAGCGGAACAATGAGCGCCCAATGTTTAATCTAAAGCTCGTTGCACTAGACAAGCAAGGTCGCTATGGGTGTTGCTCACTCCGAGGTCGTGAGGCTCGGGATGGCAGCCAGGCAACAGGGTCCTCGGCTGGCCTTGGTTTTGCCGTGCATGACGAACAGGGCCATCGAGCAGAGCCGGGAGCGGCTATTCTCCCAGCCCTAACCCAAGCAGAGCTCGACGCTCTCCCGTGGCGCTAGCCAGCTCTAGTTAGACTGTTTAGCAAGCTGCCACTAGAATGGCAAGTCCCATGGCGACAAACCAGGCCACTCCTCCCTACGATGTCTGCGTAGTTGGCTCCGGAGCCGGCGGTGGCATGGTGGCCAAGGTGCTCACAGAGGCTGGAGCCGAGGTCGTAATGTTGGAGGCTGGGGCGCCCTGGGACACGAGGTCCGATTCCCAGATGTTCGCGTGGCCATACGATTCACCTCGACGTGGTGCCGGCACTGAACGACCTTTCGGGGAATTTGACGCCTGCATCGGCGGATGGGAGTTGGACGGCGAGCCATATACCGTATCCGCTGGAGAGCGCTTCGATTGGTTCCGCGCCCGCATGCTGGGTGGTCGAACAAATCATTGGGGTCGAATTTCACTTCGGTATGGTCCAAACGATTTCCGTCGTCGCAGTCTCGACGGACTCGGGGACGATTGGCCGATTGGCTACGAGGAACTCAAGCCCTATTACGATTCACTAGACCGTCTCGTCGGACTTTTTGGTTCAGTCGAAGGGCTCCCCAACGAGCCGGACGGGATTTTTCAGCCTCCGCCACGGCCACGGTGTTATGAGCTTTTGATCAAGCAATCGTGTGATCGTCTTGGTGTCACGTGTATTCCTTCGAGAATGTCGATTCTTACGAAAGCCCATAATGGTCGGTCGGCTTGCCATTACTGTGGCCAGTGTGGACGAGGCTGCCGCACAGCTTCAAACTTTTCATCACCGACCGTGCTTTTACCCCCTGCCCTAGCCACTGGCCGGTTGACGATTATCACCAACGCGATGGGCCGTGAGGTCACGACCGATAGTAGTGGCCTTGCTACCGGCGTCTCATACGTCAACACAGAAGATGGGAAGGATTACCAGGTCCGGGCGCGTATCGTCGTGCTTGCAGCCAGTGCGTGCGAATCCGCACGACTACTCCTGAATTCCAAGTCAACGCTGTTCCCGGATGGCCTGGCGAACTCGAGCGGGACGGTTGGTCGCTATTTAACTGATTCCACCGGCTCAGACGTTGCGGGTTTTATTCCCTCGCTCCTAGACGGTGTGCCACATAACGAGGATGGTGCTGGGGGCATGCACGTCTTTATGCCATGGTGGCTTGAAAACGCTAATCTTGATTTTCCGAGGGGTTATCACATCGAACCCTGGGGTGGCCGTCGAATGCCGAGCTTTGGGATTTTTAGCGGTATTGAGCGGTATCCCTCCGGAGGTGGGTGGGGCCAGAGTCTGAAGGAGGACTACCGCCGCTACTATGGTGCGGTGGTCGGCCTCTCTGGACGCGGGGAAATGATTCCGAACGCTCATAGCTACTGCGAAATCGACCCGGACACTGTTGATCGCTGGGGAATTCCAGTGTTGCGCTTTAGCTTTCAGTGGAACGACCACGAACGCCTCCAGTCTCGCCACATGCAACAAACCTTTCGGGAAATCATTGATGACATGGGTGGGACTTCCCTCACTCCCGAACCTAATAAAGAAAACGAATTTCGTCTGGAGCCAGGCGGCCGAATTATTCATGAAGCCGGGGTAACCCGCATGGGGCATTCCGCTGACTCCTCGGTATTAAACGCTCACTGCCAAGCCCACGACGTTAAGAATCTCTTCGTCGCTGACGGAGGCCCATTCGTGTCGCAAGCAGACAAAAATCTCACCTGGACCATCATGGCTCTCGCCATGCGAACCGGAGAGTACATTGCTGACACGCGAAATCGTGGCGAACTCTAGCGGACATCTTAATGAGTGATATTCCGAGACGTGACGCTCTTAAGCAACTGATATCGGCTCCACTCGCCGCAGGCCTTGCCTGGACTCCTGCTGAAGCCAGAGCCGCGCGCGCGGGGGCAGATGCGGCCAGACAAGTCGCCACAAATTCCCAAACTATCTTTACGCCAAGCTTTCTGACGCAGCATGAATATGCAACTGTTACCACTTTGACCGAAATGATTCTGCCTGCTGATGACCGGTCTGGTGGCGCATCTAGTGCGGGGGTTCCGGAGTTTATCGATTTTATGATGCTGGACCAACCCGATCGACAGCGCACTATCCAGAATGGACTGAGCTGGCTGGATACTGAGTGTCGGCGTCGATTCGACCAATCATTTGTCGACTGTTCGGACGAAGAACGAGCTGGCCTCCTCGATGACATTGCTTGGCCTGGGCGTGCTTCTGAAACCCTCGAGGAAGGCGTGAGGTTCTTCTCGAATATCCGGGATCTCACCGCAACCGGCTTCTGGACGAGTCGAGAGGGAATCGATGATTTGCAATATCTCGGAAATAGATATCTATCGAACTGGCAAGGATGCCCGCCCGACGCGTTGGCCAAGCTCGGGGTCCGCTACGAAGACTGAAATCTAGCAATCTGGTCTTAGAACTTCCCAAACTAGTTAAACTGCTTCGGGGGCCATTTGGTTCCTGTTAGACGCGACACGACGGAAATTGTAACCAGCCCAGCGAGCATTGCGAAGGTCCGAAAGGGAAAAACCATAACCCCGCTAGTCACCTCCTCCGCTGTATACGGCAAAACTCCTGGAATGCCGAGTAGCGGCTCACCCGCACCCAGTCGGAGTAGAAGAGAAACGCAGAACCCTATTAGCGCTCCGAGGCGATTGGCTCGGGGGTCGTAAAGAACACAGACTAATTGGGGAAAGAGAATGCAATAGACGAAATCGCTGGACAAGAACCATAAGGCGTAAACACTCTGCACATTGAGTGCAATTATCGTTGCCCCGCAACCCACAATAACAATCATCCGTCGTATCACCCGTCGTAGCGCTGCTGGAGTCGCTGTTGAACCCGCCAGTGGTCGGTAGATGTTCCAGGTGGCCATCGACGACGCTGAGAGAATAGATGAGTCCACCGAAGACATTACTGCGGCAGCGAGTCCTCCAAGTCCAAGAATCGCCACCGCCGAAGGCGTTAAGTGATGCAACACCATCGGAAGAATTAGTGCAGAGTCTGGTTCCGAAACACCTAAGGCTCCCCAGTCAGTAGCCCTACCGATTAAACCGATGGCCAGAGCTGGAACGGCCGCCGTTAGGCTTAATGCTCCAGCCCATAATGAGAGTCGTCGGGCAATTCCTGGGCTTTCCGTAGCAAGCACCCGCTGGAAATAGACGTGCCAGGGAATACCACCGCAGACAAGAAGTAGCGCCGAGTCCCACCATGGCAACCACGACGATGGCGGAGAGCTTGTTCCACTTGCAACGTACTCGTGCCAAACGACTGCGACTCCACCGACGTTTCCCATGGCGAAGATGGCCGCTACCGATAAGCTAATAAATACCAATACCATCTGCACGACATCGGTAAGGACCACTGCCCACAGACCGCTTTGGGCCGTGTAAGACACTGCAACGGCGGCCGACAAGACCACCCCAATAACAAAAGGAACGCCAGCGATAACTTCGAAGGTAGCTCCGAGGGCTGAAAGTATCGCGGCTGTCCAGAATAACTCGCCAAGGAGAGCTGGGAGATACAGGCAGGCCGACACATCGGCGCCATAGCGCTGCTCGAAGGGGTCCAGCATTGTTGTAAAACCAAGCCGGCGCATGGTCGGAGCAAAACAAAGGCCGCCAAAGATAAGGCTCAGGGCATAACCCCAAGGAGCCTGTGCTTGCCATAGACCACCACTGTAGGTAGCTTCAGCTGTACCACTGAGGTAACCACCGCCCACCCAGGTGGCCGTCATAGTGATCACCCCAATTCCAAGAGGAAGCCCGCGGCCCGCTAAGATCATGCCGGTGAAACCGGTAGCATTGGCGCGCCGAGAGGCTCGTGAGCCAAGGTAATAAAGAAACAGGTAGAGCGCCGCGATAGCTAAGACCGCGGTCCATCTAGTCTGGGAATATTCCACGATCAGGTGAGGGTTCTAAAGATTACCCGGCCGAAGCGGATTTTACGCCATCTCCAACTGCTGCACTCTTGTCATCCTCCTGCCTGAACAGGCATGCAAAGAGGATGAGCACACCGACGGCGCCAACGGCCGGGACGATCCAAATACTGGCCCAGTCGTGTTGGTTACTCGTCAATCTGTAGTTGTCCACCACTACCCCAGAGAACCAGGAACCAATCAGCATCCCAACGCCAAGGGTGACAAACGCGATCAATCCCTGCGCTGCAGCCCGTAAATGCAAAGGAGCCTTGCGATCAACGTAAATCTGTCCGGTGACGAAAAAGAAGTCATAACAAATGCCGTGGAGGAGGATACCGAGATAGAGCATCCACACCAACGGCCCAGTGTCCCCAAGAGCGAATAGCGCATACCGCACTACCCAGGCGAGCATCCCAAGTAACAACATTCGCTTCACACCCAGTCGTACAAAAAACCAGGGCATGACCAGCATGAAACCGATCTCCGACATTTGCCCGAGAGTCATCTTGCCGGCCGCATTTTCAAAACCAACTTCATTTAGAAACGGATTGGCAAACGCATAATAAAACTGCAAGGGAATGGAAACGAGAAAGGACCCAAGCAAAAAGACTGCAAATGACCGATCCTTGAAAAGCTTCAGGGCGTCGAGCCCTAACACATCTCGCGCTCTTACCCGTGTGGCCACCCGCTTCGGTGGCGTATGCGGCAACATCAAGCAAAACAGGCCTAAACCGATTGAGCCTCCAGCCGCAATCTGCATTGGCACAGCGGTGCTTTCTAACCGTAGAAAACCAACGGTGAGCCCAGCAACAATCCATCCTATCGTTCCGAGGACCCGAACTGCAGGAAACTCCTTGCCGGGATCCCGCATCTGATGAAAGGACAAGGAGTTGGTCAGTGCCAAGGTTGGCATATAGAGCAGCGTATAACCGAGTAGAACGACGTAGAATAATCCGAACGTGTGGATCGTTGACACCGCAAACAGCGCAATCCCGCCGCAAAGATGAAGGACGCTGAGGATTCTTTCTGTAGAGAAGTAGCGGTCGGCGACCATCCCAACGAAAAATGGGGAGATCATCGCCGCCACGCCTGTTGTGCCGTAGGCTAGACCAATCTGCTGCCCCTGAAACTCGAGAGTTTCCGCTAGGTAGGTACCCATCGTGACGTACCACGCCCCCCAGACAAAATATTGGAGGAACATCATCACGAAGAGTTTCGCGCGAATTCCAATTGGCATTACGACTACGGCTTGGAAGAACTGTCGGACCGACTGGGCAGTCGCCGAACTTTTATGTTGCGATAAAACACTGGGTCGCCATGATTCTGAAGAGCAAAATGGCCTTGCCGAGCTCGCCCGAACTCGGGATATACCCCAAACTTACTTTCCTGAACCCGGCGTTCCCATTCTTCGCTCCATAGTTCGTACTCAACAATCAGGACACCGTTCAGCCAATATTCAACATGACTACCTTCGACCAGAATGCGAACAGTGTTCCAATCACCAACGGGATTAACGAGATTCACCGACTCGCCATACATACCCTCGTCAGGGCCATCCGATGTCTTAGTTACCTGCCCGTAATCCAGATGACCGCCGTCCGCCAGAATCCGAATGGCGTTCCATTTTTCAGCACCGTCGATGGTGTCTCTCGACCGCCCGAAAAGACCATAATCGCTTCCAGCGGAGGTCTTAGCCTCTTGTCCATCGGGGTGGGCACCATCATCGAGCACTTGCATCTCCGGTGCGGTGTGCCATACGGCCTCGGCACCTTCGCGAACACGGAAAAAGATGCCGCTATTCCCTCCGGTTTCAATTCTCCATTCAAGGCGTAGGTCAAAATTCTCAAAAACCGCATCGGTAATGATGTCGCCACCTTCGCCAACGCGAGACAGTAACCCGTCAACTGCCCTCCACCCTTCAACCTCACCCTCCTGGCCATAGTTACGCCAGCCGTCAAGGGCTCGACCATCAAAGAGCAACTCCCAGCCATCAGCTTTCTCGGCCGAGGTTAACGCGTTATGTGACACCTGTTCTGCTTGAACTTCTGTTCCCAAGAAGAGCCCACTCACGAGCCCAATGGCCATCATTAGTAGCTGCATGCACAGTCCTCAAAAAATAAGGAATGAATCCTAATCCTCAATCCCTGCCGCCCATCGGATTCCGGCAACCAGATGTCTCCTGAATCGCATATCTCGCCATACATCAGGCTCATGCCCCAGCGCGGTGTAGAAGACGCGGCCGGCTCCATGTTGACGGGTCCAAGCTACAGCAAAGTCCCCATCACTCCGATTGATGCCATCAGCACCCATGTCAACGGAATCCGTTTCTAGGCTAAGAAGCACATTCACGTCTTCGCGGGACCAATTTCGAAACTGATAAATCTCATCAAATAAAACTATCGAGGTGCCTAGATGCTGCGTCGAGGAATGCTGCTGGTCTTCGACTGTTATAGTCACCTCCTGATGCCACGGATGACCGTCAAAATATCCACCCAACATCTCTCCGTACTCCGGCCACTCATAGAAAGTGTCCGAGGCGCTGTGAACACCAATAAACCCTCCGCCATCTCGAATAAATGCTGCAAGCGCAGATTGCTGGACTTTGTTCATCGGGAGTTCTCCCGTTGTAAAAAACATAACTGCATCAAAGCCCCGCAAGCGCTCAGCGGAGATTTCCTCAGCCGCTCTAAGCACTGTCACATCGAAGGTGTCGGCTTCCCCCTCCAACTCAAGCATGACCTCCTCGGCAACAGGCAGCACCCCGTGTTCGAACGCTGCCGAATGGGCTAAATAGAGAACGCGCGGAGGCGACTGTGCTCTAACCGCAGCCACGCCGACCACGGCCACCAACAGTGGAACAGACATCCATCTCAAGTAATTCATCATCACATCACCACCTACTCCAAATCCGTGTATTCATGGCTAAGCCAATCGGATCCGCTAGACCCTAGGTTCACCCGCCATACACGCGTCAACCAGTCACTCGCATGTTCTCCGGATCCCAATGCACCGTCTTTTTATCAAAATAACTAACATTCGAGAGAACCGCTGGGCCCGCCGCCCTAAAGCCAAACACCGCATCCTCAATTACCGGCTGCCGACTTCGCACCGATGCAAAGAAGTTGTGAAAGTGGTCGACGGTGTCACTGTAGCCACTGGGCGCACGAAATTCTTCATCAGCCCGGGGCGTCAACTCGCGCGCGGCATTCGGATACTGCCGTCTGTAGTCTTGTAGAAACTCGTCCTGCATTGCGTCAGGGAAGGTATTGATCGAGTACCCTGGTGACGTTTGTCGCGCCCGACGGGTCACTCCGACGGTGCCTCCGACGCTCATCACCGCCTCCGACCCAACAAATCTAAACCCTTCGCCTCCCGCCGCACCATCAGCGAAGTTGACCCGCAGCGCTAATGTAAACTCCGGATGCGAATCCGTCGCTGGATAATCATACAAACCGAGCATCACATCAGGCACATCTCGACCGTCCTTCCAGTACCGCAAACCGCCAGTCGCGTAAATCCGCCGAGGACCAATCGCGCTGACAATAAAGTGCAGGCCAGAAAATAGGTGCACAAAGAGGTCACCCGCTACACCGGTGCCGTAGTCCTGATAGTTTCGCCACCGAAACATTCGTTTAGCATCAAACGGTCTCTGTGGGGCCGACCCAAGGAATTGCATCCAGTCGACGGAGTCAGGCGAAGCGTCAGGGGGAACGGTGTACTGCCAGGCGCCAATAGCAGAATTGCGGTCCCACCAAGCTTCGATCATATTCAACTCGCCAAGCTGACCACTTTCATAGATTTGTTTAGCGTGTTCGTAGAGAACGGAGCTAACGCGCTGGCTTCCCACTTGTAGTATTTGACCCGTGCGGTTCTGAGCCTCGACCAGGGATGCTCCCTCTTCTACTCTTTGAACCATTGGCTTCTCAACATAGACATCTTTTCCGGCTTCCATTGCTTCAATGGAAATTTGACGGTGCCAGTGGTCGGGAGTGCCAATAATCACGGCATCGACATCCTCCCTGGCCAAGAGTTCCCTATAATCCCGGGTAGTTTCAACGTGCGAACCGAACCGTTCCTTTACATGGATAAGCCGCCCATCATAGACATCAGCGGCTGCCACCAACTCGACACCAGGTGTCCTCAATGCTGCCTGAGTGTCGCCCTGTCCCTGCCCACCTGCGCCAATCAATGCAATTTGAATACGGTCGTTCGGGGACCTCTGATTTTTCGATCGTCGGAGGCTAGGGGCGCCTGACCGAGCTCCGACGACCGTCCCGCCGTGGCCCACCGTCGCACCAGTAATCGCCGCCATTTTCAAAAAATCGCGTCTCGACGCGCGTGTTGTCTTCATTTTTTGGGCCCTCCAGCAAGAAATCCAATTCAGTACCGTTGGAACGATATATTACAGTGCCGACCGAGAATTTTGCATGTAGATTCAGTTCTGCCATAAAATCCAACTCCGTGGTCAGACGACCAGCCAGATTCAGGAGAACTACATGGCGCCATACGGAATTGATCGCCGCGAAGCCCTCAAAACCTTAACTGCTGCTGGGGTCAATGCGGCCACCCTGCCACTCTGGGTCACCACCTTAAATGAGGTGGCTCAGGCCCATTCTCGCGAGGGCTACACACAATCCGCAGCTAGTGGGTCGGTCTTCACGCAGGCGCAGCACAATTCCGTGGCCGTTCTTAGTGAGCTAATAATTCCTGAGACCGACACTGCGGGAGCCGGCCGAGCGCTCGTTGTCAACTATATTGACACGATTCTAATGGATGCACCGTCCCCCGCACGAAACCGGTTCCTCGGTGGGTTGAAGTGGGTCGACGAACGGTGTGAAGACCTATTCGGTGCCACTTTCGCAGCCGCCTCACCTAAACAACAGGTCGCTATTCTCACGGTCCTCAGTTCACCCGAGAACGACACCCCTGCTGATCGCATCGGGGTCGAATTCTTTCAAGCGATGAAATCCCTTACCGTCACCGGCTATTACACGTCGAGAGTCGGCATGCTTCAGGAACTCGACGACAACGGCGCTGTAATGTTCACTGATAAACCCGGCTGTGACCATCCCGAGCACAAAGCCTAAGAAACTCTTTATGAGCGCACAAGACCAGCAGTTCGACGTCGTTATCGTTGGATCAGGCGCCACTGGGGGCTGGGCCGCCAAGCAGCTCACCGAGGCGGGACTCTCCGTTGCGGTGCTCGAAGCAGGCCGCAAGCTGGACCCAGAAGTGGATTACACCGAGCATAAGCGGCCATTCGAGATGCCTTTTCGGGGTCGCCGGCTCGGCACTGAAGAACGACAGGCCCGGCAGCCTGTGCAGTCTCTTTGCTACCAGTGTGACGAGTATACAAACCACTTATTTATCGACGATACCGAGCATCCCTACACCACGCCAGCTGATCGCCCATTCACTTGGATTCGCGGGCGACACGTGGGCGGTAAATCAATTATGTGGGCACGGCAAACGTATCGTCTCAGCGACTATGACATGAAGGCTGCGTCGCGGGATGGTTTCGGTATCGACTGGCCAATCGACTACGCCACTCTCGCGCCTTATTACGACATTGCTGAACGATTTATCGGAATTTCTGGTCAGGCTGAGGGGCTGCCTCATTTGCCGGACGGCCAATTCTTACCGCCGATGGCTTTGACCTGCGGCGAAGAAATTTTAAAGAAGGCGATCCATGATTCTTTTGGACGCACACTGACAATTGGTCGGTGTGCGATTCTGACCGATGACCTAAATGGGCGGCCAAAGTGTCATTACTGTGGCCCATGCTCTCGTGGATGCCGTACCGGTTCGTATTACAGCAGTGTCTCCTCAAGTCTGCCGGCGGCTGAAGCCACCGGTCGCCTAACACTGATTCCGAACGCAGTTGCGAGCCACGTTGAGGTTGACGATGCTGGGAAATGCCGTAGCGTCTACTACATCGACCGAGTGACGAGAACTCATCGAGAGGTTTACGGCAAGGCCGTGGTGTTATGCGCGTCGACTCTTGAATCGACTCGGATTATGTTGAACTCAACCTCTCCCCGAAATCCAACTGGGATTGCGAATTCCAGTGGAGTGCTCGGGCACTATTTAATGGACCACGTCATGGGCGGAGGCGCCTCAGGAATTCTGCCGGTACTCAAAGGCGTCCCTGACACCCGCGGAAACCGGCCTAATGGAGTCTACATCCCTCGGTTTCGAAATCTAGAGGAACGACACCCTGACTTTCTACGCGGCTACGGCTACCAAGGCAGTGCAAACGTAGTGAAATGGGGCCACGCCATAAACATTCCTGGATTCGGCGCTGAGTTTAAGCAACAGATTCGCGATACCCGACCATGGAGCATCTCAATTGGAGGGTTCGGCGAACATCTACCGCGTTACGAGAACTTCTGCGAACTCGACAAAACCCACGTCGATGCCTGGGGCATTCCCGTGCTCCACATTAGCGCCGCATACGGTGACAACGAAAAGGCCATGATAAATGACATGGCTGACGCCGCCGAGGAAATGCTTCGCGCTGCTGGCGCTGAAGACATCGAGGTGGAGCGGGAGGTTTCAGCTCCGGGCCTCGCCATTCATGAGGTAGGCACTGCCCGCATGGGCGCCGACCCAGCGACCTCAGTTTTAAACAGTTACGAACAAGCCCATGACGTCAGCAACCTCTTCGTCATGGATGGATCCGGCTATCCATCCTCTTCCTGTCAAAACCCGACGATTACCTTTATGGCCTTGGCAACCCGTGCTTGCGAATACTTGGTTGAGGAATTCAGGGCAAGTCGTATCTAGAGGCTCTCCAAGATATAACGGTGTCCCTGGATCGATTCGGGAAGATTGTTCACTCTGCCTGCTAGGTCCACCAAGCATCAACCGGCGGCTCCCCGAGGATTGCCCTCTTTAAAATATCCACAGCTCCCATCAGCCCCTCGTCAAGCGAAGCAAGCGCGTCTTCGTGCTCGATGCTAATGACGTGGTCGTAGCCGGCTAAGCGCAACGCACTTACGATCTGTTTCCACACCAGAAGATCGTGTCCCCAACCAACTGTGCGAAAAAGCCAAGATCGACTGGCCATCTCAGTATAGGGCTTTCCATCAATGACCCCGTTCAAGGCAACGTTTTGAGGATCCAGGGCTGAGTCTTTCGCATGGAAATGGTAGATTGTCGAGCCAAGGGCTCGAATAGCCGACGGAACGTCCACGCCTTGCCAGAAAAAATGGCTCGGATCGAAATTAACGCCGATGGCGTCTCCTGCCTCCGCTCGTAGTTTAAGCGCCGTCTCCGCATTGTAGACAAGGAATCCGGGGTGCGGTTCAAGGGCGATTTTCACACCGTGGTCACCGGCAAACTTTGCCGCCTCTTTCCAGTAAGGAATCGCCTTCTTCTCCCACTGCCAAGCCAAAACTTCTTGGAAATCCGGAGGCCACGGGCACGTAACCCAGTTCGGATAGCTAGCGGTATCAGAATCGCCAGGGCAACCGGAAAAATTTACCACCACGGAGACTCCCAATCGTTCTGCTAGGCGAATCGTCTTACGAAATACCTCGTCATCGTTTATTGCAATCGACGATTTTGGATGCAGCGGATTGCCGTGACACGACAGAGCGCTAATCGTCAAACCGTGATCCTCAATCATCGCCCGATAGAGCCTAGCCTTTTCCGCGTCAGCCAACAGCCCATCAAGGTCGATATGACTGTCACCGGGATAGCAACCGGTACCAATTTCAACCGCCTCAAGACCTGCGGCCTTTACCTTTTTTAGCGTTTCATCGAATGGTAACTGACCAAACATCACCGTGAATACACCAAGTTTCATATCAATATCCCCGTCCCTACACGCTAATTTCGCCGTAGTCCACTAACCCTAGACCGGTGTCCACACGCCGCCAGCCGCCGAACTCGCCAAGATCGCATCAACAATCCGGTTAATACGATAACCGTCCTCAAACGTTGCGAAGGCTGGCGGCCGTTGGTCATTCGGCCCCTTCCCACTCGCGATAAAGGTATAAATGTCGCGAAGTACGTTGTGAAAGGCGGTTGCCCAGCCCTCTTGGTGCCCCCCTGGTAGGTGCGTATACGCCTGAACCGAGGGAGCAAGGGCACCTGGGTCCTTCGCTATCTCAATATTGCCGTCATCCCGACGACCCACCCACAGTTCATTCTGTCGCTCCTGCTTCCAGCGCACCGACCCACCCAGTCCGTTGATCTCAAATACCAAATCGTTCTTATGCCCGGCACACACCTGACCAGCTGAAAACATGCCCTTGCAACCATTCTGAAGCCGGACCAGAACAGAGCCGAGATCTTCAACTTCAACACTGAAGGGAACACCCTCATCATCGCTCGCAGCCGTGAATGTTTCACGAGCAGCTGTTGGCTTCTTTCGTGTTGGAATCACAGTAGTGAGGTCTGCTAGGACCGCTTCAATTCGTAAGCCGCTAACATGTTGTACCAAGTCGCACCAATGGGAACCAATATCCCCCATTGCGGACGAGGGCCCTCCTTTTTCTGGTTCAATCCGCCAGGAGAAATCATCTTCCTTAATTAGCCAATCCTGTAGATAGTGGCCGTGAATAAAATGAACGGACCCAATCTCTCCGGCCGCAATAAGTGCGCGGGCATGCTGCACCAACGGATTGCCTCGGTAGTTAAAGGTGACGGCATGCACAACGCCGGCCCTATTTACAGCGTCGAGCAACTGCTTAGCCTCCCCTGCGTTCATCGCGAGCGGCTTATCAGAAACGATGTGCTTCTTTCTTTCGATCACCGCCATATTCACCGGTAGATGGAGGTAATTCGGGGTGCAGTTATGAACCACCTGCACGTCGGGATCATCGATGAGCGCTTCGTAGTTGCCATACGCCTTTGGAATGCCCATTGCATCAGCCTTCGCTTGCGCTGAGGCCTCACTACTTCCGGCCACGGCCACCACATCCACAAAGCCGAGTCGGCGCACTGCTTCAACGTGCTGTGGACCGACTAGGCCAGCCCCGATGAGTCCCATCCCAATCCGCTGCATTATTAACCTCTATTCAGTAGGCGCTCCATCGAGCAACGGCTCGAGTTGCGCCTCTACTGCACCATTCTCGGTGCAGACCCCGTAAGTTGTTTCGCCCGCGGAGTACATAGAGACGCCGGCGTACTCCCCTTTTGCATTCAAGGCAAAGAACCGAATGTTGAATGCGGGCTCACCATTAGCCTTTAGTAACCGGGGCTCGATTGTGTTCTCCATAATTCGGCGTAACCCTGCGAGGCCGGCGTCCTTTGGATGCATGCCATTTCGCATGTTCTCCACGATCAAAAAAGACGTTAGGTTATACAGATTTGCCTCTCCACGACCAGTAGAACCACAGGCTCCAATCGCGCCATCGACATAAAGACCTGCGCCTAAGATCGGTGAGTCGCCTGTTCTCCCAGGAATCTTCCAAGCGAGACCGCTCGTAGACGTCACACCGCAAATATCTCCATTCGGACTAATGGCGTCACAATTCACCGTGCCCCAAAAGTGACTCTCATCCACAAGGCCTTCAGCGAGCATCTCAAGCGCCGCCTCGTAACCCAGCCAACTTCGCTGCGTAGGATCTAGATAATGATTGGGGTCGATACGTCGTTTCCACTCAAGCCAACGTTCGCGCGAGCGTGGAGTATTCAGATCATCTTCTATGGGAAAACCCATATTCCGCGCGAAGTCTTGAGCCCCCTGACCAACAAGGAGATGGTGATCCGTGTGGTCCATCACAGCCTTAGCAACCAGCGAGGGATTCCGAACACCTTCGATGGCGGCGACACCACCAGCCTGTTTTCGCGGGCCGTGCATGCAACAGGAATCAAGTTGAACAACACCATCGGCATTGGGGGTGCCGCCGTAACCAACCCCTGCCTCCTCTGGATCGTCTTCGACAATATTGATGCCACTTAAAATGGCATCAAGAACGTCCTCTCCATTTGTAATCAACTCGAACGCCTTTTCGATGCAAGTGTGGGCACCCCCGTTCGTGTAGGTCACTCCGCTACGGTCAGAGATCACCACAGGTGCAACCGATTGGCTTATTACCGCCGGTGCCTTGCCAAATCCCTTCCGTGGGGTTACTAAGCCAGCGGCTGCTGCGCCACCCAAAACGAACTCTCGACGATTAAGAATTCCCGACATTTTCCACTCTCCCAATCCGCTGAGTGCCACCTCGCTGTCACTTCCAGCGCTCGCAAAGCAGTTGACCTACGGCTTCATCTAACCAAGGTTCCGCCGACACCTTACTCTTGCCACCTTGTAACTTGAACCACGTCTTTCAATAAATTCACATCGTTCGCTTCGAGTATCCCACTTTCTATTCGCCTAGTTTTCGCGGCCCCACAGGCTCCACCAAGCTGGAAGGCTTCATCCAAAGGGCGTTTTCGTGACAGGGCAACCGCGATCCCGGCGACCAAACAGTCACCAGCCCCGACCGCACTCCGCACCTCAATCTCAGGCACCGCCAATGCCCATGCACCCGAAGGAGTCGCTAACACAGCCCCACTCGCCCCGAGCGAAACAACTACCGCGCCAACACCTTGACCAAGGAGCCTTTGCGCAAAACCAATCGCCTCTTTCTTGCCACCAATCTCTAGTCCGGCAAGCTCGCTAGCCTCCTGCGCATTCATTTTAATTAAATCTGGACAACCCTTAATCGCCTCCCGTAATAGCTCACCGCTAGAATCAATAATCGTATACGCACCACGTTCACGTGCCGAGATAACTAAATTCTTGTACGAGAAGGCCGGATAGTCTGGTGGTACGCTGCCAGAAAACACCATAATCTCTTCGCTCCTGACATCGGCTAACACAACAGAATCAAGCGCCGAGGACTCCGCGCGCGAGAGGGACGGTCCGGGACCGAGCAGCTCAGTTGTGCGCCCACTCTGTTCATGAATCGCAAGGCAATCTCTAAGATCGCCAGCCACCCTGACACTTTGAAAGATTACGCCAGCGTCGTCTAAGTATTTACCCACGTAGGCCGCTTCTGATTTTGAAATAATTCCAACGAGCCGAACAGCTTCACCGAGCGTCGCGCAGGTTACGGCAACGTGTAATCCTTTTCCCCCGGGAGCGCAACCGACCTCCCGCGTTCGCTGAACCTCTCCAGGACGCAATGTTTTTAAGTTGAGCCACCGATCAATCGAGGTATTAAAGCCAGCAACCGTGATCATGGCGCATCCTGAAAATGTGTCATGCGAAATGAATGCAGTTCCCGTTCGTTCGGCTGGGTGACCGTGCCGCCAAGTCCACGTGTTGCCAAGGCTCCACAACAGACCCCGTCACGCATGCACTCGACCAGCGTTCTTCGGCGTAACCAGGCTGCCAAAAACCCGGCATTGAAGGAATCGCCGGCCCCAGTCGGATCAACGACGGTTACGGTTGGCGCGGGCACAGATTTGACCCCTTCCTTGGTCACGGTCAAACACCCGCGAGGGCCAAGTTTTGCAATCACGTTGACCCTTTCTGCAAGTGCCTGCAGTTCTGTCAGATTCTTGACTGAGCTAGATTCTGCCCCAATTCCCCCTAATTCGACTTCGTTTGGAAAGAAGAGGTCGACCAATGCAATAGCTTCGCGCACTCCACTCTGCCACTGGCCGGATGGATCCCCGCCGGGGTCGAGCGAGGTGGTCATGTCCCGCTCCCGGGCCTGGCGGAATAAATCAGGAATCGCCGGTTGTAAACAACGCTGCAAATAGTAGGAGGAGATATGAAGATGTCCGACATCCTTCCAAGCTTCATCTGGAATCTCGTCAACTCTTAACTCAGCGATCGCACCGGGAAAGGTCACCAGGGCACGATCGGCGGACGATGAAACAGATACCGTGATACCAGTTTGCAACTCCCGCGTACGGGAGACTAATGATGTGTCGACACCAGCCGCTCTCATCTCTTCCAGGCACTGGTCGCCCCACGAATCCTGACCAATTTTACCGACGAATCGAACTGGCACCCCAAGTCGGGACAACCCGACCGCTGTAATAGCCGAGGCACTGCCTAGCGTCATTAAACACTCATCCACTATCACCTCTTGGCCGAGGGATGGAAAGGCACTGTAGTCGTGGAGAATTAGATCAAGATTAATTTCTCCTGCGATCAATACACTCACGGGCACAGTCACCGATGGCATGGCTTTCAAGGCAAGTAAGTGGGAAACGAGGGCACCACGCGATCAATCACACCGGTTTCAGATGGCGCATCGGGCTTCAACCGCTCATGCAAACAGCGAAAGAAGCCCAATAGCTGGCCAATCAATACGTCGATCGCCACAAGGTCATCATCTCCCAGCAATGACGAGACCCCGTATTCGACACTGACCCTGCCATCGCTATCCTCAATCTCACGTGGCAAGTTGGAACCGCAGTAGACCACACACAGGCCTAATTCCTTTTGCTGTACCTCCTTCAATAAATCCAGCTCATAAGCCCGTCTATGATTGTCAGTCGAAATAAATGCCACCAGAAGAGTTCGGCTCGTGAGGCCAGCCATCGGACCGTGACGTAGACCAAGGTAGGACTCCGCACAAGTAGTCACCCGGCCAGCGCACATCTCGAGCATTTTCAACTCTGCTTCAAGGGCTGCACCAAACCTGGGTCCAGATGCTAAAAACACCGCGCGGTCAAACGATCTACATGAAAGCTCGGCCAACCTTTCCGAATGTTCTAACAGGAGCTCTCGTCCCATCTCAGCGAGGGAGGAAGCAATGGTGGGAACAGTGGAATCGCTAGCCCGCACTCCCAAGCTCCGACCTGCCAACCACAAACTCGTAAAGCTACTTGTCATGACCAGGCTTTTGTCATTCACGTCGGCACCGAGGACAACAGTCCGTACTTGCGGCTTAGACTCATAAGCTGTTGCTAAACGTCCACTCGGATTACAGGTGACAAAGACCTGCTGACATTGCGGCCAGCGCTTAAAAATCAAGTCGGCAACCGCTATACTCTCTGGACTGTCCCCCGACCTACCAAACGAGACAATGGTCGGACATCGTTCAGCGTTCACGTATGCTTCAGGAAACAGGAGTATCTCGCCGGCACTCACTGCCCGAACTGGTCGTTTCAAATTAACCTGCAGAGTTGGCGCCAATGCGACACCAATAAAATGGGAACTTCCGGATCCAGTGAGGATCAACCCGCCAGAAGACTCGATACCTGGCAACACACAATCAGGTAATTGGCTAGCAATGGTTTGCCAAGCCTCGGGCTGACGGGAAATCTCCTGAAGGGTATGCCCATACCCCCGACTGACTTGGTCAGTCGTAGAGATCCCTCGTGTCAGGGCTCCAATAGAAGGCGCTCTGGCTGCCAGAGCCTTTAGTAGGTCAGGCATAACGTTTATGCGAACGTGACTCAGCCCAAATTCTCATCCACTTATTGATCTTCGTCATCGACCACGCTATAAGCATACGCGCACGCAGGGTACTGAAATGCAAAACTACTGCTCAAACAACTTGGCTAGCAGCCGCCGATGGCTGATATTTGCCCTCGGCACAACACTTTCATGGGGTGTCTGGGGAGCCCTGATCGAGATTCCTGAAAAGCTTGGTTTTCCTGCCACCCTCGGATATTCAGTCTGGGCCCTCACTATGGTTCCGTGTGCCGTCCTAGCCTTGCGAAGTGACGGCTGGCGCCTCGCGCTCCACCGAGAAGCTTGGGTCTTTGGGAGCTTGATTGGATTCCTCGGGGCTGGCGGCCAACTCATCCTCTTTGAAGCGCTGCGCTCGGGACCGGCATTCATCGTGTTTCCAATTGTTTCGTTGTACCCCGTGATTACAATCATTCTCTCTCTCTGGCTCCTGAAGGAGCAAGCCTCTACCCGTAATTGGATTGGTATTTGTCTCGCACTCCCAGCCATCGCCCTACTGTCCTATGTTGCACCTAATGACACCCTGATTAGTGGGTACTCCTGGTTCTTCCTCGCCATGGGCGTCTTTCTAATGTGGGGACTCCAAGCCTACTTTATGAAATTAGCCAGCGATCGGATGCCGTCGGAGAGCATGTTCTTCTACATGACGTTGACAGGGCTCCTCCTCATTCCAATCGCCGTAACGATGACCGATTTCAACCAAACGATTAACTGGACCTTTACCGGCCCGTACCTCGCCGGTTTAATCCATATTCTGAATGCTGTGGGGGTTCTCTGCTTCGTCTATGCAGTCAGAGACGGAAAGGCCATTATCGTAGTCCCCATGACGGCCTTGGCGCCTGTTATAACCATTGTACTGTCCCTGGCAATCTACTCTCGGGTACCCTCTAGCTATCAACTCGTCGGCATGTGCATGGCTACCGCGTCCATCTACCTAATGGCCGAGTAGCACTTTCTGGTCGACTCACTGATGACCTGTCATTGCACATTATCTCAGCTACCTACATTGCCTAGGCACCTGACACTATCAAGGAAGGACTCTTACATGCGCTTGCGAAGACTCGCCGCACTTAGCCTCACTGTACTCTTTCTATGGCCCCTCGACGGTACTGGCCAAACCGAAGGTCCGACGTTAGTCACCATTGCGACCAGTCTTGGCGACATCGAAATTAGCGTTGATACCGTGAGAGCGCCAAACACAGCCGCAAATTTCCTGCGCTATGTCACAGGCCGTCACTACGATGGCGGAGAGTTTTTTCGGAGTGTGACCTTGGATAACCAACCAAACGATGAAGTCAAAATAGAGGTTATTCAGGCAAGGGTAAACCCAGAAAGAATAGAAGATCGATTTGAAGCAATCCCACTTGAGCGCACGGATGCCACGGGCATCTATCACGTAAACGGTGCAATCTCGATGGCGCGCGGGGCTCCAGACAGCGCAACTTCGAGCTTCTTCATCTGCATCGGCAATCAGCCCTCATTAGATTTCGGTGGAGCGAGGAATCCTGATGGCCAAGGTTTCGCGGCCTTTGGCCGCGTGATTACAGGGCAAGACG
>ERZ651768.1031-NODE-1031-length-20631-cov-21.395154_pt1 | contig 20631 bp, 25 predicted proteins | sample MGYA00514754_ERZ651768 | MGnify/ENA metagenome assembly ERZ651768
CTTCCCAATACATTCGCACCTCATCCTTGCCCTTAAATTTGAAGCCATCTGGAAGTTCTCGAACAACGTCGTCAGTGTATTGATCCATTATCCAATTCACGTCCTCTTCCTCAAGGGCTCTTTCAAAATCATCTAGTTGGCCCTGGATCATAAAATCTGGTACGGAACATCCAGCAAATAAAAACACAATCATAAGAAGTTTAATTTTACTCATTTTTCCCTTTCATTATATTTTATTTAAACGTGTCGTGCATAATGTCACAGCAAGAAATTAAGAGGATAAAATCTTTTATTGTTACGCAGTTATATTAAAGGCATCTGAGAATCAGCAGGGTAGAATCACCAAAAGGCCCCCTAATCAATAATGTAATGATTATATAGAGGGATCAAAATAAATCAAGTGAATATTTTCACGGCTCCAGTTCTCTCCAGTACCTTACAAATTTTTATCCCACAGTTAGATTAGAAGTGAAATGTGTCTCATCAAAATTTAACATGAATTCATTATGGGCATGGCTCACCAATTTATTCTTAACCCTATTTCTAGAGAATTTGTTTGGACTGAATAATTTCCTACAGCAGTTTTTGCAAAACCATCCAAATACTTATATCCCAAGATAATACCTACACCATATTTACTACCCTCTGAACCACTTAAAACAAACTGATTGCAGAGCAATTATTCCTACCCATAACCTCCTGAATTCAGCTCTACTAAAACACACTCATTCCTCTTCCTCTTGCCTGTTAAAATACCCCTGTTAATGGCACTAGAGAGCTGCTGACAGCAGCATAATTATATATATATTCCTCTTCATAATTTACCTCTAATACTGCTTAAAAGGCGTTATATGGACCATATGGGCTATTCTAAATAAGATCTATATCCCAATCCTTAATACTTTGGAATATTAGCTGAAAAAAGAGAAAATATTTATGGGAAAAAACATGGTCAAGGGGTATTCACTTTCCGTTTTATGGGAGCTGAGTTAAAGTATGTAGGAGAATTCAGAAACGGTAGAGGTTGGAATATTTTTACTTATGATGAAAATGAGGAAATTGTTGGAAAAACTGTAAATGGGGAAAAAATAGAACAATAAAAGTATAGAACTACCTGTAATAATTTATATAAGTGTGCTTGTGATGAGACTATTCAATAAAGATAATAAGGTTATTAATATGTTTTTAACATTACTAGGATTTGATTATTTGTCCATGGGAAATCATGGTGAAATATGGAGACATCATAGTAAAAATATTATTACTAATATTACTAGAAGTTCAAATGATTTGAGATGGTTTTTTAATTGGAAAGAGAGCTTTGGTATTTTAGTTAAGGAAAATTTTTCAAGAATTGAAATTGAAATGTTGATGGAACGTTATATTAAGAAAAGAAAAGTAAAATTCACGGATGATGGAAAATTAAGATTATTAAGAGCAGACCCTAGTGTTGCAAGTGGAGAAGATTTTATTAAAGAGAATTCAGATGAGATATGGGTTACTTTTAATGATGTGGAAGGTGAATTGCTGTCAGAATTATTACCTGATTTACAAGATTTTGAGTTTTCAGATGAACTAAAAAAATATAATGAAAGATATACAGGTTTCTATAACTGAGCAGAAAAGACTTTTAAACCAATTGCTACAATGTGCAAAGTACTCTAAAAATCCTCATGATTTGTTAAAATATGTACCTTCACTAAAAATTTCAATTCAAAATGCTGAAATCAACAGTAAAAAAAAGATGAACTCGGTAACACAACTCGAACTTTTTCCAACAAGAAAACAACTCGAACTCTTTCCGGATGATGTGGGTAGTATTGATAATTATGGGATAAGCCTTTGGATAAATAGAAATATTTATTTTGAACTTTCAGATTCGGTTTAGTAGTTAAGGTTATCTCTATAAGTAGCTCTAAATGGCCGCTGTAGGATATATTTTTTTATACTTAGTATGATTATTTTATCTTTGGTAGTACTTGAGCGGCGTTTTGAGAACTATATGAGCCATTCTAAATAACATCCATATATTAATCCTTAATACTTTGGAATATCAGCTGAAAAAAGAGAAAATATTCTGAATTAAATAAGCTTGTCCTGAGTACTAAAAAGGGGAAACTCAGGGCGTTTATATCATTAAAAGGGATTCAGAATATCTCTCTACATATTTATGGATATTTCTCTTTCTTCTTTTTCGATCTCCTTCCACTACCTCTTCACAGGCACACTCACTTCACAAAAAAATTGAATTCCTGTAATATCCAACATTCGTCGTTTTGAAATGTTTAAACGGAATATTTGCAGGTCCCCATACCTGTGAAATGGTATCAATTGTTTCAGTAGCCAGTTTACCATAGATTTCGATTTCAATACTTTCAGCTAATCTGAAATGTTTTTCAACGTATTCACCAACTGGTGGATTATTGATGTGAAAAATAAGGGCATCATCATTTTTGTATATTTCTGTCCATGTGAATTTAAGTTCATTCGACGGATCAGAATCAAAATTATGAAACAGCATCCCAGGTTCAGATTTTTCTACTGCTTTATCTACTTCTTCTGCAATTTTTAGATAATTTTCAACTTCACCAGGTTTGACTTTTACTCTGGCAATTAACACAAAAGGTGTTTCTTTAACGTCCATATGACCTCCTAATTTTGAAAATGATTGAAAGAAACACTAGAAGACAACTTCGGTTTATAATTCTAGTTCAAGAGGGAAATCTCCAAGTCTTTCTACTTCAAAATTGTTATTTTTAAATTTCTCATAATCGAATGCTTCAAGCTCGTCATAAGCAAGTTTATGGAACTCATAAAAATTATTCCAATATTCCCAACCACTACCCAAATTATTCTCAAGAAATGCACGTGTACATTCAATGCCCATTTGTGGTGCAACGTAGAATGCTCCCATAGCTAATACATTAACATTGTTACCAGTGATTGCTCTTTTGGCAGCAGCAACACTCTGTACTACAGTGGTATGAACATGCGGACATTTGCTTGCTGCGATATGGATACCCGTTCCAGTACCACAGAAAAGAAGTGCGCGTTCAAATTCACGCTCAGTTATTTTTGCTCCTACCTTTAAGCCAATTCGATGAAACATTTCTGGTTTATCTTCATTGGCACTTTTTACGCCTATGTCAGTCACATTCCATCCTCTTGCTTTCAGATCAGCAACGACAACTTCCTTAAGAGGAAAACCCGCAAAATCAGCACCAACCAAAACATATTTATCTTTTACTGTTTTCATTTTATCCTTTCATGTATATTTAATATTTTATTAATGTGAATTTACTCCTAAACATACTTGGAAGCAACATGATATTAGAATCCAGAATGAATATTGTTGTCTAATGCCCTGCACAATTGAAAGTAAAAAAATTAAAACTTGTTAAATGAAATAAAAGCTTGCAGAATGAATTTTAGCTTGGTAATATTCGTCAATGCCTTCAAAGTGTAATTTACAACGGAAGCTTTAAAAGCTATCGAAGTGTTTGTTACACTCCTAATAAATAGTCATGAACCTTAAATCAATTAAGGAGGAATGACCAATGCCAGATTCTGAAACACTCACCACAATAGATCCTTTAGAGGGTTCATTAGGTCCCCATAAAGTTGTACATGCTTTTTGGTTGGCAGGAATGAGTTGTGACGGTTGCTCTATTGCTGCTGTAGGCGCAACACAACCATCTGTGGAAGCGTTGTTAAGTGGCACCATCCCAGGGGTTCCCAAAGTTATTTTACACCATCCCGTGCTTGATGTGGAAGCAGGCAATGCATTTATGCGTCCTTATGAGCAGGCGGCAAATGGAGAACTGGATGCACCATTTGTAGTTATTTATGAAGGGTCAATTGCGGATGAATCCATTGCTGCTTCTAAGGGTGGGTATTGGTCAGGTATGGGGGCTCGTGAAGTCGATGGAGAAATGCAACCGATCCCTTCATCAGAATGGTTGAAGCGTCTTTCTGAAAATGCGGCAGCTGTAATCGCTATTGGTACCTGCGCTACCTGGGGCGGTATCCCCGCTGCACTTGGAAATGTTACTAATGCTATGGGACTTATGGACTTTTTGCCTCCTGATTACCGCAGCTCACTGGGGCTGCCGGTGGTGAATATCCCAGGCTGCGCCCCAGTGGGAGATAATTTTACTGAAACGGTCGCTGCCGTTTTGCTGTTTCTGCAAGGTATTGGACCACTTCCGGAATTCGATGAACTGGGGCGCCCTGCCTGGCTTTATGATGAAACCGTGCATCGTGGGTGCACACGAGCTGGCTTTTATGAAGAAGGGGTGTTTGCCAAAGAGTATGGTGATAAAGAATGCCTGGTGGAAATTGGTTGCTGGGGGCCAGTGGTGCAATGTAACATTAACAAACGTGGTGCCATCAATCACCTTGGGGGTTGTATGAATACCGGTGCTCCTTGTATCGGCTGCACCATGCCTGGGTTTCCAGATGCCTTCGCTCCCTTTTATGAAAGGCCTCCGGGTACATTTGTCTCATCCACGATTTCTAAAGCAACCGGATCCATCATTCGCAATTTACGCAACCATACTCGTTTTTTTAATAATCGTACCAGACGCTGGGACGAGCAGGGACAAGTTCCCAATGGTTGGGGAAATGTGCGTGAACCGAATTTGATTGAAAAAACGATGCACTATTTTTATAAAAAAATGCAAAACTCCAGCTCATCGTCATCAAAACAATAAAATATTATTGAAGAATGGAGCGTGTCATGAATGATGCAGAACTTTTTGCCAATTGGTATCTATGGTTAGTTATTGCAGCAGTTATCATTGTAGCTGCCGCTGTTTTACTGATTGCTGTCTGGTTCGCGGCAAAAAGAATTTTAACCCTTGCAGTAGCAGCACTAGGATTGGTAAAGCAAATCAGATCTAATACTCAGTGTGTTTGGAAACTTGCGGATACTAATCAGACTGCTGGAGATATTTTGAATACAGCTCAGTCAATCCATGGTCATGGTGGGCAGGTTGCAGGGGCACTCCATGCTGCCAGCGAACAAGAAGCATAAGAGGCCTACCAATCTTAATTTAAGAGAGAGAAAGTTATGGGAATTACTGAAAGCGCTGTTTTAATTGTCTGGGCTGGTTCTTTGGTGATTGGCGTGGTCGTCATTGGTGTTGTTGCTTTTCTATTGACCATGATACGTAAAACAGCTGATCAAATATTAGACGGCGTCAGTGCGATTTGGACACATGGTAAGCTTGTGGCCAATAATACAATACAAATACCTTTATTTTTAGGAACAACAAATAGGGTTGTTAGCCAGATTAAGTTAGAAGCTGTCGCGATATTGGGGGCAACAAAAGCGATTGAAGAGCACGCTAAAAGTTGCCCAGGTTGTCCGGAATGTGTACTTTCTTAAATATGAAATAGGAGTATTCTAATGTTTGTTATTTTGATGCTGATTACCGTGCTGGCGGCCGTCATTTTGTTGGTAGTGCTGGTATCAAACCTGACTAAAATTATTGATGACCTGAATGCCATTGGTGGAAACCCTGATAGTTATCTCTCGAAACTGCGGTTGGGATTGCGGGCTATCGAAACCGAAACAGGTCATATCCCAACTGAAGTGACCACTCTCAATACTGAATTAGGAGTGATTGCCGAAGGATTGACAGGAGTTGATCAACATTTGGTAAATACCATTGATTCTGTTGTAAAACAAGAAAGGGGATGAGATGATGTCGCAAGCCGTATATGTGATTTGGGCTATTTTATTGGTGGTTGTCATCCTGGCAGTACCTTTATTGGTATCGCTACTTCATCGCACGTATAGAAGTGCCAGAAATATTGAGCAATATTTGGAACAAATGTACACAGCTGGTGTTGGCATTGCCGATAATACCGGCCATATCAAAGCTCTTGAAAGTACCATAGAAACCGCTACTACGATTCTGAAAGTAGCAGGTGATATCAATTCCAATGCTGAAACCGTCAAGAAAACCATGGCTGCCCGGGCAGATTAGGAATTGATAGTTATTTAACGCAATAGTCGAAAAGGTACTATGGATTTTCCAACTTTTCTTTTAACAGTCACCATCATTGTTGTAGCTCTGGTGGTAGTAGTATTGGTTCTTTATTTATTAGGAATCATTGTTGCCCTCTACCGTACTGGTTCTCATCTAGAAAAACTGGCTGGAGGTCTTCAAAAAATAGTTGATGACACCGCCCCGTTAGAGGGCCACTTGACTACTGTCAATGGTGCTTTGGGGCAACTAAACGGTGGGCTTGAATCAGTGGACAACCACCTAGTAGCAACTGCTAAAGTATTTAATCTTTAAACTTCAAGGATATAATGTGCTTTAAAAACCTACCCATTGAGTTTGATCAGCAGGGCAATGCAACGTTGTTAAAAGATGTCCCCAATCCTTATGATTATAAAACCACTACTCTGGATGGCGAACAGGACAAGCTGAAAGAATTGTTGGCTCGTAACGGTTTCATTAAGAATGTTGATTTTGACCCCGTTACCAGAGTTGCTGGAGCCTTGGCTTTTCACAGTGTGGTCGATTTAAAAAACCGGGAAGTATTATCAACTAACTCCATGGCAACCCTCTTTCGTGGTTATGAGATTATCTTGAAAGGTCGTGATCCACGGGATGCATCTTATATTAGTAGTCGTGCCTGTGGTGTTTGTGGAGGTGTTCATGCCACAGTCTCAGCGTTAGCCATGGAAATGGCACTGGGGATCACCCCACCGCCTTTGGGTGTGGTAGTAAGGAATTTGCTGCTTTCCCTTGAATATCTATACGATCATCCCTTACATTTATTCTTATTGGCAGGACCAGATTATTCTGAGCAGATGGTCACATTGACTAATCCTAGTCTCTTTCAAAAAGCCCAAAAAACGCCCACAAAATTCGAAGAAATGCATGGTTATTCTACCATTGGTGAGATTATGCATGACTTAAATCCTCTCACCGGCAAACTTTACGTAGAAGCTCTACACATGACTCGGGTTGCACGAGAAGCATATGTGCTTATTGGCGGCAAATATCCCCATCCACAGACAGTTGTACCTGGGGGTGTTGCAGTCACCATTGATATCAGTGTCATGAATGAAATGTATGAGCGTATACAACAGTTTTTTGATTACTCTAAAAAAGTTGTTGGAATATGGGATGATGTTTTCGATTTCTTTTTGGAAAGCAATCCGGAATATGAAAAGTGTGGATATCGTCCAGCTACAATGATGGATGTTGGTGTGTGGGATCGTCCGGATGTATATGATGCCTCTTATAAGAATATGACAGAATGGGGTAAAGCCCGCTGGGCTACCCCTGGTGTTCTAGTGGATGGAAAACTGGTGACCACCGATTTACAAAGAATAAATGCGGGTTATGAAGAATTTGTTGAACATTCTTTTTACGAAAAATGGGATGGACAACGTTTTTCCGAGGATCCAGCAGGTATCCCTTTGGGGCCTAATCATCCCTGGAACAAAGAAACTATACCAAAGCCTGGAAAACAAAGCTGGCGTGATCGCTATTCCTGGGATGTTAGCTGTACGTGGGATCGTATGCCTATGGAAGCTGGCGCTTATGCAAGACTCTATCTCACCGCTATGGCTCAGGAGCTTCCTGAAAGTAAATTCCTCAGATCCACGGGTCATAGTTTGCAAATTGATATTCCCAAAAGCACATTGCCTGGGGGAACGTTTGAATGGAAAATACCTAAAATGTGGAACACGTTTGAAAGAAATCGTGCCCGTGCTTATGCCATTCCATACTCAGCAATGGTGTGTATGGAAAATTGGTTGCTGGCCATGGAATTGTTAAGGCAAGGGGAAACCAAGATAAGTACACCGTTTGAAATCCCAAAAAAAGGGACACAAATGGGTGTAGGATTTTGGGGAGCCGGCCGAGGATTTCTCAGCCACCATCTGGTCATTGATGATGGAGTCATTGGAAATTATCAAATCAGTACGCCTTCTACTCTAAATGCCGCACCTAGAACACCATGGGGGGAGCCGGGACCGTATGAAGAAGCTGTGAAGAATACCCCAATTTTAGAGGAGTTCAATTCTGCTGACGACTACAAAGGAATTGATATTTTGCGTTCGATTCGCAGTTTTGACCCCTGTATGCCATGCACCACTCATATCATGATGGATGGAACAGACAAAATGGTTACTCGGGAAGTCACCACCTGTGCTTGCGGTGTAGAATAAATCAATGCGCCGGGTACTAATTGGGACCATTGGTTATTTCAATTTGCGAGATTATTCTATAGGACCTCATTTACTGGTACAACTAAAAAATACGCAATGGCCCCCTGGTATAGAGGTGGATGAGATGAATTGGGGTCCGATTGCTATTGTGCAACAATTTCAGTCACTCCCTGAACCTTTTGATCGAGTCATCTTTTTAACCGCCAGAGCGTGCGGGCGCCTTGTTGGAACCATTACCCTTAGACACTGGGTTGGTGGTTTACCTGACGAAGAAAATATTCAATCCCGGATTTCTGAGGCTGTGACAGGTGTTATTAGTACCGACAATCTCTTAATCATTGGAGAGCATTTCAAAATTTGGCCGGAAGAGGTGTTCTTAGTGGATGTTGAACCGGGAAAAGAAGAGATGGGAGAAACTTTTACTCCGGAAGTTGAAGCTGTTTTAGACGATGTCTTGGAAATTATACATGAACTTGCTGTTAATAATAGCAGTGCTTTACCAGATTTCGAGGAAATGAAAGGTAATGAATTGCTGATATAATAGTTTGAGCCTACGCCTCCAAAATTTAACTATCCTCTATTAGTTGAATATCAACCCATCTCGACCTTCCTCCAGATTTATTCTGATTTTAAATCATAAAAGTTACAATCTCAACTGACAACTAAACTGAACATGTCAGGTAAAAAGCATATTCTGATCTCTGGTGTTGGCAACGTGTTACATCAAGACGATGGTTTCGGAGTTGAGGTTGTTCGGCAATTAGAAAAAAAGAACGGTTTGCCTGACTCAGTGGAAATAATGGAGACTGGGATTGGGGGTATTCATCTAGTACAAGAGCTTTACAATGGCTATGAGGTTTTAATTTTAGTTGATGCAGTGTTACGAGATAGAGAAGCAGGTCAAGTTTATCTGTTAGAAGCAGATGTGCCTGATATAAATGAGTTCTCATTTGATGAAAAAAGTGATTTTTTGGCAGATATGCACTTTACCAATCCCTCACGAGCATTGATGCTTGCTAAAGCCTTGAAAATTCTTCCAGAAAAAGTATATATCCTAGGATGTCAACCTGCAGCCTATCAAGATTTTGATTTAGGCTTGAGCGAAGAAGTATTTAAAGCAGTTCCTTATGCGATTGAACGCCTTGAGTCTTGGGTGGAACAGTATTACAAAAACAAAGAAAACTCAGATCAATAACTCATGGAAATTGAAAACGCACAGATCCAACGTCGTCGAATTTTGTTACAGGGTGTTATACAAGGTGTGGGATTGCGGCCTTTTGTCTATCGAGAAGCTAAACAGAATGGGCTGTCGGGACTGGTTTTAAACAACAGTACCGGTGTGAAAATTGAGGTTGAAGGAATTCCGCAGAAGATAGAAGATTTTATTCGGTCGTTACAAGATTCCCCTCCGGTTTTAGCCAGAATTGACGAAATTGTTGTTGAACCGATTCCCCCTCAAGGGGACAAGGAATTTATTATTGAAACCAGCCAACAGGGGGAAGAGCAGCAGGTCATGATTTCCCCTGATACGGCAACTTGTTCTGAGTGTCTGCAGGAATTGTTTGATCCCAATGATCGTCGTTATCATTACCCGTTCATCAATTGCACAAATTGTGGCCCTCGTTTTTCCATCGTTCAAGATGCCCCTTATGATCGATCCAAGACTACCATGGCTTCTTTTATTATGTGCTCAGCCTGTGCTGCCGAGTATTCTAATCCTCTGGATCGCCGATTTCATGCCCAACCCATTGCCTGCCTGAGATGTGGACCAGATATTTATCTATTGAATCGAAAGGGTGAAAAGAGTAAACAAACAAATTTTGATGCGATTATAACTGCCGCTCAAAAACTAGCCAAAGGAGAGATACTGGCTATCAAGGGATTGGGCGGTTATCATCTTGCTTGTGATGCGTTGAATGATCATTCAGTAAAAGTTCTACGACAGCGAAAATACAGGGAGTCCAAACCATTTGCTCTCATGGTACCAGATGTCGCTACGGCAAATATATTTTGCAAAATCAGTCCCCAGGAAAAAAGTTTACTTCAATCAAATAAATCTCCGATTGTACTTTTATCAAAGCGTTCTCATTGTCCTGTTTCATCTGAAATTGCACCAAATTACAACACGTTTGGTGTGATGCTGCCATATACTCCAATTCATCATTTATTGTTAAACGTCATTTCAAAGATTTTTGGTCGAGACCAGCCCACCGTTTTGGTAATGACCAGTGGCAATCTGAGTGAAGAACCGATAGCTTATAGTGATGAAGACGCCAGAAAACGTCTATTTGTCATTGCAGATAGTTTAGTGGGACACAATCGAGATATTCATACTCGTTGTGACGATTCCATAGTGACAATGACGGAGGCTGGAGTACAAATCCTACGACGTTCCCGTGGCTACGTACCTGAATCATTGATGATGAATTTTCAGTTTCCTCTCCCTTTGTTAGCCTGTGGCGGGCATCTAAAAAATACTTTCTGTTTGGGAAAAGATAATCATGCTTATCTTAGTCATCATATTGGTGATCTTGAAAATTTAGAAACAATTAATGCTTTTGAAGAAGGTATAGAACAATTTCAACAACTATGTGATCTACAACCTGAAGCGATTGTTTATGATCTACATCCAGAATATCTGTCAACGAAATTTGCTTTACAAAGCTCCATTGCTCAAAAAATAGGAGTCCAGCATCATCACGCCCATATTGCCAGCGTCATGGCAGAACATGGCTTAAAGGAATCAGTGATTGGTATTGCTGCCGATGGAACAGGCTTCGGAAGCGATGGCATGTTGTGGGGCGGTGAAATCATAGTAGCAGACTTAGCTGGCTTTGAACGTTATGCTCATTTTAAATACGTTCCTTTGCCAGGTGGAGAAAAGGCCATTCGACAGCCCTGGCGTATGTCTGCTGTTTATTTGCAACTGGCTTTTGGAGAGGCGTTTCTTGATCTGGATATCCCCTTTGTTCAACAACTCGATTGGAGCAAATGGGATGTCATGTCACAGATGATAGCAAAAAAGTTGAACTGCCCCAATACTTCCGGACTCGGGCGACTATTTGATGCGGTAGCTTCTTTATTATTGCTCCGTTCAGAAGTTGATTATGAAGGACAAGCACCTATTGAACTGGAAATGATCGCAACTCCTTGTGATGAGTCTTATCTTTTCGATATCTCAAACACTGTTCCAGTGATTCTGGATGTAGCGCCTATGATTGAAGAAATTGTCAGTGATCTTCAAAATCAGGTTCCTATTGCAAGGATCTCTGGTAAATTTCATTTTACCATAGCTGATATTTTAGCAAAGCAATGTCAACGAGTCCGAAAAGAGGCTGGTTTGAACAGGGTTGTCCTCAGCGGAGGCGTTTTTCAAAACCGCTTGTTGCTGAAGAATTTATTTCAGCTTCTCATCAGGTCTGAATTTCAAGTCTATATTAATCATAAAGTACCCCCCAATGATGGTGGGTTGAGTTTGGGGCAAGCAGCGGTTGCTTCAGCTCAATTGAATCAATAGGCTTGCCCATTAAAGACATTAACACCTTTGTCCGACGTTGAGCTCGTTTAATCAATAAACGAAAGCTAATAATCATCCGGAAATCCTTATTCATTTCGAGGTAGCCGAAGGCGAACTGTTTACTATTGAACAGGGATAGTATTTTATAGTCGACTCTGCTGATCTTATATTGGGGTACCTCTACAAACCTAAGCTTTTGAGTATTTGCAGAAAATACTCAACCACTTTGTTGGGACTAACCTCTCTTCACCTGATGACCTTTTGAAAGAATTAATACAAATAACCACTTCTAGATTAATCAAAAAAGTAAAAGAAATTGAGAAGGATTGAATTTGTAATTTTGTAATAATACTAACGCCTGAAACCCAAATATTTATTCTTGAATTCATTGTTGCAAAGGGCCTCAAAAAGGACTAGGATGCATTCATAGAAACTGTCAATCGAAGCTGAGCTACCACTCAATTGAACCAATAGGAGATGCCCATGTGCTTAGGAATACCTGGTCAAATTGTTGAATTTGTGGATGATGAAAGAAATATTGCCAAAGTGGACGTATCCGGTATAAAACGCAATGTCAATGCTAGTTTAGTGAAAGAAGACAATGCCTCCATTGGAGATTGGGTTTTGATCCATGTTGGGTTTGCCATGAGCATCCTCGATGAGAAAGAAGCGCAGAACACTTTGAAATTTTTGAGGGAACTTGATGGTGGCCTAGAGGAAGAAATGCAAATGCTGAAACAAAGTGATATCAATTAACAAGAGAGTTGAGCGTTGCCATGCAATTCAACCGAGCCCAATTGCAGGATTTAGTTGCTGCGCGTTTTGAAAAAAGCATTCGTGGTCCAGAAACTTTCTTTGCGGCAAATGTTGAAAGCATTTCTAAAGCCTGTTGGGCCATGGCACTCCGATTTCAGCAGGGGGGGCGAATATTGTCTTTTGGAAACGGTGCCTCCGCCACTGATGCGCACCATGTTTCTGTGGAATTTGTTCATCCGGCCATTGTGGGAAAACGAGCTTTGCCCGCACTGGCGTTATGCAATGACAGTGCTGTTATCACTGGTTCCATGCAAGACAATAATGAGAGCAAACCCGATTTTACCCACCTCCTAGAAATTCTGGCCCAACCTCAGGATATGGTCTTGGGGTTCTCTTCTGATGGGTGTTGTGAGAATGTTCTGTCTGCTTTAAAGAAGGCAAAAAAATTAGAATTGTTAACCATTGGGTTTGGTGGAAAGAGTGGGGGAGGCATGGCCAAAGCGAATTTAGATTATCACTTTGCCGTGGCTGAAGCAGATCCTTTTGTGGGACAGGAAATCCAGGAAACTCTTTATCATATATTGTACGAATTGGTTCATGTTTTCCTGGAACACGAAGGATTGCTAAAATGAGTCAGAGTTCAAAGGGAACCTTATGAAAGTGAGAGAAGATGAATGAGGGTAAACACACTGAATATGAAAAATTATTATATCCTTTTTTACATGAAGACGGTGCAGTAAATACTGAACAAGTTTTGGCAGAAATCCAAAAGTCGACTCTCAATAAATGTCAGGAAATTATCACCCTGCGAAAAAAGACTCTAGAGCAGTTTGGCGAAAAATTGATTGATACTGGAATAGCTATGGCTGAAACCTTTTCAAAAGGTGCCACTTTGTACGCATTCGGCAACGGTGGAAGTTCAACAGATGCCCAGAATGTGGTGGTTGACTTCATTCACCCCCCCTATCCCCAATGGATTCCTTTGCCAGCCATCTCCCTAACCAGTGATATTGCGGTGATAACAGCAGTGGGCAATGATGTAGGATTTGAGAATATCTTTGTTCGTCCGCTTATTGCTCTAGGTCGTAAAGGAGATATAGCTCTGGGCTTGTCTACAAGTGGTAATTCACCCAATATGGTGGCAGCGATGAATCAAGCTAAAAAGCAGGAGATGCTGACAGTTGCAATTGCTGGTTATGACGGAGGGGAATTAGCATCTTCTGAAGCAGTAGATTATTGTCTGATCAGCTCTAGTGATTATGTTCCTAGAATTCAAGAAGCTCAGGCAACACTCTATCATGCCCTTCTTGAAATCATTCAAGTCGTGATTCGAGATGGATAAGGCTACAAAAAGATATTGGAACAAAGATTGGAATTAATGAAGGAGACCATGAAATACGTTGATGAATTTCGCAATGGGAATTTGGCCAGACGAATGGCCACAGAAATTACCAATATAAGTAAAGGGCAGAAGTTTAAATTCATGGAAGTTTGCGGTGGACACACCCATACCATTTTTAAACATGGTATTGAAGATATTCTGCCGGAAAATATCGAAATGATCCATGGGCCTGGGTGCCCCGTATGTGTGCTCCCTATGGGACGGATTGATGATGCTATAGCAATTGCAAAAACAGAAGGTACAATCTTTACTACCTTTGGAGATATGATGCGAGTGCCTGGTTCTCAGGGAAGTTTATTAGATGCCAAAGCTGCGGGAGCTGATGTGCGCTTTATTTACTCTCCCCTTGATGCGTTAAAAATTGCTCGTCAGAATCCTAAAAAGGAGGTGGTTTTTTTTGCCATTGGTTTTGAAACTACCGCACCTTCAACAGCAGTGACCCTCTTGCAGGCAAAGAATGAGGATATTCAAAATTTTTCCGTTTTTTGTAATCATGTCACTATTATTCCAACCATTAAAGCTATATTGGATTCACCGGACTTGCGATTGGATGGCTTCATTGGACCGGGACATGTTAGTATGGTCATTGGATTGCGGACATACCAATTTATCGCCCGAGATTATCAAAAACCTGTCGTGATTTCTGGTTTTGAACCCCTTGACATTATTCAATCTATCTTGATGCTCCTCAAGCAGTATCAAACAGGGAAAGTGGTGGTTGAAAATCAATACAAACGGGTGGTTCGTCCGGAAGGAAACTTGAAAAGTCTGGAAGTAATAGCTCAAACTATGGAACTTCGACCTTATTTTGAGTGGAGGGGTCTGGGATTCATTACACATAGCGCCTTGAAAATACGCTCTGATTTCGTACAATGGGATGCGGAGGAACGCTTCGAAGTTCCTGGTCTGCAAGTAGCGGATCCCAAAGCCTGTCAATGCGGGGAAGTATTGAAAGGGGTGATCAAACCATGGGAATGCAAAGTGTTTGGAACCGCCTGTACCCCAGAGACCCCAATTGGCAGTTGTATGGTTTCTCCGGAAGGCGCTTGTGCCGCTTACTTCAATTATGGGCGACTTTCGATGGCGTCGCAGCGCCGCGACTTGTTAGCAACCGTGAAATAGTTGATGACAGAAAAATTCCAAACATTAGATAAAGCGCTAGAAAACCTTGAAAAAGGTCGCCGGGCTCGGAAAGGGAAATTTTATCTAAAAGACAAAACGATCACTTTGAGTCATGGCAGCGGTGGTACTGCAAGTCACAACCTGATTGGAGGAATGATCGGAAAAATCTTTTCCAATCCTATATTAGATAAGATGGATGACAGTGCCATTCTCCCGATAAACGGCTCAGATACGAGACTGGCCTTCACTACTGATTCTTATGTTGTCAGTCCCATATTTTTCCCAGGAGGCAATATCGGGGAAATTGCAGTTAATGGGACGGTCAATGATTTAGCCGTCTCAGGGGCTGATCCTCTCTGGATCTCAGTGGGCTTAATTTTAGAAGAAGGTTTTCCCATTGCTGAACTCAAGAAGATCATCGAATCCATGCAGGCTGCTGCTGAAAAAGCTGGAGTGCAGATTGTGACCGGTGATACCAAAGTAGTGCACCGAGGCAGTGCAGATAAAATCTTTATCAATACTGCCGGTATTGGATTATTTCAGTTCCCAATCAATCTCTCTTCTTTCAATGCACAGCCAGGTGACAAAGTTTTGCTAAGCGGACCTATCGGAGATCACGGTATTGCTGTTATGCTGGCAAGAGAAGCACTAGATATTGAAACGGATATCCAAAGTGACACTGCCCCCCTCAATGGGTTGATCCATGCTTTATTGGATGCGACCAAAGCAGTCCATTGCCTTAAAGATGCCACTCGGGGTGGAGTTGCCACTGTTTTAAATGAAATTGCTCTTAATTCTAATGTTGCTATTGCTATTGAGGAAGACTCTGTTCCAATTCGTCCAGAAGTCAATGGCGCTTGCGAAATTTTAGGTCTTGATCCCCTAACCATTGCCAATGAGGGACGTTTTATTGCCATTGTTGCTTCAGAAGATGCAGAAACCGCAGTCCGTGCCTTGCAAAATCATCCACAAGGCTCCGAAGCCTGTATCATTGGTGAGGTGCTCGAAGAACCTGAAGGGATGGTTTTTTTAAGAACTGCCCTTGGAGGACATCGTGTTTTGGATATGCTGGTGGGGGATCCCCTGCCTCGTATTTGTTAGAAAGTAAACATAACAATTTGAAAAAAGGAGAATATTATGACGAAAACAACCCCTCTGAATGAAACATCAAACTACCCTTGGAGGGCCTCTGGTTCAGTACATCTTAGTGGGCAATCCCTTCCCAGGAAGTTCGCAATTGCTGGAAAAGGGGGTTCTGGGAAAACCACCATTGCAGGTACTCTGGCACGGCTAATGGCGAGTAAAATGGAGCAAAAACTGGTAGCCATCGATGGTGATTCGAATCCCAATTTAGCCACCACTCTCGGGTTGCCGCGTGAGAAAATTTCACAAATCGTTCCAATACCTCGTACTGTTGTGAATCGGACAAAGGATGAGTACGGTAAAAATAAGATAGTTTTGACCAAAAAACCGGATGAGATTATTAATGAATTTGGAATCGATACCCCTGATGGGATCAAACTTTTATTAATGGCTGCCATTGATCATGCGGGTGCCGGTTGAGCTTGTGGATCTCATGCTGCCGTGCGCGCATTGATTCAAGAAATGGTAGAACAGTACGACCAGCCTACTATCGTAGATATGGAAGCTGGTCTGGAACATCTCAGTCGAGGAACGATCCGCTACGTGGACTGTATTCTGATCATCATTGAACCTTATTTTAAATCGATGGAAACTGGAGCGCAGTTGAACAGACTGGCAAAAGAATTGGAAATCAAACATGTCTATTGTATAGCAAATAAAGTTCGAGGTACTGAAGATGAAAGGGCACTTGAAACTTTTTGTGCAGAGCGTGAAATGAATCTGTTGTGTATGATTCCCAATGATGATACCCTAATCACGGCAGATCGTGCCAACCAGGCACCCTTGGATTATGATGCCAATGGAATCGCTGTCATGGCTATTTCAGAGTTGAGCAATAAACTAATGAATTTGGAAGTAATATGATGACTACTAAAAATCCCATTTACTGGCAAGATGAAATTTTACAAATATTATTTTGGATGCGGGGAGAAGGATTGGGTGAAGTGGTTACACTAGAAGAGATAAATCGTTTTCTCAAAATAGAAAAGTCGAATTTAAATGATACTGTTGAGAGTTTGGTGGAAATGGGATATCTTAAACTATCTACTAATTCCGAGAACATCAGTGAGGTGCAACTCAGTGAACAGGGAAAAAAAGAAGGGAAAATTCGTTTCAAGGAGGAATTTGAGAATTTCCTAGGTCACGAAGACCACATGTCTTGTGATGATCCGAATTGCGATTGCCATGCTGAAAGTTTTGAAGGCATTTGCCAACATTTGGTGGAAAATGAAGGTCATCTCCATTGAAGAGAGTTTTGAGAATGGTCCGGCATTTACTTTTTGTAATAACATTCTAATAGAGGTCTGATGAAACATTTATTCCATTCAGTTTTGATTATTTTATTTTCATTTGGTTTAGGTCATGCCGTATTTGCTACGCAACACACCATCACCGATGATGTCAAGCGGGAAGTCACACTAAACATCCCCGTCAAACGGGTGGTCACTTTTAATAAGTACAACACCGAATTTTTCCGTGCTGTCGGGGGTCAAAGCATTCTAGTCGGGATGGCACAAGACACCAATAAACTGACGAATTACTGGCCGGGACTCGGTAAAAATGTGATTGCAGGTCAGAATCAGCGTGAGCCTAATTATGAGAAGATTGTTGCTTTGAAGCCTGATCTGGTTGTATTTCCACGAAATGGAGCATGGGAAAAAGCTGCAGAAAAGTTGAAACAATTTGAAATCCCCGTGGTGGTGATTACTGGTTGGGATGTGCTCAAGCATACGAGTAATATTGACCTCATCGGTAAATTAACAGGCAAATCGAATCGTGCTTCCCAACTCAATGCACTGCACAAAAAATATACAGACATGATTGCTGATCGACTCAATGGTATGCAAAAACGCACAATTTATCTGGAAAAAACAGTCAACTATACCACTTCGGTTCCAGGTTCAGGCTGGCATGATATGTTGGTTCAGGCAGGCGCAAAGAATATTTTTGACGACATCGATATTGCCAAACAACCCAAGAGCAAAGGAAACAAGCATCAGCTTTCCATTGATCCTGAATCTATATTACGGAGAAATCCTGATATCATTGTCAAGCAAATCGGCTCAGATTTTGTTCCTCCGAGTCAGGAAAAAATGGCAAAAGCGATTCAAGACTTAAAGAAACGCCCTGCCTGGAGCGAATTGAATGCTGTCAAGCAAGAGCGGGTCTACATTATGAGCTATTTTATTGCTGGTGGAATCTCAAAACTGATTGGGAAACTCTACATTGCTAAATGGCTTTATCCAGAAAAATTTCAGGACGTGAACCCGGATCAAGTGGCCAAGGAATGGATTGAAACCTTTCAAGGCGTGAAGTATCCTGGCTCCCACACTTACTCTGGATGACTCTATTTGGAAGCCCCCCTTTTTGGAAGATCCCCGTCATCAATACCCGATGGCGGGTCATTCCTATCCGGAACCGCATTGAGCGAGACCATATAAGGAAATCCTTGCACCTCGCTTAGAAAAGCCTGTACTCCATAAATTTCAAGAATGCTTTGCTCCGTCATGGTTTCATTCCAACTGCCATGAGCATAGATTTTTCCTTGTTTGAGTTGCACGACACTGTCTGAAAATCGTGCTGCCAGATTCAGGTCATGAATTGCCACTATTACGGTCAGCTGCTGTTGTTTTTGAATAGCACGCAACAAGGTGGCTATCTCAAGCTGATTTTTCAAATCCAGCGCACTGGTCGGTTCGTCCAATAACAGGATCCGAGCTTGTTGGGCAATCACTCTGGAGAGCAAGACACGCTGCCGTTCCCCTCCGCTCAATTCCCGTAGCGAACGGAAAGCATGCTCTGTTAATCCAAGTTGCTCGATAACCTTGAAGACGATGTTCTCATCATTTTTACTAAGGGTATAACCAATATAAGGAGAGCGGCCAATCTTGACTGCATCTATCACAGAAACGGCCAAATTCAAAGCAGGTTGCTGAGGAACATAGGCGATCAACTGCGCCATCTCTCTGCGAGAATAGTGTTCCAGCGCTTTGCCGTCAATGAAGATTGTATTGTCAGTCGATTTGAGAATCCGGCAAAGGCACTTGAGTAGAGTGCTCTTTCCTGATCCGTTCGGGCCAACCAGGCTGACAATCTGTGATGCCTCAAATGAAAGATTGATGGCATCCAGAATCCTATGCTTCCCGTAGCTAAAATTGAGATTGTTAATCTTGATCATGAAAAATAATCCTGTTTCTTGCTGATGATGAGGTGCACAAACATGGGGACACCAATGTAAGCAACGACAATTCCTACCGGGATGATAGCCGGTGAAAATAAAGTGCGACCGATCGTGTCAGAAGCAACCAATAGCAAAGCTCCGATAATCCCTGCAAACGGAATCAAATAACGATGATCATTGCCAATGATAAAACGTGCAATATGAGGTGCCACTAGACCGACAAAACCAATCACTCCTGTGAAACTGACCACACTGGCCGTGAGCAGCACTGCAATAACAATTGTTGCGATTCGGATGCTTTTGATTCCATACCCTAGTGAGGTGGCTATTTCCTCGCCCTGATTCAAGGCATTATAACACCATGCATAACGAAATAGGATTGGTAAGGTGCCTGCCAGCATCATGAGAATGATGACTACTTCTTCCCATTTGCTTTCGTTTAATGAGCCAAAAGTCCAATGGACGATCACGGTGAGTTGTTCTTCGGTTGCAATAAACTGGGTGGTGTTGATCAAAGCACCAAAAAAATAGGTCAGAGCAATGCCTGCGAGAATGAGAGTGGTGGATTGAGCACCACGAAAGACTGAAATCGTCAATACCATCGTAGCGCATATCAATGCTGAGGAAAAAGCACATAACACCACCCAATAGCTTCCGCCTGTAATCAAATCCAGCCCGAGCAAGACCGCAATAGCTGCGCCGAAACCGGCAGCAGGAGAGATACCAATGGTAAATGGACTCACCAGAGGATTCCGCATAATGCCCTGCATCACTACTCCGGCAATTGCCAAAGTTGCTCCCCCCACGACACCAAGTGCGATTCGTGGCAGCCGCAGATACAAAACAATACGTCGGTCAAGTTCAGACACTTTCGCAAATATTTCGTCTGATACCAGATAGTCTAAGATAATGTAAAATACTTGTAAAATGGAGACATTCTTGACTCCAAGTGATCCGGCAAAGGCGATCAACAGCAATAGTAGTAAAAAAGTCATCCCAATTTTACTGAGCTGTTTACGAACTAATGTTCTGTATGTTGTGCGTAACTCATTCATAATCAATTTACAATTTCACTATTCCTTGAAGGTGAAAAGATGAGTTGAATGAAATTTGTGGTAAATATTCCGGTATGGATGAACACGAATTAATAAACCTTAGAATACAGATATATTCTGCAAAAGCGAAACCACTTTTCTAGGGAGTAAGGAAAATGGAGGTCGATACTCATAATCTATACATAAGTTATTCTTAATCATATATAAGGATTAATCGTTTGTCGAAACTTGGAATTTTAGGTAGACTTCAATCAGGTT
>ERZ651768.1033-NODE-1033-length-20584-cov-10.139660_pt1 | contig 20584 bp, 22 predicted proteins | sample MGYA00514754_ERZ651768 | MGnify/ENA metagenome assembly ERZ651768
GACGACTCATCGGAAGCTAAAAATAAAGCTGCCTGTGCCATTTCTTTTGCTTCTCCAAAACGACCCATAGGAATATGTACCAGCCGTTTTTGTTTTTTGGCTTCTGTGTCGAGAAATTTCATCAGCAATTCAGTGCGCAAAGGTCCCGGACAAAGGGCATTGACCCTGATGTTTTCACGTGCGTGAACTACTGATAATTCGCGAGTCAGGGCAATCACACCTCCTTTGCTGGCGGTGTAGGCTACCTGTGGAGTCGCTGCACCCATCAGTCCTACGAAAGAAGCGGTGTTGATGATCGATCCTCCACCGGCGCGCTGCATGGCGGCAATTCCGTATTTGCAGCCGAGAAACACTCCTTTAAGGTTAATTGCCATCGTTAAATCCCAAACTTCTTCCTCTGTAACAAGCGCATTGTCATCACGGCTGTCCATGATTCCGGCATTGTTGAACATCACATTCAGTTTGCCGAATTGATCTTCTGCGGCTTTAACCATATTTTCGCAGTCTGCTGCTTTGGAAATATCCGCATGTGTATAAATCGCTTCGCCTCCAGTAGCTTTGATTTCTGAAACTGTTTTTTCTCCTTCAGCGTCATTCACATCCACCGCCACAATTTTTGCACCTTCTTGCGCAAACAATAGTGCCGATTCTTTACCAATTCCACTTGATGCGCCTGTGATAAGGGCAACTTTATTTTCTAATCTCATTTTTAGACTCCTGATAATTATTTATATTCGTTCAAAGTATCGTTTTAATTCCCAATCCGTCACAGCCGCTTCGTAGGCTTCAGCTTCTGTGCGGAAAAAATGAACGTAGTGCTGATGCACTGCATCTCCAAAAGTTGTTTTTGCAAAATAACTTTGCTCAAACAAAGTTAACGCCTCCCGTAAAGTCATCGGCACTTCCGGAAGTTCATCTGCCGAATAAACATCACCTTCAAACATCGGTGGCGGCTCGATTTTGTTGCGAATACCGTCCAATCCGGACGCCATGGCTGCAGTGTAAGCTAGATACGGATTACAGTCTGCTCCGGGAATACGACATTCTATTCTTAAACTTGGCCCATTTCCAACCACACGGAATCCGGCGGTGCGGTTATCATGGCACCATGCCATGCGGGTTGGTGCCCAGGATTTTGCTTCATAGCGTTTGTATGAATTTATTGTTGGTGCGTAAAATACCATCAACTCCGGCATATGCTTAATCCATCCGCCAAGAAACCAGCGGAATGTTTCGGAACATTCGATTGGCCCTTCTTTCAAGTCTCCAGGAAACGCGTTTTCGTCACCTTTCCACAAACTAAGATGAATGTGGCAACTCGAACCAGGTTGACCATCTTTATATTTTGACATGAAAGTGACGCTGATGTCTTTCTGTTCTGCGACTTCTTTGAGACATTGTTTGTAAAGTGCGTGACGGTCCGCCATTGTTAATACTTCGGCATATCGTACATTCAGTTCGTGTTGTCCGAGCGCCGCTTCGCCTTTAGAATTTTCCACTGGAATTCCGGAATCCCGCAGATGTCTGCGGACGTCGCCGTTAAAATGCTCGACACGTGTACCCTGTAGAGAATGGTAGTCTTCAACATACCATCCTGCAGGTTTCAGGTCTTTGTAACCCTTTTCCGCGGCTTCCTGAAAAGAATTTTGAAAGATAAAATATTCCAGTTCAGAACCGGCTTTTGCGGTGAAACCAAGTTCGTTTGCAAAATCAACCTGTTTCCGGAGCATCGAACGTGGAGCTACTTCAGTCAGTTCATGCGTTTTATTCTCTTTAACATCACAAAGCACCATTGCGCTGCGGTCGAGCCAACTGATTTTACGCAAAGTACTAAAGTCCGGAACAAGGTGAAAATCACCGTAACCACGTTCCCAATTCGTGTATTCATATCCGGAAACGGGATCCATTTCCATATCAACTGTCACCAGGTAATCACAACAGTGGGTTCCGTTTTCTACTGCATCTTCCAGAAAAAACTCTGCGTCAAAACGCTTTCCCATGAAACGTCCGTAGAGGTCAGTAAAAACTACCAGAACAGTATCAATTTCTCTACTATCAACTTGTTGCTGAAGTTCTTCCACAGTCAGCATTCCGTAAACTTTCATGTGTTTCACATTTTTAAATTTGCCACAATATTAGTGTGGGTACAATAAAAAACGCCGGAGATTTCAATGTATGCTGAACAGCTCCGGCAATTTAGTTTTTAAGCAATTCTATCAATTATTTAATGCATAATAAAATTGATTAACAGTTATTACTGAGGAGATTTATTTACCGTAAATAAGATTAGGCAGCCACAAAGCAATTTGGGGGTAGAGCATGATCAAAGCCAGACCCAGCGTCATTATCAGCACAAATGGAATGATGGAACGATAGATGTCAACTAGTGTAATTTCTTTCGGTGCCATGGCCCTCATTAAAAACAGATTGTATCCAAACGGCGGTGTCATGTAAGCAATCTGACAAGTAACCGTGTATAAAACTCCATACCAAATTGGATTGAATCCGAGACTGATCACCAAAGGTACATAGAGTGGGGCCACGATGACAAGCATTGCAGTGTCATCTAAAAACATTCCCATAATGATATATGACAGTTGCATCATAATCAGAACTCCCCACGGAGACAAATTCCACTCCTCCAGAAAAAGAGATTCTATTGCATGTACAGCTCCGAGACCATCAAAGACAGCACCAAAACAAAGTGCCGCCAAAATGACCCACATGAACATGCAGCTCACGCTCAACGATTTATGCAGAGTGTCATCCAAAACCTTACGGGTCAACCGACCTTTGAATAAAGCTGCAAGTGTAGCTGCACCTGCACCAACAGCAGAGCTTTCAACAAGGCTGGTTACACCCAGCATGAAGAGTCCTGTCATTGAAAAAATAATGACTAAAGGTAAAATGCCGGCACGCAGTAGACTGAATTTTTCACTCCAACTGATTTCTCGGCGTTCTTCCACAGGAAGAGCCGGCCCCAAATGAGGCTGAAGCTTGCAGCGAATTGTAATGTAGATGATAAACAGACCAGCCAAAAGCAGCCCCGGAAAAACTCCAGCCAGCCAGAGTTGTCCCACCGGTTGACGGGCAATCATACCATAGAGAACCAGTACTACACTGGGAGGGATCATTATTCCAAGCGAACTTCCGGCTTGAATAACGCCTGTTACCATGACTTTATCATAGCCGCGCCGTAGCATTTCCGGAAGTGCGATACTTGCTCCGACGGCCATTCCGGCTACGCTCAAACCATTCATTGCTGAAATAGCAACCATTAGAATCACTGTTCCAATGGCCAATCCTCCGTTGAGCGGTCCCATCCAAACATGGAACATTCGATAAAGGTCACCGGCAATTCCGGACTCAGAAAGCATGTATCCCATGAAAATAAACAAGGGCAGGGTCAGAAGCGGATACCAGTTCATCAGCACGAAAGCCGCATTAAAAGGCATTTCAGAGCCTCCGTCACCCCACAAAAAGAGGGAAAAAACAGCACCGACAAAACCGATAGCACCAAAAACGCGCTGTCCTGTGAGCAGCATGACCATCATTGATGAAAACATCAAAATAGCAATCATTTCATAACTCATGTAATTTCCTCCCCCCTTGATGTTGCTATGTCTCTAAATAAAACAGCAACTGCCTGGAGCAGCATCAGTACAATCCCAATGGTCATTATTATTTTGATCGGAGCCATGGGTGGACTCCAGGAAGAGTAGTTCTTTTGTCCGTATTCCAAGGCGTATTGGGTACTTGAAATTGCACCATAAAGCAGAAGAACAAGGTAGAAAATCAGAAAAAATGAGGTCAGTATGTCAGCAATAGCACGTCCTTTTTCTGTCCATTTTCCGTATAACAGATCCATCCGGACGTGCCCTTTAAGAATTATGGAATAACCACCTCCAAGTATGTAATAAGAGGCCATAGTGAATTGTGCCATCTCAACAATCCAGATAAAATTCAGGTCAAAGACTGACCGTGAGATGGAAGAGAACAACAAAATTCCCATCATGGCAAAAATTAAATACATGGCGAACTTTCCAACTGCCCGGTTTGTGGCTTCAACCGTTCTCACATAGGTTTTAATTATTTCAGGCAACTCACCTCCCTCTGTTATTTGTTTGATTTATTACAAATTTGTTGGGAATTTTAAACGGCAACATGCAAGATTGTTTCAGATTTCAAATCTAAAAAACTTTTTTGCATCAACTGAAAAAGCCGGATTAAGTTTCCCTAATCCGGCCAAAGAAAAGAGACGACTTTATGCTGATCAATCGTAGCGGTAAGGTCGTCCTGCTTTTGACATGGTATCATTGTAGTCTTTGAAAATTTGGACTACTTTTGCAGTTCTCGGACTAACCTTCGCGATTTCGTCCCAGAATTTTAGTGCCTCATCTTCAACTGTTTTCCATTCATCATCCGGAATAGAAGTCAGTTTCAGCTTCGTTCCTTTTGTACGAAGATGCGCTTCACCGCCCCAGTACCAGTGCTGGCGATAGTAGTGGGAACTATCCATGCAGAGATTAAACAATGTCTTCAGATGTTCGGGTAAAGCGTCCCATTTACCCGAATTGGCAAAGTACGATCCACACCATGCTCCGGAAATATTGTTGGTCAGGAAGTAGTTGGTTACATCTGCCCAGCCAACAGTATAATCTTCTGTTATTCCGGACCAGGCGATTCCATCCAGTTCTCCGGTTTGGACTGCAACTTCAATATCTTCCCAAGGCAGTGTAACTGGAACCACACCAAAACGCGAGAGGAATTTTCCTGCGGTCGGAAAGGTGAATACTCGCTTGCCTTTCAGGTCGGCAAGGCTTCGAATCGGATCGACGGTGTTAAAATGGCAAGGATCCCATGCACCTGCACTGAGCCAGGTTACACCGTCCACTTCTCCATAAGCTTCCTCCCAGATTTCCTTCAAACCGTACTGGTTAAACAGAACCGGAACGTCCAGGCTGTAACGTGTGGCAAAAGGGAAATATCCACCGAATACAGAAATATCAACAGGTGCCGCAATCGAGTCATCATCGCTCTGTACCGCATCGATGGTGCCTCTTTGCATTGCCCGAAACAGTTCTCCGGTCGGCACCAACTGATCTGCATAATATAACTGGATTTCCATTTCTCCATTTGCAGCTTTATTGAAAGCATCAATGGAAGGTTTTATGACGTGTGCAGCCAATGCCGGACCTGCATAAGTCTGCAGCCGCCAACGGATCTTGGTTTTCTTAGCGGCAATCACATTTGGTGCACTGACCGTTGTAGCCGCTGCCGCAACCACTACTCCGGATCCGGCTTTTTTAATAAAATTTCTTCTTTTCATATTACTCCATTTGAGAGATTGATTGACAAAAAGATCCATCAAAAAAATTATGATGGCTTGAACTAAATCCGCATTTTTACAGCATCAGGAAAAATAGACAAGAGAAAAAAATACATTTCTTAGGGCTTTATTTGTGGAATCCAATGTAGACTGTTACTATAAAAATTTTCATCATCTCATTCACCTGGAGCCAGCCTTCGAGGCAGAGCACATACGCCTGTATCATCAACCCATCATCAGTAGAAAGCCATGTCTAGAGTAGCAATCGTTGGTACCGGTCCCTCAGGACTATCACAATTACGCGCTTTTTCAGAAGCGCAACGCAAAGGAGCAGACATTCCGGAGATCGTCTGTTATGAAAAGCAGAGCTATTGGGGAGGTTTGTGGAATTTCACCTGGCGGACAGGGACTGATGAGTATGGAGAATCCGTGCATTGCAGCATGTATCGGTACCTGTGGTCCAATGGCCCCAAGGAGTGTCTGGAGTTTGCGGACTACACCTTTGAAGAGCACTTTGGCGGACCCATTCCGTCATTTCCACCACGAGAGGTGCTTACCGACTACATAACTGCTCGTGCGGCAAAGAGCGATGTCAGAAAGTATGTGCAATTTAGTACTCCCGTGCGCAGCATTTCCTATTCGGACTCATCGCAAAAATTCACGGTAACGAGTGAAAACCTGCACACCAACACCATGAGTTCAGAGGAATTCGATTATGTGATTGTGGCAACAGGGCATTTTTCAGTGCCCAATATCCCCTACTTTGAAGGTATTGAGCGGTTTCCGGGACGGGTGATACATGCTCATGATTTTAGAGATGCACAGGAGTTCGCTGGGCAGAACGTACTGGTCATTGGTGCCAGCTATTCCGCTGAGGACATTGGGCTGCAATGCCACAAGTACGGAGCGAAGTCAGTGACGATGAGCTATCGCACGGCGGCCATGGGATTCAAATGGCCGGAGACGATGGAGGAGCATCCACTGCTGACGAAAATTGAGGACAGCACCGTTCACTTCAAGGACGGCAGCAGCAAAGAAGTGGATGCGATCATTATGTGCACCGGGTACCTCCATCACTTCCCCTTCATCAATGACGATTTGCGATTGAAGACGCACAATCGCTTGAATCCACCAAAAATCTATCAGGGCATCTTCTGGGAGGATAATCCCAAAATGATGTACCTTGGGATGCAGGATCAATTTTACACGTTATCCATGTTCGATGCACAGGCGTGGTATGCCCGGGACGTGATCCTGGGGCGCATCACACTGCCCTCGAAAGAGGAGATGGGGCAGCATATTGCTAAATGGGTTGATCGGGAGGAGAAGCTGGAAAATCCTTTCCAGCAGATTGATTTCCAAGCAGATTATATTCGTGAGCTCTGTGCCGAAACCGATTATCCGGAGTTTGATATTGATGGGACAGTGGATGCCTTCAAGGAGTGGGAACACGACAAGGAGGAGAACATTCTTGGCTATCGTGACCAGCAATTTAAGTCTCCTTGCACTGGTACTCTCTCGCCACCACACCATACCACTTGGCTTGAAGCAATGGATGACTCCATGGTTACTTACCTCAATGTCAAAGAATAGGTAACGGGGATTCTTCTATCACACTCAGTTCCCATACTTTGTCATCTTTGACTTGAAACATGGTTACAAAATGCTGAGTGTCAACAAACTGGTCGAGGAAGAAATCCCGGGAAAAAGGATAGAACAGAAGCCGGTTTTTTGATTTTGACTTGGTGTTGTGCTAACCGAACTTCTTTAATAAACCTCCCTTTTTTTTGAGGAATAAAAGGGGGGAAAGGTTAACTGATAGGTTATAAATAAAATTATTTTTAACACTTTTCGAAAATCTTTATGCACAAAAAGGCCAAATATCGATTAATTTTTCAAGCCCTTGATATAAAATCGTAACCAAAACACAAAGTAAGAAAACCCGTCATTATTTCTGAATGTTCAAAGAATTCTTAAAAAAAGTTTCGTGGGAATTTATGTGCTGTACCCGATAGGTTGTGCAGAAATCGATCAGTCAACAATAATAGTATGTTTCCGGTTTTTTTCTATAGCATTTTGTAACTCTCCCTGATTTGTATGAAGGGTGTGTAACCAGCGTTGCCCCCCTGAGGTGAAACCTGCCCAATATCCAAGTTCAACGATTTCTGGTTCACTAAAATTGGCATGAAGCTTAGCCCACAAACTATCATCGGCCAATTCGGGGTTCCAGACTATTGCATCAGTATACGCTACTGCAACCTTTTCACGCTCGGTATACTTATCCGAATTTTCAATATTTGAAAGTTCAGAATAACGGTGCTCTTTATCGTGCACTGACCGTGCACTTTCCTGCTTGCTTCAGTAATTACAATTTAAACTGGTCGCTATTCGAACCCTAATCAATTCCCGTAGATCTTTATTTAGTATTCCGTCTTGTTGGAACATTTTTCGTGTTAATGTGAAAGACCGCATCGCGACAGGGGCATGGGCTCGAAGGGATTGATTTTCCGGTCCAGGTTTACCATCTCTGATTGCCTCTTCCAACCACCCACGAAGCTGAGGATCCTTTATCTCTTCAGGAACAACATAGCTGATACGTGCCATTACAATTCTCAGAAAATGAGTTTGAATCCACGCATAATCTAAAAGTTATTCGTGGAAAAAAAGGGTGATTAGTAATTTCTTACCCGTTCAGGCATTCCCAACTCTTTATATGCCGTGTTGAGATAGCTCATATCGATGAAGGTCCTCCAATCGATTGACTTGACCAGACTGCCTGTTCGTACTGAATCAAAAATCAGTTGGTCCATCGCCTTTATGGAAAAATGACCGTCGGCTCCGATTATTTTTAGTGCCTTTGGATATTGAGCGACAAAAGACTCGGGGATGTCATAGTCACGGCTACGCATGATTCTTATGACCGATTCTTTGTTATTTATATTGTGAACAAAATCTCGAGCAAGAATGAATGCTTTAAGCATGTTTATAACGGTCCGAGGATTCTTTTCAGCCCAGCTGCGTAAGACGACAAAGCCATCTTGAGGAACGTCCTCAAGTTCATCGTAAACAGTTTTCCCTCCGGCATCAATCACAAGCTTACGATGTCGATCAAAGTGTTGTACACAGTCGATTTGTCCCTGCATAAATGCTTTCACACGGGAATCAGAGCCACCACCGATAGGGATCCATTCTATATTATCTGGATTACCGCCTAAACGGATTATAATTTCTTTGGCGTTGAACTCGTTGCGTCCTCCGGCTCCGCCACCAGAACAGGTTTCGACACTGTTGACGTTTATTCCACCACGAAAAGCAACCAACCATGGTTCTTTGTCACGGTAGATAGATATAACCAAAAAGTCAGTTGCTCCCGCAACATGTGCACCAGCTACCGCATCGGTATCCTGCGCTACAACGTGGAGACTTCCACCAAGCAGTGCGGGGAAGAGAGTTGATTGGTCCGCATAGACAATGTCTTCAGGTTTAATTCCGCCATATGCGTAGAAACCCAGTTCTTCAGACAACTCATGCAGAAGGTTGCTGGCATAATTTGGATTAAAGTTAGCAAATTTAAGGTCACGTGTTTCTGCCGGGTCCATTGCAAACAGCGCTGTTGAGGCAGTTGTTCCAATGAAAACAATGGCTAATAAATATTTATTCATTTTTTTTGCAAGATCCATTTTTGTCTCCTTGTTTGAGTTAATGAAAATAAATTTTTTACAGATCATTTACCAGAAGGATTACAGTTTTTTATAACTACAATTTTATGCAAATAATCCTTCGGTAATTTGAACGGTCAATAATAAACATAATTTTGTAATTTAAGACCTCCTATTCTGTAGGTTAGTAATAGCAACACCAGTAAGAACAAACAAATATATAAATTGTTTGGTCAATCGCATCATACCAGTGATATCAAATAATGCAACCAAAAAATTATTGGATCTCCATATTAACCAATAAAATCTGTATCCAATTGAATTTGTTTCATACCTGTACTGTACGCCAAGGTGCAACCCATTCTTCAATTTTCCGTAATAGTCCGACCATTGTCATTGAGAAAATAACCAAAATTACAATCATTGAGAATAGCTGTTCTGGCTTAAAGGCATCCACTGCACGCTGGATAAGGTATCCCATACCTTTAGAGCTTATCAACATTTCAGAGACAACAGCAACAACTATTGCACGTGTAACTCCAATTCTCAAGCCAACGATAATAAAGGGAAGTGTGTACGGCACTATAATTTTCATAAAAATCTGGAATTGGTTGGCTCCAAAAACCAAACCGGCGTGAATTAAATTTTTTTCGACTGTTTTAACTCCAGCCCATGTGTTGATGGCTATGACAAAAAAAGCTCCTATCCAAATCAAGAATACCTTCGATTCCCAACCAAATCCCATTGCTACTGTTATCAGAGGAAGCAACGTTAGTCGAGGTGTTGCAAACAATGCCCAGATGTAGGGACCAAGGAGTAGATCGAGTTTTTTTGAAGCACCTAGCATTAATCCAATCGGAATACCTGTTACAATAGCCGCTAGGAAACCACCGAAGAAGCATCCTCCGGTAAATGACAGATGTTTCCATAGAACCCCCTTGTTAGCCAGGTCAATGGTAATTTCGATAACCTCGGAAAATGGTGGTAACAAGAGACGAGTAATCCAGCCCTGCTGGGCAATGATCTCCCAAATTGTAAGAAATAAAGAAAAATTGATAACAGTTACAATGGTTTTGCCCCATTTAAGCCAAAAACCTTCAAAACCAATTGGTCGTTCAATTGGCCTACGACGAGGTATGTCTTGAATAGCTTTAATATCAACTGAGCCCATATATCTCTCCGGTTTGTTAATGGTATTTAAAAATTTAATTATTTTTGTTGTTCAATGGAGATGGTCCCGTAAAAAGTCTGAACGATTTTTTTTGCAAAATTCCGGATTCTCAGAACACCGTGTGTTGAAAGAACAAGGCACGTCGAATGATTTTTGACCCAAATAATGAGACAATTTTTTCATACGACGAACTTTCTACGGGACTATCATAGAAAATATTATTTAATTCTGTAAAACATCAGTAATATGCTTTAAGTAACTTCCTGTTGCATTTGGATTTCTTGTTCTGATTTTAACAAATCCCAAATCTGTTCTCGCATTGGGTGATATAGAGGATGTTTACGAATTTCAAGTTCATAACGCGGGCGTGGTATTTCGTTATTTATGATGGTTTTAATCCTTCCAGGGCCTGCTGTCATTACAACGATCCTATCTCCCATGGCTATTGCTTCGTCGATTGAATGAGTAATAAAGATGACAGTTTGTTTAGTTCGTTCGAGAATTTTTTCAAACTCCGCCTGCATTACTTCACGAGTCATGGCATCCAGAGCACCAAATGGTTCATCAAGTGTTAACACCTCTGGTTCTGTAGCAAGAGCCCTAGCAAGGCCAACGCGTTGTTGCATTCCACCGGATAATTCATGAGGTAAACTTTCAACAAATCCATTAAGACCGACAAGATCAATATACTTAGAGATATTTTTCCGAGTATTAGAGTTTAATAACCCCTGAAGTTCCAGACCAAATTCAACGTTTTTTTGAACAGTACGCCAAGGCATCAAGGCATATTCTTGAAAAACCATAACCCTACCTGGACCAGTTCCTAAAATTGGTTCTCCCCCACAAAGCAATTTCCCTGAAGTTGGCTTTACCAGTCCAACAACGCTGTTTATAAATGTGGTTTTACCGCAACCGCTTGGGCCAACAATTACGACAAATTCACCAGACTGGATTAACAAATCGAAATTCCAGAGTGCAGTAAGAGTTTCTTTCTCACGTAGGAGTTCGTATTCAATTGTAAGGTTTTCAGCTAAAATATCTTTCATAGGATTGAATGTGATTAATTTTAATGATTTAAATGCGAATTTGTTCTGTTCCTGAAACTCAGGACTCACATGCCCATGTTCAGGGATCATTTTGATTTAACCACATTGTATTTTTCGGTGGAGGAAACCAAAACTCCACAATAGCAATTTCTTGTTCTTCTTTTGTTTCGAAAAAATGAATGTCACCAGATGATAAAAAAATTATATGTCCTGACCGAACATCAATCTATTTTTCGTTAAGATTAAATGTTCCTTGCCCTCGCAAGACATACTTAAACTCATACGCATCTGCATGGTAATGTGGTGAGCCTTTATTGTCTGGAGGATAGACACAATCATATCCCCTCTTATTTTTCTCGTACATCGTAGTTCTTCATTAATCAGATCAACTCTTTTACACTTGTCTCGAGTTGAATATGAATTTTGGTAAATTCTCTGGCGAAAAATTTTAGCCATAACAGCTGTTAATAATTGTGTGTAATTTCCTTAATTTGGTATAAGTTTGAACTCTTCAAATAAAGAGGAATGGTAAGGCTAGTTCATTACTTCAGTTATTTTTACTGGGCGCTTCTTTTCACTAGATTTTATAGATGCTTCCACACAGGCTAAGTTCATTGTTGCTTCTTTCCAGCCAACTTCAGGTATAGACTTGTTGTAAATTGCATCGACCCAATCCTCCAATTCGTTTTTGAACATATCAGTTATGGGAATCTCAATGGGAATTTTTTCAAGTGTTCCATGAGGCTGTTTGAAGAGAGAGGTATACTTGTCTATATCAGGGTCTGTCCAATGATCGAATTGAAGTTCATGATATAGATTTTGTTTTGACCCATAAACATTTATCCAATATACTCCAGGGGAGACCCAACTACTTCCAAAATAACCAAGGTTGCCAGATTCAAAACGAGCAATTACTGTTGCAACATCATCAACTTCCGCATTGGTAATTCGACTTTGGATGTATGCCTGTACTTCTGCAATCGGGCCAAGCAAATATTGCAACGTATCAAAGTGGTGGACCAATAACTGAATTAAAGGCCCACCAGGTGTACTGTCACGGTACCAACGCCAACTGTCTTCAGTAATTTCCAATGCACGTTCATTTGACCAATGGGCTTCGATCAAACTTACCTCTCCAACTTCTTGATTATCTATCATTTTTTTCATTTGACGGCTGGCACCTAACATTCTTGCACTGTGCCCAACAGAAAATGTAATTCCTGATTCATCAAGTACTTTTTTAATTAGATAAGCTTCTTTCATTTTATGCGAGATTGGTTTTTCAATCCAAATATGTTTATTGGCTTTTGCAGCCTGAATAATTGTTTCTGCATGGACAATATTTGGAGTAGTTAAGAGAACCCCATCAATGTTTTCATCTGCCAATAATTCTTCATAAGAATCAGTTATTTTGCATCCAAATTGTTTTTTAAACGAAACGCGTTTTTCCTTACTCCGTGAAAAACAACTGACGATATCCAGTTTTTTGCTTCTTGACGCTGCAGTTCCAATAACTTTTGCCCAACGACCTAGCCCAACGCTGCCGACCCTTAATGGTTTATTTCCCATGATTCAATATCATTTTGATAAGTCTATAGCTAGGCCAGACTTTAAGTTTGATTACTAAATATATTATTTTTCTAATTTTTCTGGGATAATATGTATTATATTTTCAAAATCAACTGACGAAATATATCAAATCGACTACCACTCTTCAAGTTAAATTTCGACAACATACCCAGTATCTATGGGATGTATTCCTTTATCTAGCACAAGTTCTCCTCTGCCATGAACTATGGAAATTAAATGTTCACAATTTTATTATAATGACGTGGAGAATAAGATTGTGGACTTAATAGATTAAACTTTACTTCAGCATTTAGATCTGCAGTAATTACATCGAGCAATATCTTGAGATGAATCCAACCTGCTGAACCTGCAGGAAGCATCTCAAAATTTTCACGGTAAACAAAGTAAGTCATTGTCATACCATCTCAAGAATATCGATCCCCCCGTTTAATCGGTCGCTAATAAAAATCAGCCCATTTTCTGCAACAAAGACATCGTTGGTTTGGATCGTTTTTTGGTTCTGAGGACAAGGTGGCAGATAATAAGCTATTTCTTGTGGATTTTTAGGGTCGTCAATATCAAATACGCGTAGACCTGCGTTGAAATATGTCACATAGATAAAACGGTCACTGCAGTAGGCACCGGGACGATTTTCATGAACATTGTGAGGACCAAAACGCCCACCTCTCTCACAGAAATTACCCCGCGGCTCAGGAAACATACTCACCAAACGTGGCTTTTTTTCATCTGAGATATCAAAGAGGCGGACTCGACGTGGTTCTTCTTTGCAGTCGTCGGCAGTTGACTCATCGGTGACCACTAGAAGGTTTCGTTTAGGTAGAGGCATCGCAGTATGGGTGCTCCCTCCTTCACCGGGTTTCCATTTAGTGTGTGTAATGAGTCCGGGTTTGCTCGGGTCCGAAATGTCTAAAATCAACATGCCGCCTCCCCAAAACCCAGCATAAGCACGATCATTATGCACGATCGCATGATGGACGCCTATGGATTGACCATTTACGGGCCAATCAGTTTTTTCATTTCCAGCTACCCACATCCCTGGGAACCACCAACGACTGATTTCTTTGGGAATGTTTGGCTCTGAAATATCAACCAGCATTAAAATACGTTCGTTATATCCTTCAACTCTCACTGAGATATAGACTGTCTCCCCACCAGAGTACCAGATGCGATGAACACCACGGCCTCCTGTTTCAAAGAATCCGATTTCAAGAGGATTCAATCGATCTGAAATATCAAGTATCTGAAATCCGACTCTACTAGCCGATCCTGCAGTCGAAGGAAACTGCTCAAAATTAACCAGCAAGAGATCCCCGGAAATTTGTACTTTTGGTTTATGGGTGTTTGCCGGGCAAGGAAGCTGATTGACGACACGAAGCTCTGCCGGGTTTGAAAAGTCTACAATTGAAGTGCCGATATTACCTTTGACATGACCCACATAAATGAATTGACCACTGGTCATCAGCTGCATTCCATCACCATGGCCGTTTAGGTCTGAATGCCCTATTCGTCGAATATTCCATGCTTCTTCAGGATGTGACATTTGTTTTATAGCTTTTCTTCACATGTGTGGAAGTGATCAAGTTATTTCTTGACTAATGATGAACTTTCAACTTCAAAAAAAGGTCTAATCCCTCTTAATCTATTTCTTTAAGTGCTTCTAGAGTTTCGTTTACATACTCAACTATCTTCTCTGTAACACCATCAACAACTTCACGGGCATATTCTTCTGTAGCTCCTTCAAGTGTGCCATACCAGCCTGTGGGATAAATTTCTTTGACATCGTGAAAAACTGTATAAGTTTCCCGACGACGTCGAAATTTATCCAGCTTGTTACCCTGCCCGTGAGGTGACGGGTCGGTTCCCCTTTCAAGCTTTGCAAGCGATGGATCGTAAACCATCACCGGTAAAGCTTCTAACAACCCACCATGTGTGAGTCCGGACTTTTCTCCATAGAGCTGCAACGTTACATAATGTGCCTGAACAACTATAAATCGAACATTTACTTCTTGTTGGAGTTGAGTAGCTACTAATCTAATCAGAGGATCGTTCAACTCATGCCAATTGACGATGACAATGCGCTTTGCACCATGCTTAGCCATGCATTTAACAACATCTTTCAGCATCCCCATGTATGTTTCTGGGCTAAGACTGACTGTACCTATAAATCCCATATGAATTGGTGTGACTCCCAAAGGAGTAAAGGGGACAAGGAGAGCATCAATTTTTTCAGACAAACGTTCTGCAAAAAGACTGGCAGCAAACCAATCTGTTCCATAGGGAAGATGAGAACCATGTTGTTCAACACTTCCGGTGGGGATTATGACGACCTGATTCCGTTTGAGTTGTGCTTCAGCATCAGGAATGGTCATATTGATTAAAGCATGTTTATTTTTGCTCATGAAACACCTCTGGATTAACGAGATTTAAGGGACGTTTACCATTTAATAATCGGGCTGCTTCCTGGGACGCAATAATTCGCATCCTCTTGGTCGCCTGCAATGTATACCAAGAGATATGTGGTGTCAAGATAACATTGTCAAGGGTAAGCAATTGATTATCGAGTGTTAGCGGTTCTTTTTCAAAAACGTCCAAGGCAGCGCCTGCAATCCGTCCAGATTTTAATGCTGCAATCAGCGCTGACTCATCAATCAGTTCCCCCCGGCTGGTGTTGATTAGAAATGCAGTACGTTTCATTGTCTCAATTGATTCAGCGTTTATGAGATGGAAGGTAGTGTCAAGCAAAGGGGCATTTAATGTGATTATGTCAGATTGCTTTAATAACTCAGCACAACTGACCATTTTTGCATTTTGACAAGAAACGGTATCTTCTTCTGCGAAGGGGTCATGCACCAATAATTTAAATCCCATAGGAAATATTTTGCGCGCTAATGCCTGCCCAATTTTACCAAAGCCTATTATTCCCAAAGTTTGATCAGATGCACTAAAGAGAGGACTTATAGGTTTAATTCCCCAATTTCCTGAAGAGATAGAACGATGGGCTTGAAATAGTTTACGCATGCTTGCCAAAATTAGAGCAATAGCGTGGTCGGATACCTCTTCAGTCGCATAATTTGGTACGTTAGCTATAATAATTCCCTGTTCAGTTGCTATTTTTTTGTCAACCGTATCGACTCCGATTCCTAGACGAATTATACCACGGCATTTGGGTAATCTTCTGATTACATGTGCAGTAAATTTAGGTGATCCTCCTGCTAAGATAATCTCAGCATCTTTTGCATTTTTCACTATATTTTCAGACGTGTGACCACTATCAAGAGTAAATTGAATTTGAAAGTCGGAAAGAATTTCTCTTTCAATATCTGGTTCTCCAAATCGAGTCCCTAAAATAGCGATGTGAAATGTGTCTGCCATTTATATTAATATAGTGATGCAAATTTGTTGATTTTTAAGTTTATAATGCAGATTTTTTGTATGATTTTTCCAGGATGTATTCTTTAAAAATTTTAATTATTTTATTTAGTTAATTTGTGATTGATAAAGTGACCATCAAATTAAATTCAACGAAAAATAAAATGATTATTTGTTTTTCATATGTTTCGACATAAAATTTAATACATCATTAATTGCTTCAGTTTGGATTTTATCAACATGATATTCCCCTTGCTTATTTATTTCAGGAAATACAAAACCATGGAGATGGTGATCATATGAACGCCATGTTGAATCTTTTCCAGATGATTTCAACAAATCATGTACGGCTAAAAAAATTCCTTGAAGATGATCTTTTTCTCTTCCCATAATAAAAACAGGTGTTTTTATTTTATTTATTCTATTATTAGCTTTTTTAAGATTGATTCTTTTCATAACCTTATCTAACTCATGCATTTCCATTTTTTCAATGTTTCTAAGCTGAGTCTCTTCGTTTATAAAAGCCGTTTTATCTGGATTCAGACATAAAAATTCGTGTGCAGCTGGCTCGCTTGCTACAACAGCCCTCAACCCGTGATATTCAGATATGACCTTGAGCGCCATTTCTCCTCCATGGCTCATTCCAACAAGCCCGACTCTCTTTGGGTCTATGATGGGCAATTTTTTAAGTTCCTCCACAATAGAAATTTCATCCTCATATTCCAATGGAGATCGGTTGAACAACTCCCTACCCTGTCTTTTGTCCCTGATTAGTGGCCCGCCATTGTTATATCCTAATTCTACTTCAGTGCGATAACGTATCCAAGCACATGCATATCCGGATTCTACAAATTGATTTATTGTATATGCCCTGCTTTTGAAGGCCTTTATAATCCAAGGCATACCCTCACCTCCATTCCCATATGAAAATAGTACAAGTGGGAATGGACCGTTTCCATTTGGTATTCTTAGACCAATCGCAGTATAAAGACCGTCCCAAGTTTCAACATACATGAGTTTTATTTTTTTTCCGTCTATTGTTTTATCTATAATGAACGATTCTTCAATCATATTTATTAACCTTAATTCAATTTTTCTTTAAGCCATTTGAAGGAAGCTGGTGCCCATTCATTAAAGTACTTGAAAGCACAGTGACCTGCATCTGGATAAATTCTTGATTCACGACCTACAGGAGGACCGTTTTCCAACATAAAATATATGTTACCAATGGGTGACAAGTGATCCATTTTCCCATTAATCATCAATAATGGTTGTCTAATATTTTTTAAAATTCCTAATTCTGATAATGACCATATTTTATTAAGTCTATTTTCCTTTTCGATTGACCATTCAGGAAATGTACGTGGTCCATCGGGTTCACCGAAAATATACTCTGATCTTAAGTTACGAGCGTTGACAAACTGTTTCAATTCTTCTAATTTCATTTCATAACCAAATGGGTGTCCAGCAACAGCTACGACAGCTTTTACCATTTCAGGATAACTGCCGGCTAGCTGCATTACAGAATACCCGCCGCGACTTATTCCAAATGCTCCTATACGTTTTGAATCAATTTCTGGCAAAGATGCAAGATAATCTACTGCTTTCATCCATGCTTTCACAGAACTTGGTTCCCAGGGAAATGTATTCTCTCCGGTTCCAGGGGCATCCATTACCAAAGATGCTAGTCCATTGTTAAGTGCATGATCACCAGCCCATCCCCGATCTTCTTTAAATACATCTGCTCCACACATTATTAATACCGCTGGAAGTTTTCCGGACGCTTTTGGTATGCGAAGGTGGGCTCTTATTTTGAATTCTTTGAATTTGATATCATGAATAATTAAAGGTGGATCCAAATGCTTGCTGGCTTTACCATAAGCCCGAATACAACAATCACTTATAGATTTTTTTAGAGTAGTAATTTCACCAGGAAACCGGCCAATAGAGTAGAAAGTTTTTGCCTGCAAATAAGCTAATCTTGCTTTAGCATTATCATTATTATCTTCAAATCCATCTCCTATAATTTCATATTTTTTACCTGCATCCATCCATATTGGAACCCATTTATTATCGGTAGTTGATTTAACTGAATTTACTACTTTTTTTAGATACTCCAAGTCGTCTACCATTGAAAGCCACCTTCTATAAAAACCTCCATTTTCAACGATAAAAGGATTTTCACTTGGAGCAAATCCTAATGAATTCTTTTTCTCAATCATTAACTTGGATTTTAAATTGATTTTGAATCGAATTAAATTTGAAACAAACGTCTAGCATTTTCATATTTTATTAACAATGATGTGAATATGGGTATCTATAATAATAAATTTATCCAGAAATGATTATGACAGATGCACCAAATGATAAAACCTGCTCCAAGCCAAACCCTCAACGTAACGTTTTCAACCTTTCGTCCCATTAAGATGGGTGAAAGTATTAAGACTACGGGGATAGTTAAACCGCCCAAACTTATAACTATTGCTATGGGAGCCAAAGCAATAGCGACCCAACGAGATAATGTGCCAATACCCTCAAATGTACCAGCTATGAATAATAAAACAACCCCTTATCTGGAATATAAATTTTTTGGGGTCTCGATACTAAAATGGTAACGATTCAACAAAATAAAACCATATGTAACTGTACAGAACGTCATTCCTACGGTAACTCCAAAAAGAGGAGAAGGGATCGTTTCAAGTCCGTATCGAATAAAAATAGAACTACTTGAAAAACACAAGGCAGTTCCTAAACCAGTCAGGCTTTGCAGAAAAAGATTCAATCGCATATGCAAATTATTCAATCTTCATTTTTTGTTACAAGGTAAAAGCCGGCCACTATACAAATAATTCCTATAAGCGTATTAAATGACAGGATTTCGTTAAATACAAGATACCCAATGAGTGTTGCGAACAGAGGTGCTGTACCAACTAAAGCACTGGTTCTTGATGCCCCAATTTGCTTCTGACTGACCGTCAACAGTGTCCAGCCGAAAACAAAATGAATCATCCCGGCTATAGCAAAATAAAAAATTCCCTTTCAGGTGAGCAGTAGAATGAGGTGTTTAATGTCGTCAATAATTAATGTTGACAAAACCATGAAAAAAGTGCTTATTATCATCAGAAAAAAAGTATGATAGAAGACATTTATCTGAATGCCAGCTTTTCTATTAATTGTTTGGAATAATCCAAAACTAATCGCAGCAATGAATGCCCATATAATACCACTCATCAAATTCTTTCCCAGATAATTTTATAATCTGGAATAGCAGCTTTAAACAGGCTGTCTACAGGACAATATTTTTCAACCATGGTAATAAATCGATTTAATTTTTTATCGATTTCATCAGTCTTAATTTTTATAAAAACCCTGACATAGTTAAAGTGTACTGGCACATTGGCTGTACTCCTTCGTCCTCTTCTGTCCAGATGCCCTTCGGCTTCAATATTTAGATGATCGTATTGAAAACGTATCTTTGCAGCCAGCCTGGCCGTGGAAATATTGAGTCAAGCTCCCAAACTTGTCATTAAATACTCTAGTGGTGACGGGCCACGGTCTTGGCCACCATTCCAGGGTTTTTCGTCACTGATTAAAGTAAAGTGACGAGCAGTTATCTGACTCGCTAAGGAATCAATTGGAGTCACTGAAATCCTAGTCTTTTTAATGTCTGGTTTTTCTTCAGTTAGATTCATTTTGATCGTCCAATCTAATTTTGAGATTAATAAGAACCTGTTTATCGACCCCAGCAGCAACAGGGAAAAAACACATTAAGCGAAGCATTTTGTCTGTTAAGTTAAAGGTTGCATGTGGCACTCCAGTTGGAACAAGAAGTGTGTCTCCAGTATTTATGTTAGTCCATTCACCATCAGCCCAAAACTTACCGCTACCCTTCAAGATATGAATTACCTCTTCAAAATCGTCATGCCGGTGGGGTTGGCGGGGAATTTGTCTAGAAGCTGGATGAATGTCAACGATTCGAACTGTAACACCCTTAGCTTCCTTGGTTTTAGCTGAAAACACCTCACGAATGATCCGGTTCGTAGCCGATTTGGCTTTGATTTCTTCAAAAACCTGTTTTTTTATCTTGCTATTCATTTTTTATAATTATTTCCTCAAAAATCTTTGTTTTTACATAGGCTCGTTTCCTGATAATGAATTGTAACTTTAAAATACATTAGCGATAATAAAAATTAAAGTTTTTATTAATTAAAAAGTTATAACATGATATTGATCAAAATCAATATCAGAAAAGAAAATGGCAAAATTATTCAGCAAAAATGAATTGCCGCGTTTTGTCTCAACACGTGACAGTCGTGAAAAACTTGATTTAATTACTGAAAATGTACATGTCGAGTACCAGGTTGTCAGAACCTTCGGCAAGAGACGATCTGGGTCTGTAGTATGATGAGCGTGGCAGTTG
>ERZ651768.1034-NODE-1034-length-20582-cov-5.532943_pt1 | contig 20582 bp, 17 predicted proteins | sample MGYA00514754_ERZ651768 | MGnify/ENA metagenome assembly ERZ651768
GGCATAAAGCTTCGGGCATCGGCAACGATCGTTCGAGTCACTTATTCAGGAGGTCAGATGGTGCTGAGGCGGTTGTGCGTTGTCGTGTTCGCGGTGCTCGCCCCCCTAGCGTCGGTCCTGGCCTCTCCGGCGGCGGCGCAGGAGGAATGGCCCCAGTACTCGCGTGACGATGCCGCGGGTTGTGACGTCACGACCTCCGAGGACGGAGCGGAGGAGAGGTCCTGCGACGACGGGAGCTACGGAGCCCGTTGGGCCGACGGTTCGGGCTACTGGTACGACGCCGCCTCCGGCTGTCAGATCGACATCGACCCGGCCGGGGCGATCGTCTACGACTCGTGCGCCGACGGTGGCGGTGACGGATCCGATGACGGTTCATCCAACCAGATCTATGACGAGGCGACCGGCTGTTGGATCAACGACTACGGGGACGGTAACGGCGACAGGAACTGCGACGACGGGAGTTGGGGCGGCAACTCGGGTGATGGGTCGGGTTACTGGTTCGACGGACCCACGGGCTGCTACAAAGCGTGGGACTCGTCGGGGGCGATCGTCGACGAGTGGTGCGACGACGGTGGCGACGACGGTGGCGGTGGCGACGGTGGCGGCGAGCAGTCGGGTGAGTACGACGAGGCCACGGGTTGCTGGATCAACTCCTGGGACGGCGGCGAGGAGTGGAACTGCGACGACGGGTCACGCGGCTCGCGCTTCGACGACGGCTCCTCGAGCGAGTACGACCCCGCCACCGGTTGCGAGACACAACGGTCACCGGACGGCAGCGAGTACGGCTGGTGCGACAACGGGTCGAATTGGAACGTCGACGAGCAGGGCAACCGGTCGGAGTCGACGTATGACGAGGCCACGGGTTGCTACACGGAGACGCGGGACGGTTCCGTCGAGACGCGTTGCGAGGTCTACGACGAGGCAACCGGGTGCAACACCACCACCTACAGCGATGGCCGCGAAGACGGCTGGTGCGAAGACGGATCGAATTGGAACGTCAACGAGCAGGGAGGCCGGTCGGAGTCGACCTACGACGAGGAGACCGGTTGCTCGATCTCTGTGAACGACGACGGCAGTACCGGTGGCTGGTGCGAAGACGGCTCCAACTGGTGGGAGGACGCCTCGGGTAACCGTCAGGAGAGCAGCTACGACGAGGAGACCGGCTGCTACACCGAGAGCCGCTGGGACGGGTCGGTCGAGACGCGTTGCGAGTCCTACGACGAGGCCACCGGCTGCAGCACCTCCACCTACAGCGACGGCAGCAGCAGCGTCTGGTGTGAGGACGGCTATAACTCGTGGACCGACGAGTTCGGCAACACCTCGGAGTCGACCTACGACGAGGAGACCGGCTGCAGCACGACCAAGAACTCGGATGGCTCCAGCGATGTCTGGTGTGAGGACGGCACGGGTTCGAGGATCGACCAGTTCGGCAACGAGGAGAACTGGAACCAGCAGTACGACGAGGAGACCGGGTGCAGCACCACCACCAGGTCGGACGGTTCGGAGGACACCTGGTGCGACGACGGCTCCGGCTCCTACACCGACGAATACGGTCGGACTGAGTCATGGATGAGCAGTTACGACGAATCGACTGGTTGCACGTCTGAGGAGAGGTCCGACGGGACCGTGAGCATGTGGTGTGACGACGGTTCAAACATGTGGACCGACGAGTTCGGCAACACCTCGGAGACGAGCTACGACGAGGAGACCGGCTGCAGCTTCACCACCAACTGGGACGGCTCCACCAATTCCTGGTGCGAAGACGGCAGCGGCTCCTGGACGGACTCCGGCGGCAACACCCAGTCATGGTCCGAGGTCCATGACGAGGAGACGGGTTGTTCGACGAACACCTACGACAGCGGCATGTCCGAGACCTGGTGCGAGGACGGCTCCGGCTCGCGGACCGACGAGTTTGGTCGGACGGAGTCCTGGACTCAGGTCCGGGACGTGGAGACCGGCTGCACCACCGAGACCCGCGAGAACGGTTCTTCCAACACCTGGTGCGAGGACGGCACCAACACCTGGGCCGACGAGTTCGGCAACACGGGCACCTCGACCTACGACCAGGCCACCGGCTGTAGCGTCGAGACTCGCTCCGACGGCAGTTCCTCGAAGTGGTGCGACGACGGGACCAGCGAATGGACCGACGAACAGGGCAACACCTCGGTGAGCCTCTACAACCACGAGACCGGCTGTTCGGTCACCACCAACACGGATGGCTCGAGCAACACCTGGTGTGAGGACGGGTCCGGTTCCTGGACCGACGCCGATGGTTATGAACAGTTCTGGAACGAGGTCCGCGACGACGAAACCGGTTGCACCACCCAGACCTATTCCGACAACTCCACCAACACCTGGTGCGAGGACGGTTCGGGTTCCTGGACCGATCCGCATTCGGGCGAGACCATCTCGTGGTCGGCGTCCGTGTACGACGAGGAGACCGGCTGCACGACAGAGGAGCGCTCGGACGGCTCGACCAACACCTGGTGCGACGACGGCTCCAACTTCTGGGCCGATGCGGACGGTTCCACCTCGACCTGGGACCAGGCGACCGGATGCTCCGAGACGTTCAACGCCGACGGCTCCAGCAACACCTGGTGCGAGGACGGAACCGGGTCCTGGACGAGCGCCGACGGCTATCACGAGGAATGGTCGAGCACCTACGACGAGGAAACCGGCTGCACGACCGAGGACCGCACCGACGGATCGAAGAACATCTGGTGCAACGACGGCAGCAGCACCTGGATCGGGCCCGACGGCTCGGAGCACCGGTCCTTCTACGACGAGGAGACGGGTTGCCAGGTCGACGAGCACGACGACGGCTCGAAGAGCGGCTGGTGCGAGGACGGCACCGGTTGGTGGGAGGACGCCGAGGGTGTGCAGGAGTCCTGGGCTCCGCCCGTCTACAGCTACGACGAGGAGACTGGCTGTTCCACCGACTCCTACGATGATGGAACCAGCTTCACGTGGTGTGACGACGGACGCACGATCTGGGTCGAGGCCGACGGCACCGTGGAGGAGTGGATCCCACCGACCGAGGTGGTCAACAGCGATGGGTCCACCTCCATGACCTGGTCGGACGGGACAGTCGAGACGGCCCAACTCGACGGCTCGATGAGGACCGCCTACCCCGACGGGTCCTGGGAGGAGTTCCGGACACGGGGCGATGGCGCCGAGGTTTGGACCTACTCCGACGGCTCGCAGTGGACCATGTTCTCGGACGGGCGGGCTCAGTACACGGACCCGTTCGGCGAAACGTCCTCCACCTCCACGATCGGGTCGGGTGACCAGGCCGCCGACGTGACCACCTTCGAGGATGGTTCGACATGGACCTCGTACGCGGACGGTCGCGAGGTCTGGACGGAGGACTCCGGCTACACCTACGAGACAACCGTCGACCCAGCGACCGGGATCAGGACCACCACGGAGTCCGACGGCTCCGTCCATATTGAGCGGCCTGATGGAAGCTTCGAGTTCCGCCATCCGGACGGCACCGTCGACATCGGCAGCCTCAACGAGGGCGGCGACCTCGTGGTCCGCAATTCCAACGGTTCCACCGAGGTGGTCCGTGCCGACGGAACCAGTACATGGTCGGACGAGTGGGGGAACAACTCCACGACCGTCGTCAAGGACGACGGCAGCCTCTTCACCGCCTACAGCGACGGCTGGGAGGAGACGGAGTCGGCAGACGGGTCGGTCATCGTCCGGACCAGCCCCTCGGGCGACACCGAGACGGAGACGACGCTGGCCAACGGCACGGAGTTCGTCGTGTACTCGGACGGGTCCGAGGAGAGGTTCGATCCGGCAAGTGGACGGACGACGTTCACTGATGCGAGTGGAGCGGTGTATAAGACGCGCGAGCAGGCCGACGGCACGATCGTGAGCAGCGATGCTGGTGGCGGCGTCACGGAGTTCAATCCGAAGACCAAGGTCACGACCCATGTCGAGGGCGACGGGGCCGAACAGGGAACGACCCGGTTGGCCGACGGTTCGACGCAGACCGTGCTGGAGGACGGCACCGAGATCGTCACTGCCCCGAACGGTGCCCAGACGGTCACGCATCCGGACGGAACCGCCACCTCGATCGCCATCACGACGAACGGGAAGATGGTCGAGTCGAAGGACGGCTCGATGGCCAGGATGTCCACCGGGGATGGTGGCGAGATGCAGGTGGCCTACGACTACGTGGAGGGCGCAGGCGGAATCGAGTCGTTGGTCGCCAACCCGGAGGACGGCACGATCGATGTTGTCATGGGCAACGGCGACGAACTCGCCGTCACGATCGGCAAGGACGGCTCCATGACCGTCGAGTCGGACAAGGGAACCCGGACGTTCAACTCGGCAGGGGCAGTGCTGGGCGCCGTGTCGACCTCGAAGGCGCCCGACGGCTCCACCGAGGTCGCCTCCGAGAGCGGTGCCACGTCCAAGATCTCGACTGACGGACTGATCATGACGGTCGAGTCCGCCGACGGCACGAACGCCGTGTCCACCAAGACAAGCACCGGGGTCACGGTGGAGGTCGACGGAGTCACCTACGCCTATGACTTCACCACCAAGGGGGCGACGTTCGACAACGACGAAGTCGAATGAACGAGACGATGACCTGCAAGCGGGCAACCAGAGGGGATGCAGAAATGAGAAGGAGCGAGGCGAGGGGCACTCGGAGCAGGTGGTTCCTGCTGGCGGCGGTTCTGGTGGTTCTCGGGGCGTGCGGTGGGGGTGGCAGTGGAGACGACGTCGCCGCGACGACGACCGCACCTGCCAAGCAGAGCGTCCTCGAGACGACGACGACCGAGGCACCCGCCTCGACCACGTCCACTCCGGACGACGACGAGCCGACCACCACGTCCACGACCACGACGACCACGACGACCACGACGACCGAGGCCGTCGAGGATCCTGGCGAGGAGTCGGACGTCGACGAGGAGGATTGCGCGCTGGTCCCGAACGGCTCCTGCAGCGGCATGGACTTCTCGGGTCAGGACCTCGCCGGTGCGGTCATTCCCGGCATCGACCTGACCGGCGCCAACCTCGAGGGCGCAATCCTCGACGGTGCGCTGATGGTCGGCGCCGACCTGACCGGCGCCAACATGGCAGGAGCATCACTGTCCAACACCAACCTGGCGGGTGCCGTGCTCTCCGACGTCCGGGCGCCGGCTGCGATGTTCTTCCACACGGACCTGTCGCACACCGACCTGACCCGCTCCGACCTGACGGCGGCCATGATGGTCGAGGTCGACCTCAAGTCGGCCAATATGGCTGGTGCCCAGACGGACGGCCTCGTCGACCGACGCTCCTTCTGGTGCAGCACCATCGCCAGCAACGGAACCCTGCGCAACGACAGTTACCAGGGCGGTAGCGACGAGTAGGTGCCAGCCTCGAGAACGGTGCAGCCTGATGAAGATGCTTCAGCCGCTGGTGGGGCCGAACTCGGCTGAGTCGGGCCGTGTCGACTGTGCGATCCTGTCAGCACATCAGCGGAGGGAATCGATGAGCAATCCCATCTACGACGCCCGGACCTTCTGGGATCTGCTCGAGCGGCGGGTGGCCGCTACGCCCGGGCGCAACATGCTTCTCGACACCGGGGGCCGGGCCCTCACGTTCGCCGACGTGAAGGAACGGGCGGAACGGGCCGCTGCCGGCTTCGGCGCGATGGGCGTCGGAGAGGGCACCCCGGTCACCTGGGTACTGCCCACCCGCATCGAGACGGTCGTGGCCTCGTTGGCGCTCTCCCGACTGGGCGCCGTCCAGAACCCGATCCTCCACATCTACCGGGACCGGGAGGTGGGCTTCTGTATTCGCCAGACCGAGGCCGAACTGGTGCTCGTACCGGGCGAGTGGGGGGGCTTCGACTACACGGCGATGGTCGAACGGGCGACGGCAGACCTCGACGCACCACCGAGCGTCCTGACCGCCTACGACTCCCTCCCCGAGGGCGACCCGTCAAGCCTGCCACCCGTCCCGGATCCCGGTGGCGAGCCGATCCGCTGGACCTACTACACGTCCGGAACGACTTCCGATCCGAAGGGGGTCATGCACAGCGACGCCAGCCTGATGGCTGGAGGCGTCGGGTTGGCCAGGGCACTCGACATGCAGGCCGACGATGTCGGGTCCATCGCCTTCCCCTACTCGCACATCGGCGGCCCCGACTACCTGGTCTGCCTGCTGGCGAGCGGCTTCCCGGCCGTGCTGGTCGAGAAGTTCGACCTGTTGCCGACGATCGATGCATATCGCCGGCTCGGGGTCACCATGGCCGGCGGCAGCACCGCCTTCTACACGATGTTCCTCAACGTCCAGCGCCAGACCCCGGACGAGCCCATCATCCCGACCCTGCGCCTGCTCTCCGGCGGGGGAGCGCCGAAGCCGCCCGAGGTGTACTTCGAGGTGCAGGCGGAGATGGGCATCCCCGTGGCACACGGCTACGGGATGACCGAGAGCCCGATGATCTGCCAGGGCTCACCGCACGACACCGACGACCAACTCGCCCACACCGACGGTGCTCCCGTCTTCGGTGCCGAAGTCAGCGTCGTGCGGCCCGACGGGTCCGACTGCGGCCCGGGCGAGGAGGGCGAGGTCGCCATCTCGGGACCGCAACTCTTCAAGGGCTACCGGGACGCATCGCTCGATGCTGCAGCTTTCGACGATCGGGGCCGATTCCGGAGCGGTGACCTCGGCGTCCTGCGCGACGACGGGCACCTCACCCTCACCGGGCGCGTCAAGGACATCATCATCCGGAAGGGCGAGAACATCTCGGCCAAGGAGGTCGAGGACGTCCTGTTCGCCCACCCGTCGGTCAACGCCGTCGCCGTGATCGGACTCCCCGATGCCGAGCGGGGAGAGCGGGTGTGCGCCGTCGTCGAGACCGCAGACGGCGCCGAGCCACTCACCTTCGACGACATGGTGGGCGCCTGTGAAGCGGCCGGGCTGATGCGCCAGAAGGTGCCTGAGCAGTTGGTCGCCTACAGGGGCGCCCTGCCCCGGAACGCCACGCTCAAGATCCTCAAGTACGAATTGCGCGACGAACTGGCCGAGGTTGCCTGGCCGTAGCCCCGAATCCGAGGGGGGGAGGGGCTCAGCGACCCCCGAAGACCGGATCACGGCGCTCCCGGAAGGCAGCCACCCCTTCGGCGGCGTCATCCGCAGCGGCCAGGCCGGCCTGGACGGTACCCAGGGCGGCGATGCAGGCCGCCTCACCCTCGTGGACGTAGCGCAGCGACGAGGCCTTGGTCGCCTGGACGGCCAGCGGTGCACCCTGGCAGATGACCCCGGCGATCTCGATTGCCCGGTCGAGTTCCGAGCCGGCGGGGACCACCTCCTGCACGAGGCCGATCCGGTGCGCCTCGGTGGCATCGAACTCGTCGGAGGTGAGCAGGTGGTACATGGCATTGCCCCAGCCACCCCGCTGGACGAAGCGGATGGTCGCACCGCCGGCGGCATGGATTCCACGCAGCGGCTCGTGTTGGCGGAAGCGGCAGTCGTCAGCGGCCACAACGACGTCACCTGCCAGCATCAACTCGATGCCGAGTGTGTAGGTGTAGCCCTTGACGGCCGAGACGATCGGCTTTCGGCAACGGCGGCCGAGTGCGGTGGGGTCGACGACATCGGTTCCCCGGCCACGGTCGCCGGACTTCATGCGCTCGGTCCACATCGGTAGGTCGAGGCCGGCGGTGAAGTGGTCACCGTGGGCGAAGAGCACACCGCACCAGAGGTCGTCGTCCTCGTCGAGCCGCGTGTATGCCGCCGCCAACTGCCGGTTCATCTCTGGCGTGAAGCCGTTCAACTTGGCGGGCCGGTCGATGCCCATCAGGAGGATCCGGCCCTCGACCTCGGTCGTGATCCGGCCCTCGGTGGGGTCGAGGTTCTCGCTCATCGGCGCGCTCGCTCCTTTCGCCCCATGGTGAGGGCTCGGCGTATGCGCGGGTCTATCGCAGGTGGCGGTTGTCTGCCCCGTCGGAGTCGGGTTGCGGCCGACTCAGGCGGCTGCGGTGGCCCTCTCGACCTCGCGGTCGAGCAACTTCTGCTTGACCAGTTCGCCGAAGGCGTAGCCACCCAGGCTGCCGTCGGTCCGGAGGACCCGGTGGCAGGGGACCAGCACGGGGATCGGATTGCTGCCGAGCGCCGTTCCGACGGCGCGGACTGCGTTGGGCCGATGGATCACGGTGGCGATCTCCGCGTAGGTGCGGGTCTCGCCTGCTGGGACACCGAGACATGCCTCCCAGACGGACTGCTGGAACGGGGTGGCGCCCTCGAAGTCGAAAGTCAACTCGTCGCGGCGGCCGGTCGCGAACGCACGCTCGATGGCGTCGTAGAGGTCGTCGGGCAGAGCGTCGCTTCGGGCAGCGGGCCGACCGGTCCGGTCGTGGAGCTCTTCCCGGAAGCGGGCGAAGGTGATCAGGTTGGCGAAGGCGCTGCCACAGATGCCGTGGTCGTTGTGTGCGATCCACAGCCCCCCGACCGGTCCCGCAACCTGAGCGATCTCATCGAGCGGCTCGGGTTGTGTCCCGGAAGCGCCCCGTTCGCCCTCTTCTCCGACTTCGGTGGCCTCCAAGGTCTCGGTCATGCGTCGCCCTTCGGTTGCTCTCCGGCGGGTCCGCCGGGCTGAGCGTAGGTTCGCGCAGATTCGCCACGAGTGCGAGCCTTGGTGGAGATTTTTCGCCGAACCGAACCGAGCCGAGCCGCTGAGGCGTGGTGGCCGCGGCCAGTTGGCCGTGGTCAGTCGGTGTCGTCTGCGAGTCCGGTGCGGACGATCACGAGGGGACACGGACTGTGGTGGGCGATGGCCTGGCTGACAGAGCCCAGCCTCAGGCCGACGAATCCGCCCCGGCCACGGTTGCCGACGACGAGCATGTCAGCTCCCTCGGCGACCCGCATCAGGGTGTCGGCGGCGCGACCCTTGACGAGAGTCCGACGGACCTCGACGTCGGGTTGGCCGGCGGCTGCAACGGCTGACTCGATGACATCGCCCTGCATGCGCTCGACTTCGGTGACCAGGTCGAAGGAGTCGAGCGGGACGTAGCCGAGGTCGGGGGCGGCCGGCACGTAGGTGGGGGAGTACGCCGTCACGACTTCGACGACGGCGCTACGGAATGCCGCCTCCTCCAGGGCCCAGATGAGGGCGGCCCGGGCGTACCCGGATCCCTCGATCCCGACGACGATGCGTCGCTCTGCCACCTGCATCTCCTCCTTGGCACGATCTCGTCTCATGCTGATGGTACCCGAGCGCAGGAGGGGGTTCCGGGCGTGGGAGGTTTCGGGTCAGATGAGGGCGCCGGCCACCTTCTCGGACGCCTTTTCCTCGGAGACGTTGAGGGCGAAGGCCAGTTCGGACACCAGGACGTCGTGGGCCTTGGTGTAGAGGGTCTTCTCGCCGGCGGACAGGCCCTTGGCGGCCTCTCGGAGGGCGAGGTTCCGGACGACCTCGGCGACCTGGTAGACGTCGCCGCTCTTGAGCTTCTCCTGGTGGTTCTTGAACCTCCGGGACCAGTTCGCCGGTTCGCGGACGTCGCGCTTGCGGAGCACCTCGAAGAGGTCTTCGACATCGGCCTTGGCGATGGGCCAGCGCATGCCGACCTCCTCGGCCATGTCCACCGGAACCGAGAGGGTCATGTTGCCGTGCGCCATCCGGAGGACGAGGTAGTCGCGTTTCTCGCCGAACGCCTCGCGCTTCTCCTTCTTCTCGATGACGGCTGCACCATGGTGCGGGTAGACGACCTTGTCGCCGGGCTTGAAGGACACGGGAGTCTCCGGGGGGCAGTCTCGACTACGGGGGAAGAGGGGGACCTTGGAGGATAGCGGGCGGTGGGCCAGGTTGGTCGGGTCGTCAGGCCCCGAGGCGCTCACGGGCCAGGCGGCTGCGCTCGATCAGGTGCTCGGGTACACCGAACCGGTTGCCTGCCCCTGCGTCGTCGGCGTCCTCGTCGACCCCTTCGTCGTCCTCGTCGGGCAAGTCGGAACGCAGTGCTGCTTCGTCGCGGTCGATGCGGAACTGCGGCCAGTCACGTCGTTGGGCCAACTGGTCGTGGCCGATCCCACCGAGGTCGATGCCGTTGTCGAACGACACCCAGTAGCGGTACCAGGAGATGCCGTTGGCGACACGGACCTTCCCGCCGGTTCCCTCCGGGACGCCCGGCAGGTCGACGGCAGCGACAACCTTGGTGAAGCGCCTGATGGGTTGGGTGCGATCGATGGTCTTCGGCATTTGACCCGTGGTGCATCTCTGGGGGGGTGGACTGATGAAACCTATCGCCGACGGGGCTGGCGCGGGTGGTTCAGGTGCCCTGTCGGCGCCCGTTCGCCGCGGCGTCGAGCACGACACCGACCAGGTCGTCGATGGCGATGTCCTCCTTCTCGCCGGTCGAGCGAAGGGTGAATTCGACGCTTCCCTGATCGAGCCCCCTTGGGCCGATCGTGACACGTAGCGGTACGCCGATCAGTTCGGCGTCGGCGAACTTCACGCCCGGCCGGGCGTCGCGGTCGTCGAGGAGGACGTCGACGCCAGCTGTCGTGAGTTCGTCGTGCCAGCGGCCGGCCAGCTCCATCGAGGGCTCGTGGTCGGTCTTGACGACCGTCAGGACAACCTCGTAGGGGGCGATGGCGAGCGGCCAGATGAGCCCGGCGTCGTCCTGGTGGACCTCGGCGACCGCTGCCATGGCCCGGCCGACACCGATGCCGTAGGAGCCCATCGTCGGGGTGCGGGACTGTCCGTCGGCGTCGAGGACCGACATGTCCATCGCCTCGGCGTACCTGCGGCCGAGCTTGAAGATGTGCCCGGCCTCGATGCAGCGCACGACTTCGAGGGGTTCGCCACAGACGCCACACGGTTCGCCGTCGAGGATCCTCCGAAGGTCCAGCCAGTGGTCGACCTCGATGTCGCGTTCGACGTCGACTCCCTCCAGGTGGAAGTCGTCCTCGTTGGCGCCCGTCGTCATACCCGATCGTCCACGGAGGGCGTGGTCGGCGTAGATGGGGGGTCCTTCGACGCCGACCGCCCCGAGGCTTCCGGGCGAGGCGCCGAGAGCGTCGCTGATGCGGTCGGTCTCGGCGGGGCGCAGGTCGCCGGTACCGGTGGCGTCCACGAACTTCTGCTCGAGGAAGGGGTGGTCGCCGCGCACGAGGATGAGCACGATTTCGCCGTCGGCCTCGTAGACGAGCGTCTTGACCTGGTGCTCGGGCGGATGGCCGGCTTCGGCGAGGGCGGCGATCGTGCGGATGCCCGGCGTCGGGAAGCGTTCCGGGGCGTCGCCGCCGGGCCGGTTCTCGACCGGCGTGGTGGCCGCCGAGGCCCGCTCCACGTTGGCGGCGTAGCCACAGCCCGTGCAGCGGGCCACGTCGTCCTCGCCGGCGGGTGACTCGACCATGAACTCGACGGAGGCGCTGCCCCCCATCGCCCCGGAGGAGGCCTCCACCGGCAGGGCATCGAGGCCCAGCCGGGCGAAGATTCGGGTGTATGCGTGGTGGTGGAGGTCGAACGAGCGGTCGAGGCCGGCGTCGTCGATGTCGATGGAGTACGAGTCCTTCATGGCGAACTCGCGGACCCTCAGGAGGCCGGACTTGGGGCGGGGCTCGTCGCGGAACTTGGTCTGGATCTGGTACCACATCTGCGGCAGGTCCCGGTAGGAGGAGAGCTCCAGCCCGATGAGGGCGATGACCTCTTCGTGGGTCATGCCGAGGACCAGATCGGCTCCCTTGCGGTCGACGAGGCGGAACATCTCGTCGCCCATCGACTCCCAGCGCCCCGACTGCTGCCAGACGGATGCCGGATGCATGGCGGGAAGCAGCAGCTCCTGGGCGCCGATGGCGTCCATCTCCTGGCGGATCACCTCGGCGACCTTGCGATGGACGCGCCAACCCAGTGGCAGCATGGAGTAGTGACCCGACTGGAGTTGACGGATGAAGCCGCCACGTACCAACAGTCGGTGGCTGAGCGCCTCGGCGTCGGCCGGGGCGTCGCGCAGTGTCGGAATGAACAGGGTCGACCAGCGCACCGGCCGTGCCTCCTCGTCGGGGACGGACTTCGCCACCTTAGCGATCGGCCCCCGCTACACCGCAGTTGATCGGCTCGTGCGAGACTTGCGACATGAGCGATGCCACCGCCGAACAGATCCGTGAGGAGTTGTCCACCTGGCTGGACGAGAACTGGGACCCGGACCTGACGGTCCGCGACTGGTGGTTTCGGCTGGCCGCCGACGGCTGGGCTCACCCGGCCCTCCCCGAGGCCGCCGGAGGGCGGGGTTACGGAGGCGCACAGATGGCCGCCGTCAACGCCACGATGGCCGACGCCCGCGTGTTGGGCCCGCCGGTCGGCCTCGGCTACATGCTGGCCGCTCCGACCATCGCGATGCACGGCACCCAGGAACAGGTGGATCGCCTGGTCGTCCCGATACTCGACGGAACGGTCGGCTGGTGCCAACTGTTCTCCGAGCCGGGGGCCGGATCGGACCTGGCGGGGCTCCAGGCCAGGGCGGTGCGCGACGGGGACGAGTGGATCGTCACCGGACAGAAGGTGTGGACTTCGGGTGGTCAGATCGCCGACAAGGGGATGCTCATCGCCCGCACCGATCCCGAGCAGCCCAAGCACCAGGGCATCACCTACTTCGCCATCGACATCGACCAGCCCGGAATCGAGGTTCGGCCGCTCCGGGAGATGACCGGCGATGCGCTGTTCAACGAGGTGTTCCTCGACGAGGCCCGGGTCTCGAACGACGACGTCATCGGCGGAATCGGCAACGGCTGGGCCGTGGCCAACACCACGCTCGCCGTCGAGCGGGCCAGTCTGGGCGGTGGTGGGAAGCAGCCCGTGTCGGTATCCGGCGGGCCCAAGGCCGGCCGACTCGAGAACCGCTCCGGCGACCTGGTCGACAGGGCTCCCCGGGGTCCCGACGGTTCCGGAGGACGGGGCATCACAATCGGGGCCCTGATCGACCTGGCCAAGCACCGGGGCGTGCTGGGGGATCCGGTCGTCCGACAGGCGATGGTTCGGTTGCACATCCTGGGCGAGGTCAACCGCTGGAACATGCTGCGGGCGAAGGCCGGGGCCGGGCGCACCGGTGGTGAGGGGAACATGGCGAAGTTGGCCATGAGTGAACTGGTCCGCCAGAGCCGTGAGGTCGGGAACCTCATCAACGGCGCCGACGGCATGCTTGACCGCAGCGACAGTTCCTCGGGCGGCATCGTCCAGGAGATGACGCTCTTCTCGCCGGCCCCTTCCATCTACGGGGGCACCGATCAGGTGCAGCGAAACATCATCGGCGAGCGCGTGCTCGGCCTGGCGAAGGAACCTGGCCCGGCGAAGGGCACCCCGTTCCAGGACCTTCCTCAGAACTGACCCTTGTTTGCGTCCCGCGGGGCCTCAGCAGGCGTCGAGGTGGGCGAGGATCGCCTGTCGGACGGCCTCGGGCTCCTCGATCATGAGCATGTGCCCCGAGGCCTCCAGTTCCACGATGGCGGGGGGCGACGCAAAGGCATCTTCGAGGGCCCGGGCGGCCTTCCGGGGTGACATGCGGTCGTGCGAGCCGAGGACGAGGGTCACGGGGCAGGCCGAGGAGGCAGCGGACGAGGTGGCTCCCTCGTAGGCGGAGCAGGCGGCCAGGTCGGTGGCGAGCACCCCCGGTGGGCTCGTTTCGAGGAGCGCCGTGACGCCCCCCAGCATCCAGAGGCCCGGGGTCGGGTTGAGTCCGATGTGCTGGCGCGGGCCGTGTGCCCAGGCGGCGATGAGGGCGGCCGCCTTCGGGTCGTCGATGTCTGCGGCCGCCTGGAGTTCCGGGTGGACGGGCATGGCCGTGGCCACGCCGAGGAGGACCGCCGAAGCGACGGCGCCGGGGTGGCGTGCGGCGGTGTCGAGGGCGACGAGGGCCCCCATGGAGTGCCCCACGAGGTGAGCAGAGCCATCCAGTGCCCCGGTGAGGCGGGCCACCCAGTCGGCGATCGCCTCGATCGAGTCGAGTGCGGGCCCCTCGGAACGGCCGTGGCCGGGGAGGTCGACGGCCATGGCCCGGAAGCCGTGGTGGGCGAGGAACCTGGTCTGGTGCGACCAGACCGACCGGTCCATGCCGGATCCGTGGAGCAGCACGACGAGCGGTTCGTCCCGTCCCTCGAGCGGCACGGCTCCGGTGGCGGCGTGGACGGTGCGGTCGTCGACGACGAGTTGCACGGCCGCCTCAGCGCTGCGAGGCCCGCAGGGCCTGGTCGAGGTCCCGGCAGATGTCCTCAGGGTCCTCGAGGCCGACCGAAAGGCGGATCAGGTTCTCGCTGACCCCGGCGGCCTCGAGGTCGGCGGCACTCATCTGCTGGTGGGTGGTCGAAGCCGGGTGGATCACCAGGGTCTTGGCGTCGCCCACGTTGGCCAGGTGCGAGGCGAGGCGTACGGCCTCGATGAATCGCCGTCCCGCCTCCCGGCCACCGGCGACGCCGAAAGACAGGATGGCCCCGGCGCCGTGCGGGTAGAGGCGTGCTGCCAGTTCGTGGTCGGGGTGGCTGGGGTGCTCGGGGTGCCGGATCCACTCCACGGCCTCGTGCGTGTCGAGCAGGTCGATCACCCGTCGGGTGTTGGCGACGTGGCGGTCCATCCGCAACGACAGGGTCTCCACCCCCTGGAGGAGGTAGAAGGCGTTGGCGGGACTCATACAGGCGCCGAAGTCGCGGAGCCCTTCTGCCCTGGCTCGCATCGACAGGGCCTGTGGGCCGAACTCCTCGGTGAAGGTGATGCCGTGGTAGCCGACGTATGGCTCGGTCAGGGTCGGGAACTTCCCCGACGCCACCCAGTCGAAGCGCCCGCCGTCGACGACGACGCCGCCGATGGCGACCCCGTGGCCGCCGAGGAACTTGGTGGCGGAGTGGATGACGATGTCGGCCCCGTGCTCGATGGGTCGAAGCAGGTAGGGGGTGGCGAAGGTCGAGTCCACGGCCAGCGGCAACCCGTGGGCATGGGCGACTTCGGCGACGGCCGACACGTCGAGTACCTCGATGCCGGGGTTGCCGAGGGTTTCGGCGAACACCAGTCGGGTCTCGGGTCGGATGGCGTCTGCGAAGGCCTGGGGGTCGCGCGGGTCGACGAAAGTCGTGGTGATCCCGAAGCGCGGCAGCGTGAGGTTGAGGACGTTGTGGGTGCCGCCGTAGATGTTGCGGCTCGAGACGATGTGGTCGCCGGCGCTCAGGAGCGTGGCGACGGCGAGGTGCATCGCCGCCTGCCCGCTGGCGGTGCACACGGCGCCCACCCCGCCCTCGAGTGCGGCAATGCGCTCCTCGAGTACGGCCACGGTCGGATTCGAGATCCGGCTGTAGATGTGGCCGCTGACCTCGAGGTTGAACAGTCCGGCGGCGTGGTCGACCGAGTCGAAGACGTATGAGGTGGTCTGGTGGATGGGCACGGCCCGCGACCCGGTGGTGGGATCCGGCTGCTGGCCGGCATGGAGTGCGCGGGTGTCGAAGCGGTGGAAGTCGGGTTCGACCATGGCCGGAGGCTAGGGGATGGGGGCCCGGACCATCGGATCAGCGGTTGACCTGGTCGGCAAGGCGGTCGAGGCTCGACTCGGAGCCGATGGCCACGATGACGTCGCCCGGTTCGAAGGGACGTCGGGCCACGTCGTCGGTGTGGAAGCGGCCGGTGAGGTCGCGGACGCTCAGCACGACGGCCCCGGTCTCGCGTCGGATTGTCAGGTCGTCGATGGTCTTGCCCTCGAAGGTGCAGTCCTCGGGGAGGAGGATCTCGCGGAGTCGGGCCTCGTAGGCACCGTCGTGCACGACGACGTCGAGGAAGTCGGCGACGTTCGGCTGCGTTGCCAGGCTCGCCATGCGCGATCCCCCGATCTCGTACGGGTTGACCACCCGGTCGGCGCCGACCTGGAGCATCTTGGTGAGCGCCTCCTGGTCGTCGCAGCGCGAGACGATGAACAGGTTCGAGTTGAGGCCGCGTGCCGACAACGTGACGTAGAGGTTGTCGACGCTCGTCCCGAGGGCGGTGACGAGGGTCGCCGCCCGGTCGATGCCGGCCTGGCGCAGGACCTCCTCCTGACGGGAGTCGCCGAGCACGTGGAGGAAGTCGACGCCGTCGAGCTTCGAGGCATCTTGGTCGATGGCCACAACCTCCTGGCCGACCGAACGGACGAAGTCGGTGATCGAGCTGCCGACTCGCCCCATGCCACACACGATCAGGTGGCCGGACAGGTCGTCGATGGTTCGTTGCATGCGATACCTCCTGTACTGGCCGGTGATCCGGCCTTCGACGATGCTCTCGATCACAGCGGTGGCCCCGTACAGCATGGAGCCGGTGCCCACGAGAATCAGCACCGAGGTGAAGATCTTCCAGGCGGCGTCCGGCTCGCCGACGACGAGTTCGCGAAAGCCCACGGTCGAGATCGTGATGATCGTCTGGTAGAAGGCGTCGATCGGATTGAGGCCGAAGAGGCTGTATCCAAGGGTTCCCGACGCCACCACGCCGACGATCAGGCCGGCTGCCCGCAGGAGGTGGTTCCTCGTACTGGGAAGCCGAACACGCAGCATCCCGGCAGGGTAGGCGCGATCGTGGGGAGGTGATGTGGCTACCGGTATTCTCCGCGGCGTCGCCGACCGGCGGCACGTGTCGTCATTTCGATGTGTGGTCATCGAGGAGGGGGAGTCTCGCCATGCGGATCGGGTTCATCGGGCTCGGCAACGTCGGCGGAAAGTTGGCGGGCAGCCTGGCGCGCAACGGGTACGACCTCATGGTCCGCGACCTCGACCGGGATGCGGCCCAGGCGTTCCTCGATGGCGGTGCCGGCTGGGCCGACTCGCCGAGGGAGATGGCCGAGTGGTGCGACGTAGTGGTCACCTGCCTGCCGTCGCCGGCTGCCTGTTCGGCGGTCATGGAGGCCGAGGACGGGGTCATCGCCGGGCTCTCCGCTGGCAAGGTCTGGATGGAGATGAGCACCACCGACGAGGCGGAGGTGCGTCGGATGGGCGCCCTCGTCGAGGCCGTCGGTGCGCTGCCGGTCGACTGTCCGGTGTCGGGAGGTTGCCACCGTGCGGCGACGGGCAACATCGCCATCTTCGCCGGCTGTGAGCGGGCGGCCTTCGAGCGTGTCCTGCCCGTGCTCACGACCATGGGGCGGCGGATCCTGCACACGGGCCCGCTCGGCTCGGCGTCGGTCCTCAAGGTGGTGACCAACTACCTGGCGACCGCCAACCTGGTCACCCTCTGCGAGGCACTCACCACCTCGGCGGCGGCCGGCATGGACCTCGCCACGGCCTACGAGGCGATCCGGATGTCGTCGGGCAACTCGTTCGTCCACGAGACCGAGAGCCAGGTCATCCTCAACGGCAGCCGCGACATCAACTTCACGATGGACCTCGTGGTCAAGGACGTGGGCCTTTTCGACGGGCTGGCACGGAAGCTCGGTGTGCCGCTCGAGGTGTCGCCGCAGCTGCTGACGATCTTCGAGGACGGCCAGGAGCGCTACGGCGGGCGGGAGTGGTCGCCCAACATCATCCGCCGCCTGGAGGAGGCCACCGGCCTCGACATCCGGGCGGCCGGATTCCCGGCCGAGATCCTCGACGACGAGCCCGAGGAGCCGGGCTACGAGGTCGTCCCGAGGCGCTGACCAACGAGCGCGCCGCTCAGGCCGTGTCGATCAGAGCGCGATGCGGTGGGCGGCCAGGGCCTCGTAGTGGGGGAGGCACGCCTCGTACGCCGCGACCATCCGCTGGTCGGCTTCGACCGGCAGGTAGTCGGTGGGTGGGACTTCGAGGCCCGTGGAGGTTCGGAGGTTGTCGTGCCACGATCCGTTGTCGTACCAACTGTGGGCCCGGTCCTCGGGGGCGGTCCAAGCGAGGGCGTCGGGAAGGAATTCGATGCCCACGGCATCACACCAGGCGGCGACGACCGCCCCGGGATCGGCGACCAGGTCCTCGGCGTCGATGACCGGCGGTGCCTTGCCTTGTCGGTCGGCCAGGCGGTCGAACAGCGCCCGTTGCTCGAGGAATCCGGTCTCGGCCAGTGCGAAGTCGGGCCACTTGTCGTACATGGAGGGCAGGGTCCTGGCCGGGTCGCGGATCAGGAAGGAGTGGATGAAGTGGTCGAGGAAGGCGTCGTCGCACAGGTGCTCGACGTAGTGGGGGAACTCCTTGATGAAGACTGGTTCGGACCCGGCGGCCCGGGACCGGAGGTCGTCCCACACCGAGGCGAAGGTCAGTCCGGGCGTCGGTCCACCGGATCGTTGCGGTGGGCAGCGCCGGTCCTCGCCCAGGTACCAGGCCTCCCCGAAGGGCTCGTGGAGGCAGACATGGTCTCCACGGGCCCGCATCATCTGCTCGAAGGCGGTGGAACGCGACCGGGGCACGGCCCACAGGGTGAGGATCCGTGACACCGTTTCGGTCCTCGCGCCTAGGCAGTTCCGAGGAGTATTCCGCTGCCTTCGACGGGAACCCCCAGGTCCAGCTCGCGCAACATCGCCCAGTAGAGGGCGTTGTCCGATGCGACGACCGGCTTGTCGAACAGGGACTCGAGGTACGGCACGTGGGGAGCGGTGCGGAAGCCGGCCCCGGTCTGGACGACCGCATCGGCGTCCGGCGCAACCTCGTGGGCCAGACGGATGCTCTCCAACACGTCCCGGTCCGGGTGGTCCCACACGGTCAGGTCCTCGACCTCGAGCTGCTCCTCGAGGCTGGCGTAGAGGCCCTGGTCGCGCATGTGGCCGCTGGAGAGGATCTCGAAGCCGGCCTGTTCCAGGTAGCGGTTGATGCCGTCGCGCCAGTCGTCCCGGTAGTAGGCGTTGCTCACGGCGATGCGCTTCGCCCCCAGCGACCGCAGGGCCTCGACGATGCAGTGGCCGGCCATGAGAAATCGGGCACCGACCCGTTCGTTCAGGTCGTCGCAGAACCTGGCGATGTCGTCCGGAGTGGTGCCCGTGCAGTGCACCCAGTTGGAGCCCACCTGTCCGATCACCTGGCAGTGCGAGTCGGCCAGGCACTCTGCCGCCTCCTCGAGGAGTCCGAAGTTGCGGGTGCGGTCGTCGAGTTTGAAGGCGTAATCGGGGATGTGAAGCACCCGCTGGATCACGCCGACCCCGTCCGGGGCGACGGCGAGGAACTGCTGTGGCGAGTCGTCGAAGTACTTCGGCGTCGTGATGAAGCCGGCGTAGCCGCGGTAACGGGGACGGATGTCGGCGGGGTCGAGGGGAGCCGGGTCGAGGGCGGTCATGCGAGGGCCTCCTGCAGGTCGTCGAGTCCGCCGGCGCCGTGGAGTGAGCGAACGAATCGGATGATTGCATCGGCATCTGCCCGGCCTTCAGCCAGGCGTCGGAACTTGTCCTCGAGTTCGTCCCGGGAGAGCGGTTGGTGCATGGAACCCCGCTGGCCGGCGACGCGCGCCTCGTGCACGGTGCCGTCGGTGCAGGTCACCCGCAGGCCTCCCGCCATCTTCCAGGCGTAGGTGTCGTCGCACCAGTCGGCGGCGACCATCGACACCTTGGCCTGCAGGTCGGCGAGTATCGGGTCGGAGATCCGGTCGTCGGTGTAGGTGGCCGGGTCGCCGGGGTCGGCGAGGAACGCAGCGGCCACGTTGAACGGGCCGCTGTACTGGGCGGCCATCACCGACGTGGTGCCGTCGAGGGCGTTCTGCTCGGCGGCCTTGGTCGGAACCTCGGCGTGAACCTCGACGATGTCGTCGGGGTCGACGCCCCGGTCTCGGATCTCGATGGCGGCGTCGATGAGCGGGTGGATGTCACTGCAGGCTGCATAGGGCTTCACGGTGATCTCATCGATCATCCAGCGCTCGCCGAGCCGCTCGGTTAGGAGGTGGACCGCAGGCTGGGATGTGGTGGTCCGGCAGAACCCGTAGCGGCCCGCAAGCCCGTCGGTGGGGCCGTCGAGGCCATCGGAGGCCAGGAGTGCTGCGGTCAGGCCGCCCTCGGAGGCCCGGCCGGCGTGGAGGCGCTTCGTGGAACCCCCGCTCTGGCTGAACTCGGTGGACCCCGAGGAGAAGGTGGCGGCGATGCCAAGCGCCCGCGTCATCGTGTCGGGTCCGAAGTCGAGTAGGCGACCCACTGCTGCAGCGGCTCCGAAGACCCCCGACTGGCCCGTCGGGTGGAAGCCCGCCAGCATGTGGGCGACGGGCCCGACGGCGATCCCCGCCCGTCCCATCGCCTCATAGCCGATTGCGACGGCGTCGAGGACCTGCCGGCCGCTGGCGCCGATCCGGGTGCCGATGGCCAGTGCCGCCGGTACGACCACGGCGCCGGGATGCGAGATCGCCTCCTCGTGGACGTCGTCGAGTTCGAAGGCGTGGGCCGAGGCGCCGTTGGCGAACGCCGCCATCGGGGAGGTGGTCGAGAACCCGGCGCCGAACACAGCGCACGGGCCTCCGTCGCCACCGGTCCGCAGTGCGTGGTCGGCGGCCCGGTGGCTCCAGGGCTGTTCGGCGCCGAAGAGGATGCAACCGATCGTGTCGAGGAGGTAGTCGGCGGCCTTTGCCCGGTGGTCCTCGGAGACCTCGGCATCGACGAGGAAGCCTGCGAGCTCCTGGGTGGGGGTCACCGGCGGCCCAGTGCCGTGCGGACCAGGTCGTGCAGGTGGGGGACGGCGTCCTCGGAGTGGACCGTGGCGATGCCGTC
>ERZ651768.1035-NODE-1035-length-20579-cov-5.188030_pt1 | contig 20579 bp, 9 predicted proteins | sample MGYA00514754_ERZ651768 | MGnify/ENA metagenome assembly ERZ651768
AAATGAAAAAATGTATTACGATATAAAATTCTCAATAACTAATAATGATTATGGTTCCTATGTGTTTGAAGATTATGACAGTTACGAAGTGTTAAAAGAAGATGGGATACACCAGGGGACTTATCATTTCGCTGGAGACACCATTTACAATTATGTAAACGATAAGTACATGACAGCATACGGGCCCGGGTTTTTCACAGGAGGACAGGATAAGGGGCACCTAAATCGCGTTACTGTGACAAATAATTTCAAATCAGATTTTACTTGGCAAGCTACCAATGCTCACAGCCTAAAGACTGGCTTTTCATTTATTAGTTATGAACTAGAAAATATATACCAGACCATTAGAAATACTTATGCGGGGACGTCCTTGGAGTCTGATCAGTACAAACCGTTTGTGCTTCCTGACAGCACTGTATACTCAGATGTTTATATCGTAAAACCAAAAGAAAGATCATTCTATATACAGGATAAATTTGAAAAAGAGGAGATCGTGATCAATATTGGACTAAGGTTTGATGCGTTTGATGCAAACACAACTTATCCAAGTCAAAGAAGAAACCCTATAAATGCATCAACCTATTACCTTAAAAACATTGATGGCTTAGACTCCTTAGACGCGGAAGGGAACCTTGTTGTTGATGGGTCAAGAATGTCTTCACCGGTTCGGTCAAAAGTTGCGTCGCAAATAAGTCCAAGATTTGGATTTGCTTATCAGCTAGGAAATGTTGCGGTACTTCATTTTAGTTACGGCCATTTTTTACAGATGCCGCCAATGTATGCAATTTACTCTAACCATTCTTCAATTATTGGACCTAGTGACTATTCAACAACAGTAGGGAATGCGAACCTTGCATCAGACAGCCTAGGGTTAAATGCTCAAAAAACAGTAAGCTATGAGGTTGGTCTTTGGCAAGAACTTGGGAAAAATACCAGCCTAGAGGTAAACCTTTATTATCGGGACATTTATGACCTTCTAAGTCTGGCAACAGTCAGCACCTACAACCAGGTTGAGTACGGAATATATACAAATAAAGATTACGGAAATGTCAGAGGTTTAGAGCTTAAACTAGACTACAGTTTAAACAATCTTTTTATTCAGACTAATTATACATATCAGTTTACCAGGGGAAATGCTGATAATCCCGCTCAGACATTTAACAGACAAGGCGCTAGCATTGATAAAGTAATTCGATTTATACCTATGAGCTGGGATCAGAGACACACATTCAATCTATCACTTGGGTATAACACAGATCGGTTTGGGGTTACGACCACAGGATACTATAATTCTGGAACACCATACACTTTCAGCCCTCAGGGTGAGAGTAACCTAGCGCTATTAAACCTGTATCCGAACAATGATTATAAACCCTCTACCTACCACGCTGACTTATCAGGATACATTAACCTGCCAAAAGTTTTTGGATACAGATCAAAGATTGATTTTCTAATTTATAATTTAACCGACAGGTATAATGAGTATGGGGTCAGCCCCGAAACAGGGAGGTCTTATACTGCCGTAGTCAATGAAACAGAATTATTAAGTCACAGAAGCAATTTTAACACATATGATGATCGATATAAAGACCCATCAATGTTCTCAGCTCCTAGACAAATTAAACTAGGGATTACTATTCTGTTTTGAGAATCTTAAAATATATATTATTTATTTTTTCATGTATAGCTTTCGCTCTCGGGCAGGGAACTGATTATGCCGGACCTGATGACCCCGCAGGAGATATTGAGGCAGAACGCGAGGGCTACATGAATGGGAACCGCGTGTATCTCTATTACAGAAATACCACTGAATTATCAGACTGGCCAAAGCCCAATGTTTCAAAATGGCCGAATAATCCTGATGGTACCAAAATGCTCGATGGGGTTGGGTTATTAGTTGGTGCAAGAGTTTATATTCAGGATGACTCAGATGATGCAACCATTGACACTATCCCGATCACAGACCTTCGAAATCTTCCAGATTATAATTATCACACACTCTACTATTTACAAACAAGCTACAGAGAAGAAATGGATACCGATCCAACTGGACAGGTAGAATGGGGGTTTTATCCTGTGTTTGGGTATTTTAATGAGACCAGCGAGTACCCCGCTCTAAGTAGGTTACCTGATTCTTGGCCTACAGCTGGATGGCCATCTTCAGAGGGAAATATTTGGCTAGGTGAGTGGAACGGTCGCTTTGGTCGTGGGATTACTTATGCAGACTTGGAAACATATTTTGTCGTAAACGACGCACACGATTTAGAATATTTAGGAGAAGATGATCTGGTTCAATATTATCCAAGATTTAGCTCAAAAAAAATTGGAGATAATGCATCTATTCAAAGTGGAAATACTTGGGGAGGTCTTGGCATCAGGGTTGAAACCAGGGGCTTCCAGTGGAACAATCCACAAGCCAGAGATGCAATTTTTTGGGAGTATAACATATCGAACACTTCAGAGTATGACCTCCCAGAAGTCTGTTTTGGCTATTGGGTTGATAATGCCATAGGCGGTGATGGAGCTGATGATGAAATAGGCTACTTTAATGATCTTCTGGATATGTCCTATTCCTGGGACGAAAATGGTGTAGGAATCTCTGGGCTTTTACCGGGGATAATGGGGTTTGCATATCTAGAAAGTCCTGGCCTGGCTTATGACGGGCTTGATAATGATGACGATGGTATCATTGATGAAAAAAGAGACAACCAGGCGGTTAATTTTGTTGGCCCAACTGATGGTATATACAATCTTTCTAAGTTTTTAGATTTCTATAATCTTAGTGCGGCTGACCTGAAAGAACATTGGGACGCAGATGAGGATCAGGATTGGGAAGACGGAGAAGATTTAAATGAGGACGGCATATATCAGTCGAATGAAAACCCTGGGAATGATGTTGGATTAGATGGCGTGGGTCCGCTTGAAATAAACTACACAGGACCAGACCAGGGTGAAGGAAATCACCGCCCTGACTATGTTGAGTCTGTAGGCTGTGAACCTAACTTTGGAGCTACAGACGTCACAGAGTCTGATATGATAGGACTAACCTCTTTTCAACTGTTTCCAATATTCGATCAGCACCCTGCGCCCGCAGGAAGCCCTTGGTTTCGTAATGATGATGTAATGTGGGACCTGGTGGCTATGGATTCTTTAACAGAATATTATGGTACCATAGCTAACCTGGTCGAACTATTTGCATCAGGTCCTTTCCCTCTTTATCAGGGGAAGACGGAACGTATATCTATGGCAGAGATTCACTCGTATGATCCCCTTGAGGGCCTAAACTCCTCTAGTCATATTGCGCCTGCATTGTTCCAACTAAAATCCATCGTACAAATAATTTACGAAAAGGATTACAGATTTGCGCAGCCCCCTAAAACCCCTACCTTGTCTGCCTCAGCCGGGGATGGGTATGTTATGTTATCTTGGGACGATGACGCAGATAAACTGACTCGTGACCCGTTCTTAGGAAATATTAACGACTTTGAGGGATATAAATTATTTAGAGCAACAGACAAATATTTTTCAGATGCTGAAGTCATCACCGATGGATACGGAACACCAATGTTTCTAAAGCCAATCTATCAGTGTGATCTTGATGATGAGTACAGAGGGTTTACTGATTACGGACTGGTCAACGGTGCCGCATATAATCTTGGAGACAATACCGGAATTAAACACTATTTTAAAGATGAAAATGTACAAAATGGGAGAACGTATTATTATGCCGTTGTTGCCTATGACTATGGTGCACCTGATATTGGACCAGGTATATCACCATCCGAAAACAATACAGTTATTGATATTGATGAGTATGACAATATCAGGGGAATAGGTAAAAATATTGCTATTGTCATCCCTAAGTCAAATGCTGCGGGCTATGTTGCTCCCGGTATAGTATTAGACTCCTTAAATAATAGAATTTTTGGCACTGGTACAATTGTGCCTACAATATCAGCAAGAGAACAGTTGCAGCTCGGAAATGAATATCATGTAACCTTTAATTTTGATACCGTTTTCAATGATTTAAACAGACCCGAGTTTTTTACAAACCCGGGCTTTAGGGTAATTAATAAAACAACCAACCAAGAAGTATATTTTGAAAGCCCACTGTATGATCTTACCGGGCAACCAAATTTTAGCGGGGCTAACCTTCTGTATGATGATGCTGAAGGTTTTTGGTCGATGAACACCGTAGTCTTGTCCGATGTGTTTGAGGGGGTACAATTAAGCATAAACCAAAATAATATAACCCCAACATTAGACTCTGCAAACACAGGCTGGCTAGGAGATGGCTCTGGAGACATAAATATCACAATAACAACTAGAGAATCAAACTTAGTTCCCTGGGATTGTGAAATTGTTTTCACCACAGATATCAGTTACACCTCAGCCGTTGAGGGGCCTTTTGGAATTTATGATGAGTTTGATAATCGTTTATGGTTTCCAAACAGAATTATTCTGGGCCAATCTTTTAGCTTCTATGTTGTAAACAAAACCATCTTGGATGAAACCGGAAACTATACACTAATGGATATGGTGGTGCAAGACTATGCCGGTTCTTCCTGGACGCTTGATCAGGAGTTTAACATCAACAATGATCGTATTCTGGTTGGACAAATAGACTCATTGAATAATTGGAAGGGGACATCCTTTATTATCGACTTTCTAAATGTAGACAGCACCTTTTTCCCAGAACCTGGATCAAGATATTCCATCAGTTGGGATAGAAATTTTTGGAATACGGATACATTTAAATTTGTTATAGACAGTTTAAACCTTATCTCTGGCAATAACTTAAAAAATGATCTAAATAAAATTAGGGTGGTCCCAAACCCATATGTTGGAACAAACGCAATGGAACAGGCTGTGATTAATCCCTTCCTTAACCAACCAAGAAAAATAATGTTTACTAATGTCCCATCCAGCTGTGTGATTACGATTTTCACACCAAGCGGAGTAAAAGTAAAAACAATTAGAAAGAATGATACCAGTGGCGGCATGGTTCATTGGGACCTGCTTAACGAAGAAGGACTAGAGATTGCTGCCGGCATGTACCTCTATCATGTTCAACCTAGTTTTTCTGATAAATCCCTGAACCAATATGAACATGTGGGAAAATTTGCGGTGATCAAGTGAAAAAAGTTTTCTTAATTCTGGTTTTATTTGTTTGTTTTTGTCAGGCTCAATATAGGTATGGGACAACGACAGCAAATTTTTTAGAAATTGGAACCAGTAGTAATGCGGTTGCAATGGGCGAGGCTTTTGTTTCCTTGGCTGATGATGCTATATCAGCATACTGGAACCCTGCGGGACTAGCAAACGTAAAAGGGTTTGAGGTTGGTCTGTCTTCACAAGACTGGGTTGTTGGGATTAATCATTCTACTTTTTCCGCTGCGGTAAACATGGGAAACTATGGAACGATCAGTGCCTGGTTTACTGACTTTGATTATGGGTCAATAGAAGTAACAAACGTTGGTAATCAAACCGGCACCGGTGAATACTATAGTGCAAACGAGATTGCTGCTGCCCTTGCCTATGGAAGAAATTTAGTGGACTGGTTTTCTTTCGGCGCTTCTTTGAAAATGATAAACTCAAATATTTGGCACTCTTCTGCAAGAGCAACAGCTCTCGACCTAGGTGTCATCGTTAAAACAAACTTTTTTTCAAAAACAGACCAAAGAAATGATGGGATGAGAATAGGCATGAGCATCTCTAACTATGGTTCAAAGATGCGCTATGATGGTATAGACCTAATAAACCCCATAGATATTTTAGAAAATGAAAACGGGAACTATGAAAATGTAATCGGACAATACAGAACAGAATCTTGGGAGCTCCCATTAATTTTTAGACTTGGAGTGTCAGTCAAGCCGGTCGTTAGTGATTTTCATACTCTTATTATATCAACAGATGTATTACACCCTAATAATAATAGTGAGTCTATAAACATGGGAGCTGAATATTCTATGCGGGTTGTTGGCGGGAATACATTTTATTTGAGAAGTGGCATAAAAGGTTTCGGTATCGCGCAGGCCAATAAAACAAAACTGATTTCAAATATAGAGCTTCCTTTATCCACACTTACTTTTGGACTGGGGTATGAAAAGTCAATTGTAAAAAATAAAAGTATCGGGATCGACTATTCATATCAGTCCATCGGGCTATTAGGAGATGTTTCACTTATAACTGTTAGGTTTAAACTTTTTTAAACACAAAGCTTATGGCTCGGGCCCTCTCCCCCTTAATAATCGTCTTTGCTGCTTTTTCCATTTCCTGCAATAAGACCATAGATCAATCAATGATAGTATCAGAAAATATTCTGGCTAAAGTTGGGGACAAAACAATTACAGTAAATGATTATATAAAAAGGTGTGAGTACGTGCCAAGGCCTGCATACTGTAGGGGTGATAACTATATACATAAAAAAATTGCCCTGAACTCATTGATCGCGGAAAAACTTCTTGCGCTTGAGTTTGAAAAACTCAATTATCTTACCACTGAAAGCCAGCGTTCTATCATCTCAGGACAAAAAGAACAAGCAATGAGGCATCTAATGTTAAAGCGTTTTGGCTATGAACAAGTTAAGATCGATACAAACCAGATTATATATCTAGCTAAAATTAGTAAAAGAAAGTATGAACTAAGATTCGTTACGCTTAATAAAAGCCACAAACAAACGATCGAAAGACTATCAAAAAATACAAAACTAGATGACCTAGTGTTAATACTTGATGGTGATATTGAGATCAATAAAAAAACTGTCCTAAGAAATGATAATATGATAAAAGAGGTTGAAGAAATTCTTTTTTTTGAAACCCAAAAAATAAAGACACTGTATGGACCGTTTTACGTAGACAGTGAAACCATTTTATGTTTTGAGATTAATGGTTGGATTACCAGTGCTGATGTCACAGAAAAACAAAAAAAAGAATCCTGGGATGAGATAGTTCATAAATACACAGAAAAATTTGCAACCGAATATTATAGCGGCTATGTAACAAAACTAATGAGCGGAAAAACGATTAACTACAACCCAGAGGTGTTTGAACTTTTTTCTAAAAAACTTGAAAGAATCTATTTAATAGAAAAAAATAAGAAAGAAGCTGTAATAGAAACCAGAATGTGGGAACGAAAAGAAGAAATCGAGTTTGCTTCGTTTGATGATATAAGAAAAATGAAAACCAGAGTTATTTTAACACATGATAAAAAACAATATAAAGTTTCTGATTTATTAGATATCATACAAAAGCATCCTCTTGTTTTCAGAAATAAAAAGATAACTCCAAAAATGTTTACAAATGAATTAAAGTATGCTATTGCTGATTTGTTTAGAGACATTCATATAACAGAAAAAGCATACGAACTAGACTTTAATATGGATATAAATGTTATTAATACTGAAAAAAAATGGGGTGATTATATTAAGGCGACTGTACTGAGAAACAAACTTGGATACAATTCAACCTCTAAGCATAGACCAGCTAAGCCCCTAACAATGAAATTAGATTCCTTGCAAAACCACTACTCCAGTATAATTAAAATAGATACTGATAAATTTGAAAAAATTAATTTATCTACGGTAGATATGAGCGTAACCTATTCGAATCAACCATATGCAAAATTAGAGCCTGATTTTCCAATACTTACAGATGATCATCGCCTAGACTATGGTGAAAGAGTTGTGTTTAATGATTAACTATTTTTTCATACTATGTCTTTTAATTATTGTTTCCTGTGAGAAGCAAAAAACAGATGCTCCGGATTTAGAGACCCTTTATGGCTGTACCGATAGTCGTGCTATAAACTATAGTGGTGTAGCAAGCGCTGATGACGGCTCATGCCAATACCTAGGATGTACAGATCCTGTTTCAGCAAATTTTGACACACTGTCCACCATAGACGATGGAAACTGTATAAATAATGATCAAATCCCAGAGGGGTATGAATTACATTGGAATGATGAGTTTAACAATGACTCCCTAGATAAAAGATTTTGGAATGTTGAGCTAATGGGCCCCGGAGCAAACAACAATGAGAGTCAATCATACACCAACAGTATAAATAACATCTCTCTCAATAATGGATATCTATATATAAGAGCAAAAAAAGATAACCCGTTCAATCCAAACCAGCCAGGATATACATCAGGCCGGATTAACACGAAAGACAAAGCAGAACAACAATATGGTTTGTGGGAAATAAGAGCAAAACTGCCACAAGGAACAGGAACATGGCCCGCAATCTGGATGCTAAACTCTAATATAACTTCAATTGGCTGGCCCAATTGTGGGGAGATTGATATCCTGGAACATGTTGGGTATGATCCTGACAACGCTTTCTTCAGTATCCATAATGCTAACCTCTATGGCAACGTTGGCGGAACAAACCAGCAAGGCATATATTATTTAAACGGACTAGAAACTGATTTTCACACTTATTCAGTCGAGTGGGACTCAACCCGCATTCGAGGTTTTGTTGATGGTAATCTATATTTCAATTATAATAAATCTGGTTCCAGTAATTATAACAGCTGGCCCTATGATAGCCCATTTTTTCTTATCATTAATCTGGCTATCGGTGGTGAATGGGGCGGACAACAGGGAATTGATAACTCAATATTTCCTGCTTCTTTTATTATAGATTATGCCCGTATGTTTAAAAAGGCTGGTTCATGAAAAAGAAACATATTATTTATTTTACGACTTTCTTTTCTTTGATCATTTTTGCCCAGAAACCATATCGTGGAGCAGAATACAGGACTATCAACACCTACCAATACGGAAGATTTGAGGTTCAGATGAAATCAGCAATGGGTTCCGGTGTTGTTTCATCATTTTTTACTATCAGAGATTATTGGGCAGACGGGCTGAGCGAAACAGTAAACTGGCGAGAGATAGACTATGAAGCCCTTGGTCAATACACGAATAAATTTCAAACAAATATTATCACCGCCTATGAGAGTCACCATGTAGAGTTACACACACTAATGTATAACCCGCATGTAGGGTTTCACACATATGCGTTTGAGTGGACCCCCGACTATATAGATTTTTTTATAGATGATCAACTCGTACGACATGATATAAATGAATACATACAGACCCTAGATACAGGCCAAAAAATTATGATGAATATTTGGCAGCCGATTTATGAAGACTGGGTTGGACCATTTGATGAAAATCTTTTACCTATATATGCTTTCTATGACTGGGTCAAATATTATTCCTACACACCTGGATCAGGAAATTATGGTTCTAACAATAATTTTTCACTGGATTGGGTAGACGATTTTAATTCATTTGACCAAAGTCGTTGGGAAAAAGCCACACACACCTGGTCAGCAAATAATGCACAATTTGTTGAGCAAAATGCTGTGCATCAGAGTGGATACCTAATATTATGTCTTACAGACAACACAACATATGGATATTCTGGAGACCCTCTTTCTATTATCCAAAAAAAAAACTATAATACCCTTGAAATATTAAACGTCTATCCCAACCCATTTAATTCCTCATTCACAATTCAACTCCCCGATAACATAAACAAGGAAATCAAAAGCGTTCGACTTGTTGATCTGATAGGGAAATCTGTTTTCTCTACAAATCAATTCACCTATAATAATGGAGCATTAAAGGTGTCTCTACAAAACAAACTTCTGCCTAGCAGTTTATACTATGGCATTCTGGAAACAAATAAAAGAAAACACATATTTAAACTAACGTATATACAGTAATTATTTTAGATAGGTTATTTTTTTCACGGAGGTTTTGTTGGAGGTTTTTACCTCAACAAAGTATATACCAGATGGGGCCATTTTATGGTTCATATATTTTAAATGCCAGTTTAGAGAGTTCTCTCCCTCACCCGACACCATCTGTTTTAAGAATAAAATATTTCCCAAGATATCATAAATGGTAATATCTGTCAGTAGAATAAAATCGCTGTTCCACTTAATAGTTACAAATGAGTTTGTAGGATTAGGATAGCAATTAAGTTTTAGATCCATCGGAATTGAGGACACCTCTAGATCTTCAAATATAATATTTTTAATGTTAAACCCACCGACATCCGCTAGTATTTTGAAACTTGTTTCATCAGATATAGCAACATTACCAATATTTACAATGCGCCATCCATTGCTCCAACCGTTTGTATTTGGAAGATTTATGGGTCCTGCGTTCATTCCAGAATCAAACTCAACTGAAAGACTAGAACCATTTATATAAGAAGCTATCTCTACCATCATTTTATAGTTTCCTGGCTCTTCTGGTTTAATAGTATACCTCATCCACTCACCAGCTTCTATCCAGCCAATATAATAATTTTTTTGATTGTTTATTATTGTCGATCCTATATCAACACCGTCATTCCTATAGGACCATCCATTGTTCCATGATTTTGTTTCTGGACTAAATTTATTTGGGTCTTCTACCCAATTATCGAAATAGGATACGCTATTATTCCCCGAGTCATAATCTGTTGCTGGTAATAACCCTGGCGGAGAAAAATTAGAATAAGAAATCGGTATTGAATTATATGTTGGGTCAACAAGTGCCCTAATAAGATCCTCATTCACTTTGCAAGAATCAAAGTGTAGGCTATTCGCCATAGACATAAGACAATTAAACGCCGTGTTTGTATCAGGCTTAGCACTACTACCTTGCCAGTAATTAAGTACTGTTTGATATTCCTCTGTGATCTCATAGCTAAACAAACTAGAAATTCTTTCTACGCTTTTGTAGTTCCACCAGCTCCAACCAATATCGTTTCTTTCAAAAAAGCTTTTTATGTTGCTACCCCAATAGTTTGAGTTTTCACCAAACTCTCCCACCCAAAGAGGAACATTGTATTCTAAACTGATGCCAGTTCTATACTGATTATACATGGTGGTCGTGTCAGTGCTGCCACCAACATAGTGATGGAAGCTATAGACCATTTCATCATCAAACGGCGGCAGAAGGCCGGTGTGGTCATTCCCATACCAGTTCCCCTCAATAATAACAACATGATTAGGGTCTACTGTGCGAATAGAATCTATGACCCACTCGTAGATGTTCCTTAGTGCCTGAGGTCCATACCCCCAAGGCAGAACAGGTTCATTTAATAGGTCGTATGCTGCAACAACAGGTTCATTTGAATAATATTCAGCAATATATCTCCAAACAGATGTAAGCCATTTTTGATTACTATATTCAGTAAAAAGCTTTGCTGTTTGACCATCAGAATCTGAAAAGTCGCTAGTGTTCTGAGCTCCAGGAGCCGCATGCATATCTAAAATCACATACATGTTATTATTTCTACATGCATTAATTATAGGATCTAAGAGTTCGAAACCATCATTGATGAATTCGTTAAAACTTGGGGAAAAATGTTTATAGTGTAGGGGTATCCTTAAAGCATTAAACCCGTTTTGAGATAAAAACTTGATATCTTTTTCTGTTATATAATTGGCCCTATAGAGACTAAAAAATTCATCTTTTTTATCTTGTCCAATAAGATCTTCAACAGCGTTTTCCATTGTTGTAGTAGATCCAAATCCAGGATAGTTCCACATATAGCCCTCGAGTACTACCCAACCCCCAAGACCAAATCCTTTGAAAATGATTTTCTCATCATTTTCATCAACAATGATTCTGCCCTGAGTTTTTAAAAACCCTGAACAAAAAACAAAGCTAGATAAAAGGATATGTATAAATATGTACCGCACTATTCAAATATATACTGTTAGTATAATATGGTATTTGATTGAGGTTCCTATAATAATATTTTTTGTTTAAACCGCAGGTGATTTTAACAAAGCGAATAAATATCTTCATGTTAAATTATATTATATAATATGACACAATTAATAATTATTGACCTTCACGATTTTATAAGAAATGAATAACAAACAATTAGAATCCAATATAAATAACTTTTGGGATAATAAAATTCTTCCTACCCTTATTGAATACATAAAAATACCAAACAAGTCTCCCTCCTTTGATCCCGAATGGGAAAAACACGGGCACATAGATAGAGTCCTAAATCTGGCGGTAGAATGGGCAACCGAGAATAAGCCTACTGGATCAACAGTGACCATCGAACGAACACCAGGAAGAACTCCAATAATTATGCTTGACGTTCCGGGAACGATTGAGGGAAATATATTAATGTATGGGCACCTTGATAAACAACCAGAGATGGATGGATGGGCCGATGACCTGGGTCCATGGAAGCCTGTTATAAAAAATAATAAATTATATGGTCGCGGAGGTGCAGATGATGGGTACGCACTCTTTGCATCTATGTCGAGTATAAAAGCTCTAAAGGATCAAGGCATTGATCATCCAAGAATACTTGTGTTGATTGAATTCTCCGAAGAAAGTGGATCGCCAGATCTACCACACTACATGGAACTGTGCACAGATAAAATAGGAACCCCAGATCTGGTTATTTGCCTAGACTCCGGTGCGGGCGACTATAATAGGTTTTGGACGACAACATCATTACGTGGACTAATTGGATTATCGATGAAAGTGGAGGTTTTAAGTGAGGGGGTTCACTCAGGAGGTGCAAGTGGTCACGTTCCATCTTCTTTTAGAATAGCCAGGCAATTATTATCGAAACTAGAGGATGAGGACACCGGAGAAATTTTACTGGACAAACTTCACACCAATATCCCTGATTATAGAAGAGAGGAAACAGAAACATTTGTATCAATTTTGGGAGATGAAGTCGTAAAGGAGTTTCCCTGGAAAAATGGGATGAAACCATCAACAATGGATAAGCTAGAAGGCGTCCTAAGAAGAACCTGGAAGCCTGCTCTTTCTATTGTCGGATCAGATGGCCTACCACCAACCGGAAACGCAGGGAACGTACTACGGCCCTATACAACGCTACAGCTTTCTATGCGTATCCCACCAATGGTTGACGCTCAAGAAGCTAAAGCAGAGATTAAAAAAGTGCTTACAGACAATATACCATACGGAGCCACACTAGAACTTGATTTTGAAGAAGCAGCCGATGGCTGGAACGCACCAGAGACAAGCCCGTGGCTCATGAAAGCAATAGCAAAAGCATCAAAAGATTATTTTGGTGAGAGTCCTTGTTCAATTGGTGAGGGAGGAACTATTCCTTTTATGGCTATGTTAGGTGAGCGGTTCCCTAAAGCTCAGTTTGTGATAACAGGAGTTCTTGGCCCCAAGTCTAATGCCCACGGGCCCAACGAGTTTTTACATATTCCTTTTGCCAAAAAACTTACTTGCTGTATAAGCAGCATCCTATCAGACTATACATAATTAAAGAACACTAAATTATTTCAAATCCGTTTTCTTTTTGATATACTGCGATTCTTGGGTCCTGGGAAAACTCACCGTGTTTTTCAGCTGGAAGAAGTGCCGCTATTCTACACATTAACTCTCCGCTAGTGGTTTCAAGCTTTTTTAATTTTTCCTCTTTTGATCCTTTGATATCAACCGGACCAAATGGTTTTCCAATATTAATTCGTATCCTTGACCTTACACCTCTAAAAATATTTTCCCATGCATTGCTAGCGCCACGAACTGATACTGGAAGAATTTTTACCTTAGCCAAAGAAGCGAGGTAAATGGCCCCAGGTTTTGCCTCGGTTAACACTGGACTTGTGATACCTCCTTCTGGAAATATGCCGAGTATTTTCCCGTTTTTTATGGTTCTCATAGACTGCTTAACCATGGAGGGTCCAACCTTATTTCGGTCTGTTAATATTGCCCCGTATATCATTGGTGCAAACAAAAAGAATGGCTGTATTCCTAACTCTTTTTGCATAATAAAATCAATTGGTCTGTGTACTGCATAGACCAATAAAAAAGGATCAAAATATGCAAAATGATTTGAGGCTAATACAATGGGGTCTTCTTTCGGAATGTTCCACCTGCCCTGGACCCTTATCTTACCAATACATATTCCTAATAAAAATACGATATATGCTGACAGATATTGTACCCAATATGGACGCGGCTTAATAGACTTTGGTAGCCTAGTGTTTTCCATACAAGGATAAAATATTTATATGTATAAGGTTAGATACCCTTAGAATGGTAGATCGTCGTCCATTGTGGAATCAGATTTTGGCGAATCAGCAGCTGGTTTCTGATCAGATACGGGTGCGTCCCCCCTTTTTCCAAGCATTGTAAAATTATCACAACTGATTTCAGTAGTGCGACGCTTAATCTGGTTTTGGTCTTCCCACTCCCTGGTATGCAGGCGACCCTCAACATATACCATTTGACCTTTTTTCATGTATTCACTTGCTGTCTCTGCCATGCGTCCATACATAACTATCTTGTGCCACTCTGTTCTCTCTTGCAGCTCACCACTTTGGTCTTTCCATGATTCATTGGTGGCAACACTTAGGTTTGTTACCGCTGTTCCTTTCGGGGTAAACCTCGCCTCAGGATCCTGCCCAAGGTTTCCAATAAGGATAACTTTATTAAGACTGTTTTTCTGCATAGATGACTCCTATTATATATAAGAGAATATAATTAATAACTCGATTTTACCTATAAATAATAATCATGGATAAACAAATAAGGGGCCTTATTTAGGGCCCCTTATTTGTTAACAAACTAAATCGAAAGATTTAATTACTTCATCAGTAACAGTTTCTTTACAGAAACAAAATCTTTCGCGTGTATCCTGTAGATATACATACCTGATGCCACTGGTGATCCAAAATCATTTGTGGCATTCCACTTTATCCTGTATCGTCCAGGCTGATGCTCTCTAGACACTAGCGTACGCACTCTCTGTCCAGCCAGGTTGTAAATATCTATCCTAACATCGCTAACCTCAGGAATATCATATCTGATATTTGTGATTGGGTTAAACGGATTCGGATAGTTATTGTGCAACGCAAACACCTCTGGAAGCAGTTCTTCTTCTGTGCTTAGCATCCAACCAGCATCCATAGTAAAGGTCCAGGGACCATTAGAGGATGGGGTTACATCCCAACCATCTGTTGTATGAATATTCCACGACACGTGTAACTGTGTAAGCCCCGCTGAATCTGTTATAAACGCATAAAGATCTGAATAGGGAATAGCCAGGTTTGCACCCGTCAATACAGTGTCAATATTACCCGCGTTTGTTTGCAAGCTGAGATGGTATTCTACCTGCTCTCCATCAGCATCCGTAGAGGTAGACCAGAACATTTGTAGATCTGAACCTGCAACATTTTCCGGTGTAAGCGTGATCACAGACTCATTTTCAGGCGCTACCAGCATAGAAGCAGTTGGAGCTGCATTTTGAAGGTCAACAGTAACCGTCTCTGAGTTTGCCTCACTTTCCGTTCCTGTCCCATCTTCCTCATAGACCGCGCTGACGTGGTACGCTACCGCACCAGACTCACCGACCTCATCAAAGTACATGTGCTCTCCCATGCCAAGGTTGTCTAAGGCAACATTATCACGGTATACCCGGTACCCTAAGAAATCAAAAGCAGCGTCTCTGTAACTGGTCTGTGGGATATACTCAGCAAACATTAGCATTGGCCTGCCCTGATCTCTGAAGATACCCTCTGTTCGTTTCCGTGCAATATCAGAGATTGCAAGCGGCTGAACTGAGGGCTCTAAAACAGGATTGTGCGGAGCAGCAACAAAACTATCAAAATAGATAGATCCATGCTGACCCGGATCTGGCTGGAAAAACTCTATGCCAATATTGACATAGGTCGCTCCTTCAGGAATGGTTGTTGTTGTTCCAATCTCGTGCCACTCATTTGCAGCGAAAGTTCCATCATAAGGATTAGAATAGTCAGAACTCATATAGGTGTATCCGTAAGTGCCTTCCCAATAGGAAGCAAACACAGTTGCACTGTTGGTGCCTTGTCCAATCCAGTCGTGTGCGTGAGACATCATCATCGCAGAGATATCTATCTCAGATCCTGCCCCACCGAGCGCTTCGGCAGTAAAAGTCTGATAGACAGATCCCCACATGTTTGTTCCTCCGGGGGCATACATACCCCACATTTTAAGAGCGTGGTCGCCATCATGGACCTCAAGAAGAGAACCGTCTGGTGATCCATAGATACCGGCACTATCGACATCGACGAACATATTTCCATATGGTACACCATCAGACCCCATGCGATGAAAATCGTTCGGGAAGGTCTGCCAGCCTCCGTCTGGATTCGGATGCCAGCCTTCAAAGCTAGAGTTTGACAGGTGGTTTGTGATTGGCCAAGAGACAAAACCACGAACCATCCAGTTTCCTGCAAGACCAAATGCGTCTTGCAGAGAGACAAACCCTTCAGACCCAAAACCGTAGATCAGGTTCCCAAGCCCGTTATGGGTTTCCCCATTATCAACGACCGCTGGGTATGTGCCTAAACCACCATTGGATATACACCTCAGTCCGATCCACATTTCGGCTCCAAGGACCATAGGAATCGGTTCCTCAAGCTCATAATAGTTCCAGTCTAGCTCTGCTAACTCAGAGCCTGGAATAATCTCCGACTCATGGATTAGCTCAGGCGCCTGACCCGGCTGCGCAGAGTGTACCTGAACAACATAGGCAGATGCGCTAACATTTGAACCACCCATGAACTGTATCTCCTGCAACTGTTTACCCTGAAACTCAACAAGATCTTGTGCAGGGAAACGAACCGCCACCTGAAAATCGAAAGCCTCTTCTCCGCCTAGCGCGTTTCCAATCATGCCGTTATTATAACCGATCCACTGGTCACCGCCCGCAGGAGGATCCCATTCTAGGCTTGCAGTGTATCCATTGGGCATTACACTCAAGTGTCTTGGGGGGTTCATCGCAGGTTGAGGGGCAGTAACCACTACCGCTTCAGGACCTGCTTGTGCAGACTCACCATACATGGTTAGTAAGGTCGTAACCGCATAAGTATATGTCCCTTCTGTATCAATAACATCAAGAAATCCCTCGCCAGGTGTGAAAACCATCATCTGATCATTTTTATAGATATTATATCCAATCAGATCTAGCTCTGGCGGAACCATAACTGAGAAATTATCTACGGCAACACCGTAGCCCCAGTTACCGCCACAGTCTGAATATCTCAGCCCAACCTTGGCAGAGCTTGCTCCAGCAGGAAGATCAAGTGGAATCTGTACCAGGTCCCATCCAGCTGTTGAGTTAATCAGGCCCCTAGACTGCCAGTCGCCACCATCAACGCGAACCATTAGCTCAAGCTCTTCTGCATAGGTACCACCATCCTCACAAGGTCCTGAAGGCTGCGTAAAATAGAGTTCACCAACTAAAGACAAACCAGTTATTGCGCCATCACTAAACCCACTAAGGTCTATCGCGCCCGAGGTTAGTCTTGCGTCTGTATAGGTATAATTATACTCATGGAAATCATCATTATAGAAAGCAAACGAACCATGGTCTGGTGGAGACCAGTATGTTGAGGTTGCGTCATCAGTGGTTCCAGCAACCCAAACAGGACCACCATCAGTGGTCAGGTCTTCTGTGGTCATGGTTCCTAACGTTCCATCATCAAAGCTCTCAGAATAAGCAAGATCGCCACCGCCAACGTCTGGCTGCTCCCATGTTAGGTTAACAATCCAACCGTTAGAACTTGCAGTAAAGTTTACTGGCGTTGGAATTGTTATTGGTGCAAACGGTGTAACTGTAACCGTTTCGGTGGGGTCTGAAAGACCACCATCGTAAATAGATTTCACCCTATAGGAATAGGTCTCACCAGTGCCGGTTACAAGGTTCTCATCTGAATACATCGTATTTGATGTGGTTGCAATCACCGGCCACAAACTATTGGTTTCTCGAAGAACCTCATATCCAGTTAAAGACCTGGAGCTGTTGTTATTAATCTCCATCGTTGCGAGATGTTCTTCAACCGCGAGAGCTTTTTGCTCAGGATCGTGGTTTGGATCGGTTACAACCATGTCATAGTCCCAGCCTTCAGTGTAGCTTGTGTCGCCACGCGCAAAGACCTGTAGGTTATAAAGACCTGCGTCTCCGCCCCAGCCGTCAACAACTATATAATAGGTGTTGGGGACACCAGCAGCGTTGGTAGCGGTCATACTAACCGAGTCTAAGTAGGAGGTGTAGTAACCACAATAGTAATAGTCATAAAAACCAGCGTCCTCATTACAAGCTATCATAGTTTCGTCTGTGTTTTCAAACACATATACCTTTGTGTCAAAACCTGAGTAACAGGTACTGATAGAAAGCGTGGTATCCGTGGCCGGTGTATACTTATACACCACATCCGGAGAGTCACTCATATCAGAACAATTATCATAATTGTTCTCAAAACCATCAGCCGTGTTCCCTGTGGCCTCATGTGGTAGCACCGATATTGCATATGCAGACTGGAAAACATTACCAGGCGTTATGCTTGCCGGCGCATCCCAATGGAGATTGACCGATTGTAGCCAAGGCTCCCCAACTAGATTAGTCGGAGGAAATGGCACGTCAGCACGAGGACTTGCCGAAACATGAGCGCTTGTGTCTGACACTAAGCCATCTTCATTTACCGTTACCGCATAATAACTATACTCCGTTCCATTGGTAAGTCCGGTGTGTACAAAGCTATAACCGAGAACACCTTCAGCAACGAGAGCATCCGTGTCCCCCGCGTGAACATTATAAGAGTAAACCTCGGGCTGTTCGATGCCAACAGTTATCGTATAGTCAAACTGCGCCGCACCGTTTGTCCCTTGTACAGCAGCAACAACCTGCGTTGGCCCCTTAGAGCCGTCAAGTCCACCATAGTTTTGATAGCTGAAGGAGATCGTGTCGCCTTCATAGTCTGAGGTAATATAGCCGATTGAATACTCGGATACACTTAGATCCCAAAGATAAACCCCCATGTTACCCGAAGAACTAATGTCTACAATATCAACATGTACCCAGCCACCATAACCAAGGTCCTCAACGGTAAAAATATCTACATCTCCCGGACAAACAGTGGCAGCCTGAGGAGCTGGAGTCCCACAGTAGCAACTCCCATCCCAGCCCTGCCAAGGATAACCAACTACACTCGTCCACGTATCAGGAGACTCGAAAAAGTCATTTATCTCAAAGTCATCATTATAACAAAGAGGTTCGTCCGTTGGAACTGGCACAGGTAAGGTACCTACAAGGTCACCACATGCACCCTCACTGTTATCAAAATCTGGATAACAGTCGTCTGATATAATGTAGCCCATGTCAATTGGTGCATCAAATGCGTCTACATTAATCGTAAACCTGTGAAAACCACCCCACAGACAACCCCAGTCCCCGTCTGGGTTTACGTTTGGATCATTAACACCAGCAGAGTCACCAAAGGTTACCACGCTGCCCTCTATATATACTTCATCACAATATTCATAACTGCTTGTGCTGCCCTCATTCTGGATTGCACTGTTTACAACAATCCCATCAGGAAATGTAAACCGAACCCCAGAGAGCCATGCAAAATTTGGAGATGTCATGTCTAGGCCAATTATAATATCAGCCGTACCATCCCCTTGAAGCACAGAGCCCATAATAGAAATAGTTGTTCCGGTAAGGTCTCTTGAGTCTGCCTGACCTGGCTCACCATGGATAGCAACCCAGCCCTCATATATTTCATCTCTATGAAGCATGTTCTTTTGTGAAACATCTTCATGTATGCTGATCAAGGCCATGTTCTCTTCAATTGTGTTGCCACTGTTCTCAACAGAGCGGAGCGCATTCGAAAATGCATCCAGCGGATATTCCCAGTTTAGATGATTTTTCTCGTGATCACCGGTTGCAGAAAAACTATTCGGAGGCTGATGGCCAGATGGAAACTCGTAGAGCGTCCAAATAGAAGGCCCTGGACTATAATTATGTGTCCACTCAATCCAAACTGTGTCCCCAGGGAAAACAACTTGCGTTGCAATAGTTAGAAGACCCGTTCCTCCATCATCATCATATCCGATCTGCACTAAATTATCACAAGAACCACCATAAATAAGTACTCTTGTATCACCACCCATTTGACCAGGAATATCAGATGTTACTGTTAGATAGCCTGCCATTGTTGGCACATGATAGAACCATTCGTTTCTGCCATTGATTCCATCCATATGGTTGATAGAATCCAGTTCTGCTATCACAGCGTTCTGACAGTTCGATACAACATATATCTCAGAACAATCTGGTTCAGACTGTCCAGACGGAGCCGCTGTTCCAACTGTTTGTGTTACTGTATAACAGTATTCAGTTCCTGCAACTAGGTTTGCTGTGGTACCAACTGAAAGAGAGTCATAATAAGATTGCGCAACAAGGTCCTCCTGAATCATAGAGCCATCCCTATAAAGCGTGAACGTATATTCCGGTAACGGGATAGTGAATGTACCATCAGAGCCACCACCAAATGGAGCGCCGCCGGCTGCGATCACCTGACCGCTTTCGGTAGCAGATAACACCCAGCTAACCTCGCTCGCGTAGCTGCCTGCTGCTGCAGGTGCGGTACCAACATAAATAGAGTATGTACCATCACCGGGTAAACAGATTTCATGCACATCAGGATATGCTGAACCGCCACCAGCTAGATCAGCCATTGTGCCGGAGGCAACAATAGCGTCTGAAGCGTCTACGATATCATAGGTGTT
>ERZ651768.1036-NODE-1036-length-20553-cov-11.050645_pt1 | contig 20553 bp, 18 predicted proteins | sample MGYA00514754_ERZ651768 | MGnify/ENA metagenome assembly ERZ651768
TCCGCCAAAGGTGTCTGTCAGATGCATTTCGTCGGAAGAAGAAGCCAAAGTTTCGGGCCTTTGATCTCGCATAAGCCTGCGAATAACACCATCCAGTCCAAAAAAGAAGGTGGTTTTAAGAGAGAAACCTGTAACTATGTCCTTCCCAGAAACAGGGTAAAGACCGGCTGTTCCCGAACCGGGATGGAGGGCAATATAATAATTAATTCCATCGGCGTAGGCTTCGCAAACTTCTCTCACTTCCGGGGAAAGGTCCGTTTCATACTTTTCTTCCACTGTTTCATACAGCTTAAAAAGTTTGACCAGAAAATCGATGGGGACGGATTTAATTCCCTGATGGGAAGCGAGAATCCCCCGAGTGGCAAGAAGAGAAACTTCCATGTTCTCCAGGTCATCTTCGGCGTGGGCGTAGGCCAGACCAAAGGCCACATCAGCATCGGTTTTACCGTATATGTGGGGAACACCCCAAGTATCTCTATAGATAGTTACATCAAAACGGTCACCCAAATCTGACGGAGCCTGCCAGGTGGAAATAGAGGCACAGGATATGAAAAGTAAACCTAAAATAAATAATGGAAAACGAAACCAGAACACAGTTTTTACCATCTATGGTAGGCGGGGTGCCCCGGTTTAACCACAACAAATGTTCCTATGCAAGTTGCGCAAATTTTTCCGCCGGCTTCCAATACAGCTTCCACAGTAGCCCTCTCTTCTGATGATTCCACAACTCGGGCGGAGAGATGAATTGCACCTTTGTCAGTAGGTGTGGGACGTTTCATTTTAACGGAGTAGTCCGCGGTGACCGTTGCCGACACTTGGTCCTCACCGTTTTTTTTCATGAGAAAATGAGCAGCAGCCCAATTGGAATGGCAATCCATAAGGGCACCGATGATACCTCCGTTTAAAACACCCGAAAATGCTTCATGATGCTTGCTAGCTTGCCAGTCACAAATATATTCACCTCCCTCAAAAAAACTGCGAATCCGTAACCCTTTTACATTTGCAGGCCCGCAGCCGAAACAGACGTTATCCGGAGCTAATGTTTCCTGAAGACTGTTACCTTCCGGTGACATTACGCACTCTGTACTTTCCCGGCGAGACTCATGGAGACGGCGGGTTTGGGCTCTATCAGTTCCCCACGCTCCAGTTTGCGAAATATAGCCAAGAGCCAAACAGTTGCGACTGAGGAGGATACCATCACGGATATGACCTGGGCAATCCACACCCATTCGATGGTCTTACCCATAACAAAAACAAAATATGACGCCAGAGCAACACTCACCAACAGTACACGCATAAAGGTGAGCACAAGCATGGGTATCCCTTTACCCAATCCTTGAAGCGCTCTGCCACTGATCATACTTATAGCAACAAAAGGATAACCGAACACAAAATACCTCAGGTACTGAGAACTCACAGCCCGGATGGCCACTTCATCACTGAAGACAGTAACCATTTTGGGTGCAAAAATAAAAAAGGTCGCTCCAATAACCACAGCAATGAGTACGCAACTTTTGATTGCATGACCAGTGATGGACCTGATCAAATCGGTTCGTTGCGCTCCGTAGAACATGCCCACCAAAGTGACAAGGCTGGAGGAAACGGAAATTGCTGGCATGAGAAAAACGTGATCTATACGGATACCGATCTGGTATCCCGCTACAGCCTCGCTGGAAAACATGACAAGAATTCTGTTAAACGCCCCGCCACCCAAAGACATAATAATCATGGAGAAAGAGGCGGGCAGACCAATCTTGAAAATCTTGGAGAGGATTGTTCTCGAAAAGGAAAAATCCTTTAAGGCAAAGTTGATGTAACTGTGCTGTTTTACCAGCATGAGATAAGCAAAAATAAGTGCAACCACAACCTGGCTCACCACCGTGGCAACTGCTGCACCTTTTACGCCCATGTCTAGGGCGAAAATGAAAATGGGATCGAGGACGATGTTCAGTATTGTTCCTCCGCCCTGAATGATCATGGGCGTTTTCATGTCTCCTTCACCGGAAAGAATAGATCGAAAAAAGATAGAAAGAACAAGAAAAATATAGGCGCCAGCGATAACACTGAAGTAGTCCCACGCCAGAGGAAGGATTGAGGTCGGTGTTCCTAGCAATATCAAGATTGTTTTCCCCTTTAACAATCCGATAACTGTCAGAAACAGTCCAAGCAACAGGCCAAGAATAACTGCGTGCTCAGCACTGTTGTCCGCATTTCGCTTATCTTTAGCACCAATGTATTGAGCAATGACGGCTGTGACACCGGAGCCAAGACCAAATACAAGGCCCAGACCAAAGAAAAGGAGTGGAAGATTAAACGCCAAGGCTGTCAGGGCATCGCCGCTCACCCGGCCAACGAATATCATATCTACTATTGTGTAGATGGTTTGTACCATCATACCCAGCATCATGGGCATGGCCAGCGTCCACAAAGCGCGCCGCGGGTTGGCTATGAACTGGTCCAGTCTGGAATCTTTGTCTTTGGTCACATTCGTTTCCTAAATCAACAAATTAGAATTTTAGCCGGATTGAAAATACAAACAGACTCATTTCCCGCCGGAAAGATTGTGAAGTTTAACTCGAACTCAATAGGGATAAAATGATCTTTTTCGCTACCCGAAAAATAACTAAAACCGGCGGGAAAAACCGACACCTAGGCTCATTCCACCCACACCACTGTTCGCCACGGCAAAACCTACTGAGACTCGCTGCAGACTGTATCCAAAGCCGAGAGAAAAACCGGAGGCGATATCCCGCCACAGTTCTCCTGTCTGAAGATCGGAACGGAAGGAACTTGTGCCAAGTTGCAGAAAAAGTCCTTTCGGCAACGCAAACTCACCTCCCAGTCTGAAAAGACTGCGTTTTTCCCACCAGACTGCATCGGCAGAAAGAATGAGCGGCAAATATTCCATTTTTCTTGTGACACCTACAGCCACAGATGTGGGGATCATTTCCGTATACGACGTGTACTCCTGAACGGTGGTGCCGAGGTTACGAACAGAAACACCCAGTGATGTTTCAAGCTGCGGTATGGTCACTCTGCCGCCCAATGAAACAAGGCCCAGTACAGCGGTGACATCTCCTACACTGCTTTGAAACATTCCCGCTGATATACCCACATCAGCCAATGGAGATAGACTTTTTGCCACAGCTACGTTGAGCCAAGCATCACCGGCGGAAAACGAACCCAAGTCGTTGCCATCGCGGTCACGTTCTTTGAAATTACCATAGTTGACACCCCGAAAAGTGGCAGCTACGGACAACCCTTTCACAGCCATTCGCCACTCAGCTAACTGAGATTGAACCGTAGCGGGATAACGTACAGCCGAAAGAATCAATGTTTTCTCTTTGCCTGACAACAGGGCGGGATTCAGTGATGAAACATCCGCCCCGAGAACGTCCGCTACGCCGCTGCCGGACATTCCGAGAGAGCGAACATGATAGACAATGTCGAGGGATTGGTAAGAAGTTTGCGCCCAAGCGGATCCAATGAGAAAAAAAATCAATAATGTTTTCCGCATTATTTTAGAGGAGAGATATGGGATCAACATCCATAGTAACCCTGACATTTCCTTTCTTTCCCTTTTGTTCGGATCCGGTGAAATGTTGCTTCAGAAATGTATGAAAAAGTGCACCGTTTTTATCCTTCTGTTTCGGTGATTTGAAAATAATCTGATACCTGTAGTTCCCACGGAGACGCTCCACGGGGCAGGGCGCTGGCCCCATAATCTCTAACCATTGCGGTTTTTCACTAATCTTTTTCAGGTGATTCTCAGCTGTTGAGCAGACCTTTTTCTCATCCGGTCCGGAAAATTCCACTCTTGCCATCCAACTGAAAGGGGCATACATCAGTTCCTTACGCTCATTTAGGCAGATATTGTAGTATTTTTCAATATCAAGCTGGGACGCGGATTTTATAGCAGGATCATCAGGATGGCTGGTCTGTATAACTGCTTCTCCAGGCTTGTTGCCACGGCCTGAACGGCCCGCCACTTGGTAGATGAGCTGAAAAGTCCTCTCCCCGGCCCTGAAATCGGGCAGAAAAAGTCCTGTGTCAGCATTGACAACACCCACTAATGTGACGTTAGGAAAGTCGAGGCCTTTGGCAATCATCTGAGTTCCTAAAAGAACATCATACCGTCCTTCACCAAACTCCTTTAGAATTTTACTGAAGGCTCCCTTCCGGCGGGTGGTGTCCATATCCATCCTCACGAACTGAATGTCAGGGAATTTGCGTATCAGAACTTCTTCCACTTTTTGAGTCCCCGTTCCGCCAAGCCTTAATGTACCATCACACTTGGCACAGAGCTTGGGAATCGGTTTCTGAAAATTACAGTAGTGGCACTTCAGTAACGAATCTGACTTATGAAACGTCAGTACGATCTGACAGTGCTTGCACATCTCCACTTCACCACAGTCTACACAAGTGACCACCGATGCAAAACCCCGCCTGTTCTGAAGCAAAATTACCTGTTCCCCACGTTCCATCCGCTCAGCAATTTTTTCAGTCAGTTTTCTTGAGAGAACAATGGAATAATCCTCCAAAACGGCACGTTCTTCATTCATGTCCACCAGATGGACTCTGGGATAGAGTGCATCACCATACCGGGATGTCAGCCTGATATAGTTCAGCTTGTTCGTGGCCTGATTGTAGTACGATTCCATACTCGGTGTGGCACCGGCAAGCAGCGTGATGGCATCGCTCAGTTTCCCCCTCATAAGGGCTACATCTCGGGCATGATACCGCGGAGCGGGGCTCTCCTGCTTAAAGCTCCCCTCCTGCTCTTCGTCAACCACAATGAGGCCCACCTTTTTCATGGGGGTGAAGATAGCGCTCCTGGCACCTATCACAATCGAGTACTTCCCGGCGCAGATCTGGCGCCACGTCCAGCTTCTCTCAGCAGATGTCATACGGCTGTGCCAGATGGCCACCTCCTCACCGAACACTGACCAAAACCGTCCGGCAATCTGGGGCGTAAGGGAAATTTCAGGCAAAAGAATGATGGAGGTCCTGCCGAGCTGTTGCGCAGCTCGTGCCAGATGAATGTACACCTCCGTCTTTCCACTGCCTGTAACTCCATGAAGTAATGAAGCACTGTAAAGACCTTGCTTCATAGACTTCATTATTTCGTCAACAACTGCCTGTTGCTCAGCTGTCAGCTCAATCTCCTTGTGAACAGAAGTCACTTTAAGTCCGCCCAGCTCCGGTTCCCTGGTAATGGCCTGAATTGCTACAAGGCCCTTTTTTTCAAGAGATCGGCAGACGGCGGAAGCCCGGTCAGAAACATCAGCAAGATCTTTTACAAAAAGTGTCCCGCCCCGGTTAGATATTGCCTGAACAATTTTGTATTGTTTGGGTGCTTTTTCCTTTAGCTCCTGTAGCTGACCGGAAGAAATTTTTTCAGCGCTCACTTCCAGAATCTGGGCCGGCTCATATTGTTGCGACAGACCGGACGGCACCGCCGACCGCATCACTTGCCCCAGGGGTGTAAGGTAGTAATCGCTGACCCACGAAATGAGCTGCCAGAGCGTATCGTCCAAAAGTGGTACGTCATCCACAACTTCACTAATGGGTTGAATCTTACCTTTAAACTTAGCCTTGTCTCCCAGGCCCACAACAACACCCTGAACCGCCTTGCGCCGGCCCAGCGGTGCCTTAACGCGAATCCCTGTCTGAATCACTCCATCCAGCGGCTGCGGTATCCGGTAAGTAAAGACCCGCCAGCTTGAGATGGGGAAAGAGACGTCAGCGTACATGCAACGAAGATAGACGGGAGGTCAGGAATCTGCAACAAAAAACCCCCGTCGCAGCGGGGGTTTTACAATTAAAGAATTAGGCCTTTCGCCTCATTCTTTAATTACATATACCTTTATTTCAGTCTCCACATCAGTGTGGAGCTTAATGAAAACATTGTGCACACCCAGCGATTTGATGGGCTCATCCAGCTGGATAGCTTTCCGATCCACATCAAAACCTTGCTCTTGGAGAAGCTCACTGATTGTAATGGCTGTTACTGAGCCAAAGAGCCGATCATCTTCGCCGACCTTTACCGGCGCGGACAGTTTCAGCTTGGAAAGTTGTTCAGCAACCTCGCTATGGTGTACCGTGGTTTGTTTGTCTCGGGCAGCAATCTGATTCTTGAGCTCCTCCACTTCTTTTACATTACCGGGTGTCGCTTCTACAACTAAGCCACGGGGCATGAGGTAGTTTCTGGCGTAGCCATCTTTTACTCGAACCATATCACCCACGTCGCCGAGCTTGTCAATCTTTTGTTTGAGGATAACTTCCATTATCTCAGCCCCTTTCCTAACTAACCGCTAAATTCATCGCCAGAGTAAGAAAGTAACGCAATGTTTCGCGCCCGCTTGATTGCACCGGTCAGGTGCCGCTGGTGCTTGGAGCAAGTGCCCGTCACTCGTCCGGGGATGATTTTACCTTGCTCATTCACAAACTTTCTGATCAGTTTAACATTCTTGTAATCGATAGTGAGAGTACGATCCTCACAGAATTTGCATACTCGCCCACGTCCCATAAAAGCCATAGCTTAGCCCTCCGCTTCCATCGTTTTCTTAACTTCAACAACCTTTTCATCAAATGATGCTTCACCGTTTGAGTCTTCCCTGATAACAGGTGCATCATCAAGACGTGTGGTGAGATATGCCAATATTGGTTCCTGGAGTTCCATCCAACTGTTCAACTCATCAATGAAAGGTTCTTGAACAGAATATTGGAGCATCATATAGGTACCGTACCTGAATTTGTTCACTTCATAAGCAAGTCGTCGTTTACCCCAAGTGTAAGAGTTGACGATCTCAGCACCGTGATTCCTAATTCGCTCATCCACATCGTTCTTGAGCTCATCTAACCGCGCATCCTCATAATCAGGGTGTGCGATATAGAGCGTTTCGTAGTATCTCATACTTTCTCCTTAATTCTATGAAATCAGTGGTGCAATGACCAATGAGACCACAGACATCAATTTGATCAGAATATTCAAAGATGGGCCAGCTGTATCCTTAAAAGGATCACCAACTGTATCTCCTACAACAGCGGCTTTATGCGCATCACTACCCTTGCCGCCATGTGCTCCACTTTCAATATATTTTTTTGCGTTATCCCAGGAACCACCGGCATTGGCCATAAAAATGGCCAGTGTAACACCGCTTACAGTCACTCCGGCCAGTACACCACCCAGCATTTCCGGATCCTTGAGTACCAGTCCGAAAAATACAGGTGTAAAGACAGCCAACAAGCCGGGTGCAATCATCCGCTTAATGGCTGCGGTTGTGGCAATATCCACACAGCGGGCATGATCAGCCTTGGCTTTTCCTTCCAGTAAGCCTTCTATTTCTCGAAACTGCCTTCTGACTTCCTCAATCATTTCAAAGGCAGCCTCACCAACAGCCCGCATGGCGAAGGACGAAAAAAGGAAGGGGAGTGAACCTCCAATCAATAGTCCCGCCATAACTGTTGACTTCATAATATCAATTGAATCAAGACCTACTTTTGTCTGGTAAGCACCGAAAAGAGCCAGGGCTGTCAATGCAGCAGATCCTATAGCAAATCCTTTACCGATGGCGGCTGTAGTATTCCCCACAGCATCCAGTTTATCTGTTCTTTCACGAACTTCTGATGGTAGTTCCGCCATCTCAGCACAGCCACCGGCGTTATCTGCGATGGGACCGTACGCATCCACTGCCAATTGAATTCCCGTAGTAGAGAGCATTCCCAGTGCCGCAATTGCAATGCCATAAAGACCCGCAAAATTGTATGCTACTACAATGGCTATGGCAATGCTGAGAACCGGAAACACTGTTGATTGCATTCCGTTTGCCAAGCCGGAAATGATATTCGTAGCCGCACCAGTTTCACTCGACTTGGAGATACTTCTTGCCGGACCGCGGGATTCAGCTGTGTAGTACTCTGTCAGCGTCCCCACAAGAATTCCTGCCACCAACCCAGTGATGGTAGCACCAAATATATCTACAGCTATTACAGCTTTGTCGTTCAGCATGGCTGTACCGGGAACAAAATAATCAATGATAAAATAACTTACGACCAGCATAAGAACTCCGGCGCCATATGTGCCGACATTAAGTGCGGTCTGAGGGTTGCCACCCTCCTTGGTTCTCACAAAGAATGTTCCGATGATGGAAACAATAATGCCTGCTCCTGCCAGATAAAGCGGCAACATGACCAGGTTTGTGGCACCAGCCGCTGCCGCAAGGACCATAGCTCCAATAATGGAGCCCACGTAAGATTCGAATAGATCGGCACCCATGCCGGCCACATCACCCACATTATCACCCACATTATCGGCGATGGTGGCAGGATTTCGTGGATCATCTTCTGGGATTCCTGCTTCTACCTTTCCTACAAGGTCAGCACCAACATCAGCTGCTTTCGTATAAATGCCTCCACCAACACGGGCGAAGAGAGCGATGGATGAGGCACCCATGGCAAATCCTGAGAGGAGTGTCATCACGTGCTGAAGATCAACTCCTTCATTCAGTCCGCCGTAAAAGTAAAACAGTGAAGAGAGGCCAACAACACCCAAACCCACAACACTCATACCCATGACAGATCCACCTGCAAAAGCAACGCCAAGGGCGGAATTGAGGCTGGTTCTGGCGGCTTGTGTTGTACGGTTGTTGGCCGCTGTAGCTACTCGCATGCCAAAAAAACCAGCAAAACCACTACAAAGAGCACCAACAATAAAACTTGCTGCCACCATGCTGGTTTTTTGTGACGCATTGCCCCATGCAAGAAGTGCGGCTACCGCAACCACAAACACGGCCAGGACTTTATACTCCCGGGCGAGGAATGCCATGGCACCTTCCCGAACAGCTGTACCGATTTCTATCATCTTCTCATTGCCGGGATCCTGCTTATTTACCCAGGAAGATTTCACAAGCGCATAAATCAAAGCCAAAACACCCGCCAGTGGAATAAAATAAAACAAGTTCATTAATCGACTAACTCCTCTGTCTGTAATCTGTTGAATTCAGCCATGGTCTTTTCCAAACCTTTGGTCAAAATAGATTCCACTGCATCGGCACCTCGGATCATCATTTCTTCAGCCAAAGGCTGATCTTTCTTCCGGAACGGTTTTAGCACATAATCTTCTGCCGGCCGCATCTGCTCTTTCGTGCCAATGCCCATGCGAATCCGCGGGAAGTCGGTGCTACCCAGTTGGTAGATAACCGATTCCAGACCGCGGTGACATCCGTCACCACCGGCAGGCCGAACCCGCATGGTCCCCAGCGGAAGGTCTACATCATCCACGATTATGTGAAGATCTGCCAGATCAACCTGCCAATGGGCCTGAACCTCCTTCACTGGGATGCCGCTTCTATTCATACCCGATGTCGGTTTAACCCAGACAACATCATCAGATCTAGCATAAACATAGTCCCCTTTCCCTGGTCGAAAAGCGAGATTTCGACGGCGAACAAGCTCATCCACCACCCAAAACCCGAAATTGTGCTTTGTGTCGGCATAGTGATCTTCCACATTCCCTAAACCGATAAACGCAATCACTTTGAAGCACTTTCCTCCTTCTCTCCATCACCAGATGGTTTGTCAGCACCTTCGTCCTCACCCTCTTCCGTGGGTGCTTCTTCACCTTCAACAGTTTCACCTTCTTCACCCTCAAGTTCTTCCTCTTCCAGTTCAGGCTCTTCAATAATCTCCTCTTTCGGAGCCTGGACGGAAACTACTGTAATCTCAGGATTGGTCAAGATTTCTCCATCTTCAATAGAAAGATCATAAACATGGACACTGTCACCGACTTCCATTTCTTCCACATCAATGTGTACAGCCTCGGGTACTTTTGTGGCAGGACAACTAATCTCCAGTTCTGTAATATTTTGCGTCATTATGCCACCGGTCTTAACACCGGCCGCTTCGCCGTCCAAGACCACCGGTATTGAGAGTGTGATCTTATCCTTAAGGCTCACACCAAAAAGATCCACGTGAACAATCTTTTCAGTTACAGGGTGGTACTGAATTTCCTTTAATATTGCGTGGAGTTTTTCTTCACCCACAGTTACGGCATAGACCCGAGACATGGATTGAAGTGCGTCGTGGAGGTGTCGCCTGTCTATTGCGAACGGGACTGCATCATGTGTAGCCGAGTAAAATACACCGGGTATCTTACCTTCATCTCTCATCTGTTTCGCAGCCTGGTTTCCCAGCTCTGTCCGTTTATCAAGTTCAAGTTTGAACTCTTGAGCCATAACTACCTCCGGTTAAACGTTGAATAGTGCACTGACAGACTCACCACTATGGATATTGGAGATAGCGTTCGCAAACAGGGAAGAAACCGATATCACTTCCAGTTTTTCAAACCGCCGGTTATCATCCAATTTTGCGGTGTCCGTCACAATGACTTTCTCAATAGATGAATCCATAAATCTTTTGGGTGCCTCGCCGGAAAAAAGCCCGTGAGTGGCCAAAGCACAAGCCGAAGAAGCACCATTTTCAATAGCAGCCTCAGCTGCATTAATCATGCTGCCGCCCGTATCGATCATATCATCCATCACAAATACTTCTTTGTCTTTCATATCTCCAATTAGGTGTACCACTTCCGCATGGTTCGGTGAAGTGCGTCGTTTATCAATGAGACCAAAACTGACCCCCAGACGCTTAGCATAAGCCTGTGCCATGGGTGCCCGTCCCACATCCGGTGCCAAAATGACCGTTTTATCAGGATGAAGGTCGAACTCATGCAATCTTTTAAATACAATCTGCCGTGCATAAAGGTGATCGAACGGGATATGAGTGAATCCCTGAATTTGAGGTGAGTGAAGATCCATGGTGAGCACACGACCCGCACCGACACTGGACAACATATCCATGATCACACGGGCGGAAATTGGGACTCTGGGTTGATCCTTTCTATCTTGGCGGGCATAGCCATAGTAAGGGATTACAGCCGTCACCCGATCCGCGGAAGCACGTACTGCTGCATCGATCATAAGAACGAGTTCAATGATATTCTCCGCCGGTGGATGAGTCGACTGAACAATGAAGACATCCTGTCCCCGAATGTTCTCTTCATACTTCACCCACAGTTCTCCGTCGGAAAACTGACGGAAACTTACTTTGCTCATCTCAATACCGAGATGTTTCACTATTTTCGCTGTCAGCGGTTCGTTTGATCTTCCACTAAAGACTTTCATTGTATTTCCTCATCTCACTGTTGCCGGGCTTGGATTCGAACCAAGATTAACGGCTTCAAAGGCCGCGGTCCTGCCGTTGGACGACCCGGCAAAACTGTCCTCGGCACGGCCAGGAAGCTGACTCGATTCGCGGACCGCGCCGCATCTGAAATCTGGCTGGGATGGCAGGATTCGAACCTGCACCGTCCCGGTTAACAGCCGGGCGTCATGCCAGTTAGACCACATCCCAATAAATTCGGAGCACAGTCACTGTCATTGTGTAATGGGGTGGGTAATGAAGGTTTGGAAGGCAGAGAACTGTTCCTGGGTTTTTTCAGCAACATTGTTGTCCTCAAAGATTCCAAACACAGTCGAGCCACTACCCGACAGACTGGCAAACCCCGCCCCGGCGTTTAATAGCCGTTTTTTCAGGTCACCAATCTCTGGATATGTTCGAAACACCAGAGATTCAAAATCGTTCTCAAAAAACTTCCCCAGAGATTCCCACGATAACTGCTTTTCTATGGGGGCGGCGAAATTACCGGTACCAAATCCGCCGGACAAGAAGTTTTTAACTTCTCCATAGGCCCAGACCGTCGATATTTCCACTGCTGGACAAACCAAAAGGACCGATTTCATTGCCGGGAGTGAGATGGGTGTCAACTGGTCACCGATACCTGCCGCCAGTTGTGTTCCCCCTTTCAAAAAGAAAGGGACATCTGCTCCCAACGCTGCGGCCATCTTCCTAAGAAGGCCATTATTAAGTTCCAAACCAAACAGATCATTCACTCCGTTCAGAATGGTGGCGGCATTGCTTGACCCTCCACCCAAACCTCCTGCTACAGGAATCCGTTTTTCGAGATGAATGGAGACACCGCCTAGTTCAGGGACAGCTTTTTTCAATGTATTATAAGCTTTTACGCAAAGATTTGTATGGTCGACGGGGAGCGCTGGTTCAGAACAGGTGAACGTGCAACCTTCGGGGACTTTATCAAGAATAATTTCATCAGCCAGTGAAATTTCTTGAAAAATGGTCTTGATGGTGTGGTAGCCATCGTCCCGCCGGCCTGTGATCTTCAGGCCGATGTTGACCTTGGCTCGAGAAGAGAGTGTGAGAGGAATCTCTTACCTCAGCTGTCAGGTCGCTTGAGTGTAGCGATGGCCACGGCGCCAACCCCCTCACCACTACCGGTAAATCCCAATCCGTCCGTGGTTGTAGCTTTCACCGAAAAATTCTGAGTGTCAAGACCCATCTCTGATGAAAGCGTTTGCCTCATAGAGTGGAGATATTCACTCAGTCGGGGCGACTCAAGAATCACAGTTCCGTCCACGTTTGTGATCACAAATCCCGCTTCGTTCACCAGCTCTACAACGTGGGAAAGAAACGTAAGGCTCGATGCTCCTTTCCACCTGTCATTGCTGCTGGGAAAGTGGGTACCGATGTCACCCAAAGCAGCGGCGCCCAAGAGCGCATCCACAACAGCATGTGTCAAAACATCTCCGTCGGAGTGACCAACAGAACCTTTGTCAGACGGAATTGTAACCCCGCCGATAATCAGGGTCTCGCCGGCAGAGAGTCGGTGAACGTCATAGCCGATTCCTGTCCTAACCATAGGCTCCTATGGAGAGAATGGCTTCAGCAAGGGTAAGATCGTTCCTTGTGGTAATCTTTATATTGAAAGAGCTCCCTTCCACAATGGCAATCCGTCCGCCCACAGTTTCCACCAGTTGAGCTTCATCAGTTGCCACAATTCCGTGCGTCAAAGAATGTTCGAAAGCTTTGTCCAGGATGCCTACAGCAAATGTCTGAGGTGTCTGGGCCTGCCAAACTGTGGAGCGGTCCATGGTTCTATTGATGAGACCGTTATCAGAAACTTTCAGCGTATCTGCAGCGGGGATGGCAACAATAGCACCGTCGTAAGTGCCTGCAAGTTCTACAGTCTTCTCGATCCATTCACCTTGGAGGAAAGGACGAGCAGCGTCATGAATTACTACAACCTCCACTCTCTCCCTAATTTGAGAAAAGGCGTTGTAGACGCTCTCCTGTCTCTGCTCACCTCCGGGAATGACAAGTATGTTACCATTACTACCTTTTCCCAAAAGCTGATTACATTTTTCCACATCGCCGGCAGGAACTGCTACCACAGTTTCATCAATGATGGGTGATTCAAGAAAGCTTCTCGCAGATCTCAGGAAAAGGGGTTCGCCGCCCAACTCAGCGAACTGTTTCTTTTGATCATCACTCTCGGTAATGAATCGTTTCCCTTCGCCTGCGGCGGCTATGATTGCCCCAACCTTCACTACAAATCAGAGGATCAGCATGGCATCGCCATAACTGAGAAATCTGTAATTCTTCTTCAACGCTTCTCTGTATGCCTTGAAGATGAATTCTCTCTCAGTGAAAGCACAAAGAAGCATAAGCAGCGTCGATTTTGGCTGGTGGAAATTGGTAATGATGGCATCGGTCATCTTAAAGTCGCAAGGAGGGTAAATAAACTTATCCGTCCAGCCCCGCTTCGGTGTAACCTGAAAACCGGAAACAACAACAGTCTCCAATGCCCTCACTGAAGAAGTTCCCACCGCAAAGATGCGTTTCCCGCGTTCCCTAGTCTCGTTTATAGCGATAGCTGTTTCAGGAGGAACTTCAAAATATTCAGAATCCATTTGATGACGAGTAAGATCTTCAACTTGCACTGGGCGAAACGTTCCAAGACCAATATGGAGCACGATAGGTGCCACACGAATACCCTTGGCCTTAATCTTCTTCAATAAATCGTCAGTAAAATGAAGACCAGCAGTAGGCGCTGCTACGGCACCTCTATTTGAAGCGAAAACGGTCTGATAACGCTCTTTATCCTTGGGCGTATCAGGCCGGCTAATATACGGTGGTAGCGGAGCATGCCCGATTCTGTCAATTATTTCATAGAAATCCTTCGTGTCATATTCAAAGCGAACCACACGGCCGCCGGAGACGGTATTGTCGATAACGTCGCAGTGAACCCTATCAGTGAAATGAAGTTTATTGCCAATCCGGACTTTTCGGGCTGGTTTTACCAACACTTCCCAGAGGTCATTCTCCAATTCTCTTAGCAGAAAAACTTCCACTTTAGCATCGGTCCTATCTTTCACCGCAAAAAGACGGGCTGGGAAAACCTTGGTCTGATTGACAATGACAAGATCATTTTTCTTGAGATAATCAACAATATTGTGAAACCGCTTATGTTCAATTTCCTCTGTGTCCCTGTGGATCACCATAAGTTTGGAGTACTCCCGCCGTGGCCACGGTTCCTGCGCAATCCGTGTCTTGGGTAACTTGTAATCAAAATCCGTTAACCTGAGCTTTACTCTCTTTTCAAATAACATTCATTCCTCCTAGTCAAAAAGTTTCTGCTGATTTTCTAGTTTTTCAATTCCGAGATATTTGAATGCCCTTTCTTCGGCAACTCTACCGCGAGCTGTCCGCTGGATGAAACCTTCCTTGATAAGAAAAGGTTCATAAACATCCTCAATTGTCTGAGCGTCCTCCCCGATAGCAACACTAAGGGAATTTAAACCTACAGGTCCGCCGCTAAATTTTTCCACCAGTGACGACAGGATTGCCCGATCCATATCGTCCAAGCCATGACCATCTATTCCCAGCTTTTCCAGAGATTTCATTGCCACTTCTTTTGTAATCTTTCCGTCGGCTTTCACTTCGGCATAGTCACGAGTCCTCCGGAGAATGCGGTTGGCAACACGGGGGGTTCCCCGAGAGCGAGATGCCAGTTCAGAAGCACCGCCTTTGTCGATTTTCACTGAAAGAATTTTAGCCGAACGGGAAATAATCTGAATAAGGTCTTGCACTTCATAAAAGTCCACTCGCAGCACTACGCCAAACCGGTCTCGCATGGGTGAGGTAAGACTGCCAAGGCGGGTAGTTGCGCCAATAAGGGTAAAAGGTTCCAGATTCAAGCGGACGCTTCGGGCGCTGGGTCCTTTATCGATTAAGATATCGATGCCGTAGTCCTCCATGGCTGAATAGAGATACTCTTCCACAACATTGTTGATCCGGTGAACTTCATCAATAAAAAAAACATCCCGGCCTCGGAGATTCGTAAGAAGCCCCGCCAAATCAGCAGCCCGTTCCATCACAGGTCCCGATGTCTGCTTCAGATTCACATTCAGTTCCTTTGAAATAATGTGGGCCAATGTTGTCTTACCCAATCCCGGTGGACCGAAAAGTAAAACATGATCGAGGGCTTCGCCCCGTTTCTGTGACGCTTCAATATAAAGTTTCAGGTTTTCAACAACGTCAGACTGGCCTACAAATTCATCGAAGTTGGTTGGCCGGAGAGTCTGGTCGGCAACCAAATCCTCTTCTTGGGGAGCAGGAGTTGTTATGTGCGGGTCAGTCATTCAGGAAAGAGATATCCACGCTGAGCACTTCGACGTCTTTTTAGTGTCTATACGTAACCCTCAATTTAATATGAGGTTGAAGCGATTGCAATTAAAGAGTCTTCAGGAAAAGGAAAGTGCGCTACGCAAGCGGGTAAGGCGAGCATCTCTTTCTGAGGAGAAACGTCCAATTCCTTTCTCAAGCCAATCCTTGGAAAGATGTGCTTCTTCCACCACCTCATCCACACTGCCCCCAGACCGCCACCGGTTGTCCCAGTCTGAGGCGAGAGAATACTCTTTCACTACAGGATTGGCAATCCAGCTGTGCATAAGGCGGAGTCCACCGTTAGTGATGACCATAGCATCGTGCATATCCTCCTCTGACAGTACGGACTGTCGATACTCCTCTCCCTGACATTGAAAAAGTCCCCATGATACGGCTGCGACAATCTTCACATTGGGACCGTCCTGATTGATATGAGGGAGAATCTTCATGAGGTTCGAAGTACAACTGGTCCCTCGGATGATGACAGTCCCTTCGTGCGGTTTATTTTCGCTGTAATTCCTGATGATGTAGGCCCCCTTTGCTGCTTCCATGTGGGAGGCCATACCAAGAGCCTGTCTGTCGGGAATTTCTATGGGCGGTCGAGTCAGGTGAAGAACAATGACAGGCACATCAGTACCTAGTGCGGCGCCGAGGACGGGTGCAACCTCATTATGCTCCCACGGGTGGAGATTCAGAACATGTCCCTCAGGAAATAGTTGTGTCACGCCCGGTGAAAATATACCGAAATGAGTCCTGGCGTCTTCGGCGGTTTCTGGCCCGGAATGGCCAGCCACCCACAGCAGCCTCCCCACCTTCAGTTCAGAATCTTGAGCTACCTGACTAAAGAGGCGAATGGGACCGTACTTTAGATAAGAAAACGAGGCATATGTTGAGCAGGCGCCTACAAAACCGTTGAATTCTTCATACGGCTTTTCACTCAAATTAACTGTAGTCATACCAACAAGGATACCGGCGTTGGCGAACTCTGTAATGGCCTGTGGAAGAACTGTACCATTCAGATTGGCGTCACGGTTGTAGAAGCCAAAGTCGGGCTTGTCGTTCCATCCTTTTCCAAAGCCGGAGATATTTGTTGAATCAGCCAGATCAGCTGACGCCGCAATAACCATAGGCCGGCCGTACTTTTCCCTCACATAGCTGTTGAGCCAGGAACCAAACTTGGCCAGAGCAACCCGGTTAGGAGTATTAGTGCCCGGTTCTACAAAGAGATCGTCTGGATAGGATTCGTAGTCAGTGATAACCGAATCATTGAATGGATTGGATTTTCCAACGCGGCACTCTTTTATCACTTCCGGTACTAAGTCCCCAAGCTCCACCAATCGGCCGGACAAGTAATCAACAAGAGCTTGGTCCCGCTCCAAAACTGACATAACCGTTTTCATATGATCAACTGCCTGATCTTTTAGGGCTCTTTCATCCTCAGGGGCAGGATCTCCGAACCCATCAAATTCAACGTCATACTTTTCCCCGAATTGTTGTTTAGTTTCCCAAAAAAGTTCCGAGTGCCTTTTGTGCGGTGTGCCGTGGCTCTTGTAATCATAGACACCATAACCACGCCCTTTTCTGTTCTTGGTCCAGATCATCTTTGGAACATTAGGCTCATCATTTTTAAAGAGACGATAATAAGCTGAAATGATCTCCTTCCAACTTTCTCCTTCCTCTGTGCCTTCCACGTGCCAACCGAAAGGTTCAAACCAATCTTTTGGAGAACCATGAATAACATCACTGTACGGCCGCGAATCGATACCGTGGTCATTCCAGTCTACAAAGTAAACCAAATTTCCCAATCCTAAACCATACGCCGATTGACGGGCTTCATAGCTGGCACCGGTGGTAAGGCCTCCCTCTCCTTCAAAGGCAAAAACTTTCACTTCCTCTGTTCCGGCCAGTTTGTGTGCCAGCGCTTCACCAACAGCAGGCGGTGAGCCATGTCCTGAGGGTCCAGTATTAAATTTGAGAAATAATGTTTTTCCAGCCATTTCGGCGTGACCCGGAAGACCACCACTGCGGCGCAAGGTCAATAGATCTTCCCAGGTGAGCATTCTATCATCCCCTCCTTCAATGAGATAACAGTCATCATTCGTTTGGTTATACTTGATTCTGAGCGCTTCGTTGAAAACAGCTAGTGTGGCATAAACAACAGGATTGGTATGACCAGCCACAAGTAAAAACCGATCTCCAAAACGCTTCCCCGGTTCACGGATATCCCATCGCATAGCACCTGAAAGTAGGGTGGTTACCATGGCATGAACCTTGGAGCGGGAGCCGCCGGGATGTCCGCTCTGCCTGTAGTTGAGCATTAGGTCGATACACTGGTCAATAAGATCCTTTATCACCTCCCAGTGCACAAATTCATCTTTCAATTCTTCAAGCGGTTTCAATTTATTTCTCATTTCATTTAGATCCTCTGGTCCGCCAGTAAGTTTTTTACCGAATTCAAGACATTTTCTTTGTTCATACCCAGCTTGTCCATCACTGTTTGTCCCGGGGCTGAAGCACCAAATCTATCAATTCCTAATATTATTCCTTCATCACCTATATATCTATGCCAACCCATCGTGATACCTGCTTCCAAGGCAACTTTCGGTATACCTCTTGGAAGTATGGAATGATGATATTCCTCCGGTTGTTGTTCAAATAATTCCCAAGAAGGCATAGAAATAACTCGGGCATTTTTACCATCCTCAGACAGTGACTGCTGCACCTGAAGCGCAAGGGAAACCTCTGAGCCAGTGGCAATTAAGATAATATCCGTAGCTCCATCATTGGATTCACTTAGTATATAACCACCTCGGCTAAATCCATCATTAATTGGAAAACGATTCCTGTCCATAATGGGTAATTTTTGGCGCGTTAACACCAGCACTACGGGACCTTTTGATGAAAGCGCTGTACACCAGGCCTCAGCCGTTTCATTGGCATCCGCCGGCCTGAGGACAGTCAACCCCGGGATGAGGCGCAAGGACATGGTTTGTTCAACAGGTTGATGTGTAGGCCCGTCCTCACCAACACCTACACTATCATGGGTAAAAATGTAGGTCACTTTTGTTTGCATGAGGGCCGAAAGACGTATGGACGGTCGCATATAATCGGAGAAAATGAGAAAAGTAGCTACATAAGGAATCACGCCTCCATGTAATGCCATACCATTTGCAATCCCTGCCATGGCGTGCTCCCGGACACCGAAATGAATATTGTGACCGGAACCTTTTTCCGGACCGAATATACTTTTTTCTGTTTGGATAGTTTTGTTAGATGGAGCCAAGTCAGCTGAACCACCTACAAGGTTTTCGATTGTTGACGCCACGGCATTCAACACAGCCCCTGAAGCAGCACGAGTGGCCAAGGGTCCATCTTCTTCAGTAAAGGATGGAATGGTATCCTCCCACCCTTCAGGCAAATCGCCTGCTATAGCCATCTTTAACTCTTTCATTAGATCGGGGTGCATTTCGCCGTAACGGGACGTGAGATCATTCCACACCTTTTCCGCCACTTTTCCCGATTCAACAGCGTTACAGTAATCTTTGGCTTCATGAGGAACATGAAACATGGGCTTTGGCGGCCAGCCCAGTTTTTCTTTTGTGGCCAGAAGAGCCTCTTCTCCCAGAGGTTCACCATGGGCTGCTGCAGTGTCCTGCTTTGGGCTGCCGTAGCCGATGTGTGTCCGAACTATAATGATTGACGGCCGTGAATCTTCCTGCCCACTTTTCACGGCTGATTCCATAGCATCCAGATCATTCCCATCTTCAACATGTTGCACATGCCAGCCGTAGGCATCAAAACGCTTCGCTACATCCTCACTGAACGTCAGATCGGTACTGCCGTCTATAGTTATTCTGTTATCGTCATACAGATAAATCATTTTACCCAAACCCAAGTGACCTGCCATGGAAGCTGCTTCAGATGCGATCCCCTCCATAAGATCGCCATCGGAGACGATGGCATAGGTAAAATGGTTGATGACATTCAGACCATTCCGATTGAATTTGTCCGCAAGAAACTTTTCCGCCATGGCCATGCCGACACCATTGGCAAATCCCTGACCAAGGGGGCCAGTGGTGGTTTCCACGCCCGGCGTGTGACCGAATTCAGGATGTCCCGGTGTTTTACTCCCCCACTGACGGAAGTTTTTTATATCATCAAGGGATAAATCATAACCTGCCATGTGGAGCAAGGCGTAGAGCAATGCGGAACCGTGTCCAGCAGACAGGATAAACCGATCCCTGTCAAACCAGTGAGGATTTTCCGGATTGTGTTTCAGAAAACGATTCCAAATTATGTAAGCCATGGGGGCCGCGCCAAGTGGCAGTCCCGGATGACCGGAGTTGGCATCTTGCACCGCATCCGTTGCTAAAAACCGGAGTGTGTTTATGGAGAGAGTATCAAGTTCTTTTGACGTCATGTTTTACCGTTTAATATGGGTTTAAGGAATTGCCCAGTATATGATTTTTTATTTTTCATGACCTGTTCTGGTGTTCCCTCAGCAACGATTGTACCTCCCTCATCACCCCCCTCAGGACCAAGATCGATGATCCAGTCAGCAGTCTTGATGACGTCAAGATTATGCTCAATGACAATCACACTGTTCCCTTTCTCCACAAGCCGCGTCAGAACGTTGAGCAGCATTCGAATATCCTCAAAATGGAGCCCGGTGGTGGGCTCGTCAAGAATGTAGAGTGTGCGGCCAGTACCGATGCGCGAAAGCTCTGAGGAAAGTTTTACCCGCTGAGCCTCGCCTCCTGAGAGCGTCGTCGCCTGCTGGCCCAGGCGGATATAGCCAAGTCCCACATCCCGAAGAGTTTCCAGCCGCCTTTTAATCTGCGGAATGTTCTTGAAAAAGCCGAGTGCTTCTTCAACTGTCATACCCAAAACATCTGAAATTGTTTTCCCTTTATAGTTTATCTCCAGTGTCTCGCGGTTGTACCGAGATCCTTTACACACCTCACACTGCACATA
>ERZ651768.1037-NODE-1037-length-20541-cov-4.252639_pt1 | contig 20541 bp, 18 predicted proteins | sample MGYA00514754_ERZ651768 | MGnify/ENA metagenome assembly ERZ651768
CCCAGCAGCCAAGCCACTGCCTGGGTTCCGGCGCCGGACACAGCGACCACGGCCTTGTGAGGCGTCGCATGAATTTTCTCTATTTGCGGGCGGAGTTCTTCCATTTTTGTTTGCTTTCCCTGTCGCCCGTTTGTCCCCTTCTCCCGTGCGCGGCAGAAGGGATTATAGGCTTATTCAATTAACTCGGTTTCGACAAAGTCTGGCTGATGTTTCCCATGGTCTTGCGAGATGTGGCTATCTCCGAAGATTGTTTTTGTTCCCAGCATGCCAGCCACTCAGCGGGCAATTTGCGGCGTGCGTCCCGCCACCACAGGGGTTCGCCTTCGGAAAGGGTCTTGCCCTCCAGGACATCAGCCAGGAAGCAGGTCATATCTCCGCCGTCCATAGCGTTGATCACCCGGCAGTCCAGATATCCGTAGCATTCTGTTAGCAACGGGCTGCCAGACGCGCCGGCAATCTTGTCCACGCCGTCTAATTTGTCCCGGTCACGGCCGGAGACAAGGCCGAAGTCGCCGATCAGCTCAAGTTGGTCTTCCCGCAGGAAGTTCAGTGCGAATGCACCGCTGGAGAGCACCATTTCGTGGCTGAGGTTGGTCTTATAGAGCTGTACTGAGACCCTGGGGCGGTCTGGAACTATGGACGCGGCTGCGATGGCTACTGCCATCTGTACATTATCCCGGCCTTGCCAATGACTGGTGACGGCGGCCAAAGGCGACCAAAGCCTTCCCATCATCGGCGCGATATCGGAATATTCCATGGTGCCCTTCCCCTTTGATTCCAGCCTGGGAAGTGTAGCATCTGAATAGTCGGCTACCAAACACTGATTGAATAATCACCGCTGTGCGACTTACCAGTCAGGGGAGTGGTCTTCCGCGTCGTTGGTGGTCAGGCGGCGTTGGTTCCCGCCGTCGTCGTCCATGATGAAGATCTCGCTGGGACCGTAGAGGTGAGAGACGAAGGCCATCTGGTTTCCGTCCGGAGACCAGACCGGGCCCAGGTCGTCGGCCCCGTTAGTGGTCAATCGGAGTTGTCTGGAACCGTCCGACTCCATGATGTAGATCTCGCCGTTGCCGTCGCGGAAGGACACAAATGCCACGAAGTCCCCGTCGGGTGACCAGGCCGGGGCCAGGTCGTCTTCCTCGTGTTGAGTCAGGCGCGTCAATTGCACTTCATCCTGCCAAGTCCCGTCTTTGAGGCGGCTAGCCAGGAAAAGGTCTAGGTTTCCATCTGCATCACGAACGAATACGATGTGCTTGCCATTGGGAGACCATACGGGGTCGAAGTCGTTCTCCGTCGTCAGGTGGACCAGATTCACTCCATCGGGGTTCCGCAGCCACAAGCCCCGTTCGTCGGAAGACCCACCCCGGGCGAAGGCCAACCAGACTCCGTCCGGAGACCAGTCTCCTATGCGGTCATCGGGTTCCTCGGCGGTGATACGAACTGCCCGGCCGCCGTCGGCAGTCATCAGATAGACCTCGGCATTGCCGTCTTGATTGGAGATGAATGCCAGGTCCTGACCGTCAGGGGACCAAAGGGGAGTCCTGTCGTCACCGGGGATGTAGGTCAATCGCCTGGTGAGTTTGCCCTTGTCGTCGACGACATTGATCTCCAGATCGCCCGACTCATCGGATACGTAAGCCACATCCTTGCCGTCCGGCGACCAGATTGGGTTTGTGTCACTACTGTGGTTGTCGGTCAGCGGTACGGCTTCACCTGAATCAGGGTCAATGACGTAAATCTCGGCGTCGCCGTCCACTTCAGAAACGAAGGTGATCTTATCTGCATCCGAGCCGCAGCCGACGAGTAACCACATTAAGGCCAATGACGCCAACACTAGGAGTTCTGCCGGTAGGCTATGTCTCAATCCGCCCATCCCACGCAACCTGATTCTTGCCTAAAACAACATTTACCAACGGGAGCGTCTCTTAGTGAGTGATTATAGCTAACGCATCGCATCGGTTGGCCTTAAAGCGGTAGCCGGATTGAGGGAAAACGGGCAAAAATAACCCCTATAGCCGTGATTCACTCGATCGGATTCGAGCCCTTGACACCGTCCCGTCGCTTCACTAGCATCTGCCCATCCAAGGCATTCGCGCCTTACGTAGCGAGGTAGGCCATGAAAGCATTGATCGGAGCCGACATCATCGACGGCACCGGCGGACCGGTATTGAAAGACTCGGCCATCTTGATCGACCACGAGCGGATCACCGAGGTGGGCCCCAGGGCCGCCGTAACCTTGCCGCCAAATACGGAAGAGATCAACCTAAGCGGCCTCACACTGCTGCCCGGACTGATCGACACCCACGACCATCTGGCCCACAAGAATTACAGTTTGGACAGCCGGTGGGAGATCCAGGAACCGGCCTCTTTGCACCATCTCAAGACAGCCAAGGCCATCGAAGAATCGTTGGCGGCCGGTTACACCTGCATCCGCGACGCCGGAGGGCTGGACGCCGGGTTCAAGATCGCGGTGGACGAAGGGCTGATCAAAGGCCCTAGGCTGCTAACCTCCGTGGCCATCGTCTCGCCAACCGGCGGCATCGGCGACCGGGTTGCACCGTCCGGACACCGAAACGTGTTCATCACCGACCCGATGCACCCCAACGGCGTGGCCAACGGTCCTGAGGCCATACGCGCCTTGGTCCGCGAGTTGGTGCGGGTCGGCGCTGACGTGATCAAATTCGCCACCACCGGAGGCGCCAGCTCCCGCTCCGGTCATGGCCCCAAAGACATCGCTTTCGGCCCCGACGAAGTCAAAGCCCTGGTCGATGAAGCCCGGTCTCAAGAAAAATACACCATGTGCCATGCCGTGGGCGGTCCCGGACTGCGCATGTGCATCGAGGCGGGCGTGGGCTCCGTGGAACACGCTTGCTACCTGGCTGAAGACCCAGACCTGGCCAAGATGATGGCCGACCACAACACCTTCTTCACGCCGACTTTCGAAGTCTACGAATTCCACTCCACCATCAGCGCCCCCCATATCGTGGCGCGGGCCAAGGAGTTGATGCAGATACATCAGGAGAGCTTGCACCTGGCCGTCAGCGCCGGGGTGAAAGTTTCGTCGGGAACCGACGCCGGCGGGTTCGTCCACGGCGACAACGCCCGGGAGATTGAGTTGATGGTCGAGCGCGGCCTGTCCAACATGCAGGCCATCCAGACCGCCACGGGCTGGGCGGCCGAGTGCATCGGCCAGGAGAAGAACTTCGGCACCGTGAAGAAGGGCCTGTACGCAGACTTCCTGGTTGTCGACGGCGACCCGTTGAAAGACATCAGCGTCCTGCGAAACAAAGAAGGCTTCAAGATGGTGATGAAGGGCGGCGTGGCCTACATCGATAACCTGCCGGTGGGGGAACCTCAGGCCGTGGGGGATTAGACAATCGAAAGATAAATCGGTTCCCCGAAATCTGCCCCGAAAGTTAGTAACCATGATTCACTCGGCTGAGAGCCGCGGGCGAGAGCAAACAATTGGTCCGGCATGGCATTCTCCGAAGGTACTGCATCCCTTCCACAATGCCTTACTCGAAGGTGGTGTTACGGAAGCGGTGAGAAGCCCGGGCATAGTGAATTTATGTGTGGTCAGCTCCAGCTTGATGCTGAGAAGGAGTGATATGTATGTCGGGTTCATATTATTACCAACAAGGATATGACAAGGGCCATGAAGATGGCCTCGCGGGGGATGGCCGCAGAGATTCATCATTAATTGACATGTTTATCCCAACTACTGCGGAAGAAGACCAATGGAGAGGAGAGTACGAGGCAGGTTATATAGACGGCGAAGCGGGTAGGTAAAATAGGAAACTATCCTCGTTCAATCTGCTGATCGTACCCACAACCATTGGCAGGCACTATTATACAAGTAGCAAGAAACCTTATTACGCCTCCTACTTGCTCCTATGGTGTTTCCATCGGGATATCCAAAGCGCATCGGCCTAATCGGATTTTCTAGTATCATTGTCCGATGCGCTTTCATGTCCTAACCCTGTTTCCGGACGCCTTCCGGGACCACCTGGAATACAGCATGCTGGCCCTGGCGGTGCAGCGGGACTTGGTGTCCATCGACGTCACGAATATCCGCGACTATTCCCACGACCCGCACCACACGGCCGACGATTACCAGTTCGGCGGCGGCCACGGCATGGTGATGAAGCCGGAGCCGGTCTTTAAGGCCACCGAAGCGGCGCTGGCGGGTTACTCCAAGGCGGAGCGCAAAGATATCCCGATCATCCTGTTCACGCCCCAGGGTGAGATGCTGACCCAGCAGGTTGTCGAGGAGCTGGCCCAAAAGCCGGCCATCGCCATGATTTGCGCCCACTATGCCGGCATCGACAACCGTGTCCCCGATTTCCTCGCCACCCGGGAGATTAGCCTGGGCGATTTCGTCCTGACCGGCGGGGAGCTTCCCGCTATGGCCTTGATCGACGCTGTATCCCGACTGGTGCCAGGTGTGATTGGTTCGCCGGAGAACGTCGCCGAGGACTCCATCTCTTCCGGGTTGCTCCAGCACCCGCTATACACAAGACCCGCGGAGTTCAACGGCATGGAGGCGCCGGATATCCTGTTATCCGGCCACCACTCCAATATCGAGAAATGGCGCAGACAGCAATCGTTGCAGCGGACCCTGGAACGCCGTCCCGATATGCTATCGACCGCCGACCTCAGTCCCGAGGACTTGAGATACCTGGGAACCCTTGGCTACCAACAACCCGAAAACCCGGAGTAGAACTCGTACAGTTATGGCAAAATCCGATTTCAGATTCATGACCACGGTGCGAGTTCGCTGGATGGAATGCGACGCCCAGGGCATCGTCTATAACGGTGCCTATCTGGGGTACCTGGAGATTGGGCAAGCGGAGTACTACCGCAACCTGGGATTTGCCATCTATATCATCCCCCAGAGCGGCTATTTCGACTTCGCCGTGGTGAAGAGCACTCAGGAGTTCAAGGCTCCGGCCAAGGTGGACGAGATCATTGAGCTCCACGTACGGGTCTCCAAAATCGGCAACACCAGCCTGACCCTAAATCTGGAGATCTACCCCGAAGGCAGCGACCGCCTACTGACTTCGATCGAGACAATCTACGTGGGTTACGACGCCGCAACAGAGTCCAGCAGGCCGGTACCAGACGCCATACGCCAACTCGTCACCCGTTTTGAAGAGACTGGCGATGTCCTACCCATAGAACAGTTCCCTGACCTGGCCAAAGCAACATCGTTCAACCAGAAGTGACGGCCCTACAACGTTGACGAAATCCGTAACCTTGGCTAGACTTGGACACATCCCAAGCGCGGCTAGCTGAAGGCTGACCGCTGAGAGCTAACAGCTAAGCATGGCTCGATTATTCGACCTCCATATCCACACTACCAAAGGCAGCAGCGATAGCAGCCTGACCCCCGAAGACCTGATCCTGGAAGCCGACCGCCTCGGCCTCCGCGGCCTCTGCCTCACCGAGCACTCCGGCCCCTGGGACCGGCACGAGTTCAAACAATTCGCCAGCCTGCACAACGTGGTGTTAATCCGGGCCATGGAAGTGGAGACCGACTACGGCCACATGCTGGCCTTCGGCATGGACCGCTACCAAGCGGGGTACAACAAGGCCGCCGAACTGCGCAAGGCCGCCACCGCCGCCGGCGGGTTCGTCATTACCGCCCATCCCTTCCGGGGAGTCCTCAGCGGCGCTGGCCGCAGCCGGGCCCTGATCTACCAGTCCATCCCCGACCCTTTGCCTGAGACGCCGGAAGATGCCTTGGATCATCCCGTGTTCAAGCTGGCCGACGCCGTAGAGGTTGCCAACGGCGGCACGATCGACCGGGAGAACCACTTCGCCATGGCGGTGGCAGGGTTGCTGAAGCTACCGGTGACCGGAGGCAGCGACGCCCACTCTACCCACGGCCTGGGCAAGTTCTTGACCGAGTTCACCGACGAGGTCAACACCGAGACCGAATTCATCAAAGCCCTCCACTCCAAGCAGTTCCACCCGGTGACGGGGTTGCGCACTGGGAATCTCCAGCCCTACGTTATCTAAGAGACCGGTCAAAGTCACGCTTGTTTTCGACTTCGGGCTATCCTACTTCGGTGTAGAATGCGACCAAACCCGAGGGCAAGAATGACGTGAGGCAAGCAGAAGAAACAGGCCAGAAATTCGTTGGCCGCCAGCGGGAGATGGCGCGCCTTGAGGCTGCCATGGACGCCGCGATCGCCGGTGACGGCCCAGTAGTGATGCTGGCCCGAGTTGGCCTGGGTGTGCCACGATTATGCTGAGATGCTACTAGAGCGCAACACGGCCGGAGACCTAGCCAAGGCGGTAGGCCTGCTGAACGAGTCTGCCTCAATCTCCAGTGAGCTGAGCATGCGGCCACTTTCGGCACGTTCAGCGGCACTTCAAGAAAAAGCGAAGTCGGTCGCAGCGCGAGTACCTGCATTTCCTGACGGCCTGACCCAGAGAGAGGTAGATATCATACGATTGGTTGCAGTGGGCCGCACTAACCGGGAGATTGCTGGCGAGCTGGTCATCGCAGTCCGGACAGTCACCACTCATGTGGGAAACATCCTTAACAAGACCGTCGCCGCCAACCGGGCTGAAGCCGCGAGCTACGCCAATCAACGGGGTTTGGTAATACCCGATTCCGATGTTTCATGCTGACATCTGCGAATATTCCATCCCAAAATCACCTCTGAACACTGTAACTTTGGGGTCGAACACTCCCGCATCCCGTGCTAAACTGCCCCAGTCATGGCTATAGATTATCCTATAGTTATGACAACCCGTGTGCGAGGTTGTGACGGGAGTCAAATGGTGCTTTTCGATACGGACATTTCCCCCTTTGAGCAGGTCAATGTAGCCCTGGACCTGGAGACCACCGGCCTTGACTCGAACCGCCACCAGATCCTTGAGATCGGCGCCGTGCGGTTTCGCGGCGCCGAGGTCATCGAGACCTATCAGACCTTGGTCAACCCCGGCGTTCCCATTCCCGAGTTCATCCAGCGCCTGACCCACATCTCTCCTCAGCAGGTGAAGCGCGCGCCCTTCTTCTCCTCCGTGGCCTCAGAGATAGAAGAATTTCTTGGGGCGGATCCCATCATCGGCCATAACATCCAGTTCGACATCGGATTCCTGGCCAACAACGGCGTCCCCCTAAGCAACCCGTTCTATGACACCTGGGACCTGGCTTCGATCTTCATGCCCCAGTCCCGACAATACTCGCTGAAGTACCTGACGACCCACTTCCAGGTGGAGCACAACGACGCCCACAGGGCCCTGGCCGACGCCATGGCCACCAAGAACGTCTATATCAAGTTGCTACGCTTGGCCGCAGAACAGGACTCCGGGCTGCTAAGTTATATCTCCAATCTGGCCGCCCGTAGCCGCTGGTCCATCAGCGGAATATTGGCGGGGCTTGAGGGCACAGGAGACGCTCAAACATCGTCGGTGGGACTCACAGGACTTGATCTAGAGCAGCTTGCAATCCGGCTGGGCTCGCCGGAGAAACGCCGCGCGGACCCGGCCCTGAGCGACCTTAGCGAGGACAAAGTCGCTGGACTCTTGGCCCAGAACGGTCCCTTCGCGAAGGTGTTCTCCGGGTTCGAGCACCGTCCCGAGCAGGAAGAGATGCTGAACGGCGTCACCGAAGCCATTTACCACAACCAACATCTGGTGGTGGAAGGCGGCACCGGCGTCGGCAAGTCCATGGCCTATCTCCTGCCCGCGGCGCTGTTCGCCATATCCAAGGGTCAACGCGTGGTCATCTCCACCAACACCATCAATCTGCAAGAGCAGTTGATGAATAAGGACATACCCGCCCTCATCGAAGTCCTGGAACAGTCGGGACTGGTCGAGGAGGGCGTGCTCAAAGCGGCACTGCTCAAAGGCCGGACCAATTATCTGTGTCTAAGGCGCTGGAACCATCTGGCCCGCAGCGAATCGCCGACCATCGACGACGCCCGCCTCCTGTCCAAGACCTCGGTCTGGATGCAGAACACGCTGAGCGGCGACCGGGCGGAGATCAACCTGTCAGGCCGGGACTTCGGTTCATGGAATCACATCTCAGCCGGCGAGAAAGGGTTCTGCCCCGGACTTCGGGACGGGTCTCCCTGCTTCCTTCGTGCCGCAAGAGAGCGGGCGGAACAGGCCCATATCGTGGTGGTGAACCATGCCCTGCTGCTATCAGACCTGGCCCGGGGCGGCGGACTGATCCCAGAGTACCAACACCTGGTCATCGACGAGGCCCACAATCTGGAAGACGAAGCCACCAGGCAATTGGGTTTCAACGTGTCCCAAGACAAGCTGGACGAGATTTGGGAACCTCAGACAAGGTTAACGGTCCAGGTCAGGCAGGCCATAGCCGCCGAGAGCCTGGCCTCTTCGGTGCGGCAAGACGCCGAGACCGCGGTATCCGGTGTGGAGGAAGAGGGTGCAAAGACCCGGCAGATTTGGGCCCGCCTCTGGTCGGAGGTCGAGCGTTTCCAGGCCAACCAGAAGTCGGGTTCCCGGGACAACAACAACCAATTTCTGATCACCTCCCAGGTTCGAAATACTCAGAGTTGGACCGACCTGCACCTGGCTTGGGAGAACCTGGACGTGGGATTGCAGCAGGCCGCGCAGACCGTGGGCCGTTTGCACCGTTTCCTGGAATCGACCAAGCTCCCCGCCGCAAACGACCAACCGGCCTTGGTTATGGAGACGGCCAACTTGATGGACGATGTGGAGAGCCTGCGGGACAATCTGAGCTCCATCTTGGGGAATCCAATGGACGACGACATCCATTGGATCAGCAACGACCAGATCAGGGGCAATGCCACTGTTTCGTTGAATTCAGCGCCCCTGGACGTCAGCAGCACCCTGGCCGCCGAGTTGTTCAAACAGAAGGACAGCGTGGTCCTGACCAGCGCCACCCTCAGCACCGAGGGCAGTTTTGAGTATTTCAAGGGCCGGGTCGGCGTGGGCGCGGACTCCCAAGAACTCTTGGTGGGTTCGCCCTTTGACTACCGGAAGGCGGCGCTGCTCCTGATACCCGAAGACATGCCGGCGCCTAACTCCGACCGCTACGTCGATGCCATGGTCAAGGTCTTGACCGACCTGGGCACCACCATGAAAGGACGGACCATGGCCCTATTCACGTCCTACGCGTCGCTTCGGGCGGTGGCCCAGCGGCTCCGCGCCCCATTGATGGGCGAGGGGGTGCAGGTCCTGGCCCAAAGCGTCGATGGTTCGGCCCAGCAGTTGATGACCCGCTTCGCCGAAGAACCCAACAGCGTGCTTCTCGGCACCAGCAGCTTCTGGGAAGGGGTCGACCTGCCCCCGGGATTATTGAAAGCCTTAGTGCTGACCCGGCTGCCATTTCAGGTGCCCACCGACCCCATAGTTAAGGCCCGCTCGGACCAGTACTCAAACCCCTTCAGCGAATACTCCGTCCCCCAGGCCGTGCTGCGGTTCCGTCAGGGCTTCGGTCGGCTAATCCGCAACAAAGAGGACAAGGGTACCATCGTGATCATGGACAACCGCATCACAGCAAGCAACTATGGGAGCTCGTTCTTACGGTCGATACCTCCGTGCACCCTCCAGCCCTGCAACCTAAACAACACCGGCCAATTGGCCAACCAGTGGATCAGCTAGTCAAAAGATTGGGGAGTGAAGTGTGGAACTGACTATCGACCAGCCCTTTGACCTGGGGTCCAGCTTGGAGAGCGGGCAAGCCCACCGCTGGAAGAAGTCGGACGGTTGGTATTCGAGCGTGGTCCGCGGGGAGTTCATTCAGGTACGTCAAAAAGGGCAAGTCGTTGAGTTCGCCTCGGGTCCGTCCCCAGAGGCTGCGGCGGCGTCCATGTTGCGGGACTACTTCCGGCTGGACGATGACATCGACGCTATCTACACGGACATCAACCGCGACGGACGGGTGGCGGCAATGGTCACCAAGTATCCGGGCCTGCGGATACTACGCACCGAGCCTTGGGAATGTCTGGTGGCCTTCATATGCTCCGCAAACAACAACATCGCCCGAATCCACCAACTGATGGAACGCATGTCGGATGAGTTCGGAACCCCTTTGCAATTGAACGGCCAGACCCGCCACACCTTTCCGTCTCCCGCCGACCTGGCGGAAGCTGGCGAAGGCGAACTACGGCGTTTGGGGCTGGGATTCCGGGCGCCCTACGTGGACCAAGCGTCCAGAGCTGTCTTGGAAGGAAGGTTGGACCTTCCCTCGTTGGTGGGAATGCCCTACTCAGAAGCCAAGACGGCGTTAATGGAGATCAAAGGCATCGGCTCGAAGATCGCCGATTGTATCGCCGTGTTCTCTCTGGAGAAACTGGAGGCGTTCCCCATCGATGTCTGGATACGCCGGGCTTTGGCGGAATGGTATTTCCCAGACCAGAAAACACCGCCTGACCGGGAACTGCTGGCCTGGGCCCAAGACCACTTCGGCCGCTACGGCGGTTATGCACAGCAATATTTGTTCCACGGGCAGCGGTTACGGAAGAAAATTGAGGGGTAATGGGTGGCCTAAGCTGCTACAGGACAACCTGGGTCTCCTAGAGACGCTAACCCTCTCTCGTGCGCGGGAGAGGCGATTTTGCGCCGGAAGTGACAATTGGCTCGTTGGTGCGTTATTTATCTGAAAGCTGAATGCTGTTGGTTATTAGATCACCGTTATTCTTGCGTCAATATCAACTTTCCGAAGAAGCTGGTCTCGTCCATGTATCTGTGGGCGGCAGCGGCTTCGGCTAGAGGGAAGGTCCGGTCAACGACGGGTTTGACGGCGCCCCGGTTCATCAGTTCGACGATCTCCCGCATGTCCTCTTTGGTGCCCATGTAAACGCCGTAGATCTCTTTCTGCTGACTGAATAACAGGCCCAGGTGCAACTCAGTGCGCAGGCCGGTGGTGGCCCCGCAGATGCCGTAGCGTCCGCCGGTCCGCAGCGAGGCAAAGGCCGGGCCGAAGAAGTCGGCGCCGACGTGGTCGACCACACAGTCGACGCCCGCTCCGCCGGTGATTTCCCGCACCCGCTCCCGAATATCCTCATCTTTGTAGTTGATCACCACGTCCGCGCCCAGGGCTATCGCCTTGGCTGCTTTTTCGGCGCTGCTAGTGGTGGCGATGACCTTGGCGCCGATGACGTCTTTGGCCACCTGGATGGCGGCGGTGCCAACGCCCGCGGAGGCGGAGAGCACCAGGACGGTCTGCCACGATTTCAGTTGCAGCCGCCGCACCAGCATGTTCCAGACTGGCAGGTAGGTAGTGGGGGCCGCCGCGGCTTGCTCAAAGGAAACGCTGTCGGCCAGCAGGTGGGCGTTGGCCGCCGGTATCGAGGTATATTCTGCGTAGCTGCCGTCGATGGCACTACCCAAGAACCGGGAGCGTCGGCAGAGGTCGTCTTGTCCAGCCAGGCACGGCGCGCACTGCATGCAACTAAGACGGGGGTTCACCACGACTCGGTCGCCGGATTTGAACCCAGCCACGCCGTCGCCGACCTCCGCGACCTCACCGGCGCAGTCTCCGCCGAGAATCAGGGGCGGCGGAAATTCCCGCTCCAGCCCCCGGCCGCCGTCTCTGGTGTAGAGGTCCAGGCGGTTCAGCGCCGTGGCCCTGACCCTGATCTTGACCTCGCCCGCCTGTACTTGCGGCTCCGGGCGCTCGCCGAAGGTCAGTACCTCCGGGCCGCCGTGGGTTTCAATATAGACTGCTTGCATGGCCGTGTTCTCCTTGGGGGCGAGCCGACAGCTACCAGATATCAGCCGTCAGTCTTTTTATGATTCAGGGGTTGGAGGGTTCTAGGGGCGGCGTCCGTAGTAACAGTCATCGCATAGGAATACGATGGCGAATGCATCTTCGTGGCTGCCGATGCGGCCGCATTGGGGCACGTCACTGTCTTGACTCCACGGCTGGTGAAACTTTCCGCCGCACATCTGACAGGATGTTTCTTGGATGCCGTCTAGGGCATCGCCGCAGATGACGCAGGACTCCAAATCATTCTCAGGGGTTTCCAGGTTCTCGGGGGCGCCCATCTGTTCTGCCATTTATCATTCCGCCTATAAATCCACCAAGAGGGGGAGATCAATTCCCTCGCGAGATGATCTGTTGCACCAAGGCCCGTTCATCAGCTTCGCTGGATACCTGGCCGTCCAATTTCGCCACGTTCAGTTCCCGCAATACCTCACCGATCTTGACGCCGGGGGGAACACCCATCGCCAGCAGGTCGTCGCCCGTCAGGGCCGGACTCACCAGCCGCCATTCATCCAAATACCTTCTTAGCCTCGCCGCAACCTGTGGATCCTCGGAGATACGGGCAAAGGCCGCAATGGCGTTTGGGTCCAAGCCGTCCAAAAATCGGCTGATTCGGGAGACCTGTCCGTCGAAGGAGGACTCAGATTCTCTCAACGCAATGGTATCACGTACTACCCGCGCCCAATCAGCGGGAAGGTTCAGCCGCCGTCTCACGTCCTCGCCGTCGGCGGCGGACAGTGACATCGCCAGGGCGGCCAGATAACCGTTTGGAGGTAGGTGTGTTTCCCCGGCCAATCCAGTCAGCCCTTGCCCATCGGTCAACGCTGGATGAATCGCCGGCAACACACTCAGTTCGATCGCCCGTAGCAGCATCTCAGCGGCCCGCCGTTCTTCGAATATCTTTTGAAACTCGTGCCGCCAGCGGTCTCCTGAAACCGCGTCCGCATGACCACCCGCCAGGGTATGTTTCATCTCCGCCAAGGTGGTCTCGCTGATCTGAAACCCAAGCCGTTGCTCGTAGCGGACGGCCCGCATCAGACGCGTCGGGTCGTCGGTAAAACTGCCTGGATGTAGGGTCACCACGGACTGGTTCGCCAAGTTTTCCAGACCGCCGTGGGGATCGATGACTTCGGGGACGTCCTCGGATAAAGGCAACGCCATGGCATTGATGGAGAAGTCACGGCGGGCCAGGTCATCATCCAGGGTGCTAGCCGAAACTTCAGGGAGCGAGCCGGGGAACGGATAGACCTCACTCCGGGCTGTGACGATATCGACCCGGTCTTCTTCGACCAGTATCGTGGTCGTGCCGAACCTGGAGTGGACGGTCACTTCGCCGCCCAGTTCCTCAGCCAGTTCTGCCGCCAGGGCCGGCGCATCGCCGGCGAAGACAAAGTCCAGGTCGTTGGCCACCGGCAGGTCCAGGACGGCGTCACGCACAGGGCCCCCCACCAAGAAAACAGGAAGACCTCCTTCTGCCGAGCGCCGACGCAAGGAATTGAACACCGCCAACGCACCACCGCTGACGCCACCGGCGACTCGGTCCAAAGAGATGCGGGTTGATGTTGATCGAGACGGGGAACCAGACCGGGAATCAGGCGTGGGAGGCCTCCTTTCGATAGCGGGTCCGGAGCAGGAATTATAGCATGGCAGCCTCAGAAATCAGGCGTAATAGCAGCCCCGATATGGTTGGTTAAAATGACCTAAAACGTGCCCGCCGTACTTTGACAACCTGTAGCGCTGTGGATACAATTCGATCGTACAGCTTTCGTACACTCAGGCCAAACGTGCGCACAGAGGCGCGGGCTGGCAAATTTTGGGAGGTAACATTATGGCCGATGCCCAGTTCACCACCTTTTATGATTTCCGTTGACCCTTCGTTTACAACGCAGCCGTGTGGCTGTCGAAGGTAGAGGAATCCACCGGAGAGACGGTCAAGATCGATTGGAAGCCCTTCTCTCTGGCACAGGTCAATAGCGACAATAACGACGGCGGAATCAAGCTCTGGGAGCAGCCTGAGGTCATAGACGGGACCGACAAAACCTTCCTGGCCCACATGTCCGGCCTGGCTGCCAAGCGCCAGGGCGAAGAGGCCTTCCAGTCGTTCTTCATGGCCCTCCTCCGCGCCCGCCACGAAGACAAGAAGGACCTGCTGGATCCGACCGTAATGGAAGAAGCCGCGGTTGCCGCCGGTCTGGATATGGCCCGCTTCCGTGAGGACGCGGCCGATCCTGAACTGTTGAAAGACATCGCAGAGTCTCACACCATCGCCGTGGAAGAACACGGGGCGTTTGGCGTGCCGACTTTCATCTCCGACTCAGGCAATGCCACATTCCTCAAGATGTTCATACCCCCGGACGAACAGGCTGCAGAGATCTACGAGACCATGTCCAAAGCCATGAACGAGTTCGCCCATGTCGGCGAGTTCAAGCGCCCGCAGCCCCCTTGGCCTCATGGGGTCATCTAGAAACCAGTCCGCACTCAACCAGGCCTTCGAAAAGGCCCTTGAATCAACGCTGGGGTTCTCTTTCAAGGACCCCAGCTTGCTGCACCTAGCGCTAGTCCACCTCTCCTATTGCAATGAGCACGACTTGGACCCGTCCGAGTCCTACGAGCGGCTGGAATTCCTGGGCGACGCCGTCCTGGAACTAGCCGTTTCCACTGAACTCTACATCCGTTTCCCCAAGGCTCACGAAGGGGAACTCACCAAGACCCGATCCTCATTGGTCCGCCGCGAAACCCTAGCGCAGATCGCCCGACGCATCGACCTGGGTAGTTATCTGTATGTGGGCAAAGGTGTCGAGACCACCAACGGGCGTCAACAGGACTCGGTTTTAGCCGCGGCTTTCGAAGCCTTGATTGCGGCAGTCTACATCGACCAGGGCAACGAGTTCACCCGTCAGCTCATCCTTAGGTTGATGGGTCCCGAACTGGTCGAAGCCCAACAGATCGACGGCCCTCCCGAGAACCCTAAGTCCGTCCTTCAAGAGATGCTCCAGGGGCAGGGAATGGAGCCCCCCACGTATGATCTGGTCAGCAGCGAAGGCCCGGATCACGGGCCTGTGTTCACCATCGACGTGGTGGTCAACGGCCAGGTCGTGGGCACCGGTTCCGGTGGGAAGAAATCCGAGGCTGAAGGGGCCGCGGCCCGAGCTGCGTTGGCTGCGCTGTCCGGACAGGTCTAGACCTCACAGATTCCCAACTCGATAACAGGAAGCTAGATGCTCAGGTTCTTCAAACGTAACCGCCAAGAGGACATCGAACACACCAAGGACGCGGTGAAACCCAGCCGTGAGCGGTGGTTCGGGCGCATCCTAAACGTGCTCCGGTCCTCCGAGCTGGACGACGCACTCTGGGAAGAACTGGAAGAGATACTGATTTCGTCAGACGTCGGCGTCGACACATCATTCCGAATCATCGAGGAACTCAAGGTCACCGTACGAGATCAACATCTGGAATCGGGCGAGCAGGTCTTCGAGTCGCTGAAAGAGTCCCTGGTGGCGGGCATGGAGCCTGAAAACCCAGAATCTGTCTGGATGGATGAGACTGAGATATCGGGGCCATATGTGATACTGATGGTGGGCGTCAACGGAGTGGGTAAGACCACCAGCATCGCCAAGCTGGCCAATCATTTCACCCAGGAAGGCAAGAAGGTGATTCTTGGAGCGGCGGACACCTTTCGGGCCGCTGCTACCGAACAACTGGAAATCCTTGGCAAGCAGATCGGCGTAGATGTAATTAGCCACGAAGCCGGCGGAGACCCAGGCGCGGTGGCCTTCGACACCTATCAGGCCGGCAAGGCGCGGGGCGCCGACATAGCCATCATTGACACTGCCGGCAGGCTGCACACCAAGTCCAACCTGATGGAGGAACTCCGCAAGGTCCACCGAGTGTTGGCCCGGCTGGAACCCCAGGCGCCCCACCAGGTGATCCTGACTCTGGACGCCACCACCGGACTAAACGGTCTGGCCCAAGCCAAGTCGTTCAAGGAAGCAGTGAATTGCACCGGCATATTCCTGGCCAAACTGGACGGGACCGCCCGGGGCGGCATCGTTCTTGCCATCAAGCAGGAACTTCAGGTGCCGATCCTGTTCATTGGCACGGGCGAGGGCATCTCAGACCTGGCCCCATTCGACACTCGGGATTTCGTGGAATCGCTGCTGGCGCCCGTTTCCTGATTCCCCGGTGTATTCAAGCCCTGCCTTCCGTTCGTCCTGAGCCTGTCGAAGGGCGATCAAAAGTCAATATCCTGACGCCGACAACGGTAGTTCCACAGGCCCAAAAAATACGGATTGCTAGACTCAAATTGCCGTGGATTCCGGCTTTCGCCGGAATGACGAGGGGGGCCGCTCTTCCTATCCCTCTGCGGAAGGATGTCGAGGGACCCGCGAATGGGTCATTCCGGCGGCCCTCATGCTAGATGCCCTGATTTGGTATATCGCCGTCCAGGTCCTTGGCATCTTAGCCCTTCCCACGGCCTTCGTACTTTTCCGGCGGCTGCCCGACCGCGGCTTCACCCTGGCCAAACCCGCCGCAATGGTGTTCTTCTCCTACATTCTGTGGGTGCTGGGGCTCTCCCACATCGCTCCCAACACCCAACTGACCATCATCTTGGTGCTGGCTGTGGCCGCTGTCCCCAGCGTTTATCTATTTCGCCGCAACCTGTCGGAGATAAAAGTATTCGCCCGGCAAAATTGGCCGGTGCTGGTAGCGGCAGAGGTCCTATTCATTGGCTTCTTCCTGATGTGGCTGGGCATCATTTCTGAGGCGCCCGCCATCAATCACACCGAGAAGCCAATGGACTTCGGGTTCATGAACGCGGTGCTCCAGAGCCGGTTCTTCCCGCCAGAAGACCCGTGGCTCTCGGGCAATCCCATCAGCTACTACTACTTCGGCCATTTCATGATGGCCTTCCTGGCCCAGTTGACCGGCGTTGCATCCAGCGTTGGATACAACCTGGGCGTTTCTCTGGTCCCGGCCCTGGTTGCCGCCGGCGCCTTCGGGCTGGTCTACAACCTCGTCCGGCTGTCCCGGGGCAGTTTCCGGGCCGGCATCGTCTTCGGTGCCGCCGGTCCCGCTCTGATACTCCTGACTGGCAACCTGGAAGGCGCTATGGAGTTCGTGCATCTGCGGGGCTGGGCAGGAGAAGGATTCTGGGAGTGGGCCGGCATCAAAGACCTGACCGCCGCAAGTACCGGATCGGGAGCCTTTCCCGACGGCTATTGGTGGTGGTTCAGGGCCACCCGAGTGATCGACACGCTGTCCGGAGGGGTAAGCCTGGATTACACCATTACCGAATTCCCCATGTTCAGCTACATCCTGGGCGACCTCCATCCCCACGTGACGAGCTTGCCCTTCGTCATATTGGGCTTGGGTCTTAGCTTGAATATCTTCTTATCTACCGAAAGATTGGGACTGCGCTGGTTGAGGAATCATACGCTGGAATCGGCGGCCATCGCGCTGTTCATCGGCTCCGTGGCCTTCATAAACATCTGGGACATGCCGGTTATCGCCGCGTTGTTTGGTGCAGCGGCATTGGTGAAAGCCTACGGAGACCACGGTGGCAACCTGCCCCAGGCCGCCAAGGGCGCAGTGGTAGTCGTTGTGCCAGTATTGGTGGTGGCCCTGGCGCTATTTTTCCCGTTCTACCGCGACTTCGACGCCGCGACTTCGGGAATCTTTCCGCTCCGGAACGTGAACACCAGGCCCTTCCTGCTGTTCTTGGTTCTGGGCCCTTTCATTCTCCTGGCGGTCTCTCTATTGCTACGTCAGATGTTCAGCCTAAAACGGCCGTCAGACAGCGACAGTTCTGCCTCGGTCCTGGTCATGATCGTGGCGGTGACTCCGTTTCTACTCTGGGTCGCCCTGGCCTTCTTCGCCACCTGGATCGATGACGGCGCTTCAGCGGCTTTTGGCGAGATCGGAGGCCGGATGATACTGGTGGTCCCGGGGCTGGCCCTGGTTGCCCTGGCGGGGTTCAGCGCCATGCAGCGGGTCAGGCTGAAATTGGACCCAGCGATGGCGTTCCCGTTGCTACTGGCGGCTATGGCTTTCTATCTGTTGATCGGGGCCGAGTTGTTCTACGTGGTGGACCAGTTCGGCGGCGGGTTCCGGCGGATGAACACGGTGTTTAAGACCTACTACCAGGCCTGGCTGCTGCTGGGAATCGTTAGCGCCTATGGCCTGTATTACATCTGGTCGGTCCGCTCTTCGGTCTCATCTGCCTTAAACCTGGCCCGCTACCTTCGAGTGGTGCGCTGGGTGTGGGTCGGGGCCACAGCATTCTTGCTGGCGGTCTCTTTCTACTACCCGGTGGGGGCGGTGCTGGACCGTACTGGCCTATTCGATGATGGGCATACTTTGGATGACAATACCCTGGACGGGCTGGCCTTTCTGAATGAGCCTGGGGAGAACCAACCGGGGGAATATGCCGCCATCCAGTGGTTGCGGGACGACACACCTTGGGGCCGAATGGTTGAAGCCATCGGAGGGGACTATTCCAGGTTCGGACGGGTCTCATCCAGCACCGGGCTGCCGACCGTGTTGGGCTGGATCGGGCACGAGCAACAGTGGCGCACATCGACTGCGTCCTTCCAGACTCGGGAGAATGACGTGCAAACCATCTACAGAAGTTCCGATTCCGAAGAGGTGCGGCTGTTGCTAGAGTCGTATGATGTGCGCTACGTTTATCTGGGCTCAAGAGAGCGCGATACCTACGGCGGCGAAAACCTGGCGGACTTCACAGGTTTCCTGAAAACCGCCTTCGAACAAGACGGCGTAATAATCTTCGAGATGCTTCAACCAAATGCTTCCACAGGCGGCCAAAAATAGATGACCTGCGACAGGAGATTTAATCGCATGCCCTGGAGGTTTGTCTCCGGTCTCTGGGCTGGCCGTTCTTTTGGCTGGTTGGAAGCCGGGTTCCTGCTGGTGGTCATCGTGGCCCTGGTCATGCGGCTTTGGGAGTTGGGCGCGCGCACGGTCCACTACGATGAAGCTATCCACCTCCACTACGCCTGGCGTCTGTCGGAGAGCAGCGGCGTTTTCCTGGGCTGGCCATGGATCTTCGGCACCGACTACATCCACTCGCCATGGATGCACGGCCCGTTTCAGATTGAGTTCACCGCCCTGATGTTCAAGCTATTCGGCGATACCGACGTGACCGCACGGCTTGGCTACGTCTTTTTTGGAACGGCCTTGGTGGCGGTGCCCTACTTCTTCCGCGACTACCTGGGACGCACCGCCTCGTTGCTGGCGGCGGTGATGCTAGCCCTGTCGCCAACCATCCTGTATTTCAGCCGGTTCGGGCGAAACGACATCATCATGGCCTTTTTCGCATCGGCATTGCTGATGCTGATGTGGCGGTACATCCACGAGGGCCACCGGCGCTACCTCTACCTGGCGTCGGCCGTTCTGGCGTTGATGTTCGCCACCAAAGAGACCACCTACCTGGTGGTGGGAATCTTCGGGCTGGTACTGATCCTGCTGACCGTGGCGGAACGCCTACCGTGGCAGATCGGCAGAGCCGATCTGCCTACCGCGGGCCGTTTCGGCGGATTCTTCTTGCTGTTGACCACTCTCACCTTGCCCCAGTGGTCGGCGCTTTCCGGGTTTGTTCAGGGGATCTTCGGCCTGACTCTGGTTAACCCGGACCCACAGACTGGAAACAACGTGTCCAACGTGGACGGCACCGACGGCTTGGTTGGAGCGCCGGCCTGGGCTGATGAGACTCTGCTGCTGCCGGTGCGAGACCTGGGAGTGGGAGTCCATGCGGCGGCGATCGTTCTGGGACTGGTGGTCCTGGCCTGGCTGATCAGCCGCGGGCCACTAACGGCCAGCCGGATATCTTGCATCGCCGGGACGCCCCTGGCGGTGACCGCTGGGGTCGCGCTACTGCTTTACCGGCCTCTAGCAGACGTGATTGATACCCGCGGAGTACCGGCCCTGGACCTTGGGATCGCCGCCATCCTGGCCACCGGAGCTCTATCGAGCCTGGTCTACTACCGGTACCCAGTCAGAAGAGGGATTCTACTGCTGCTTATCCCTGCACTGCTGACCGCTCTATACGCCGTGCTGTTCACTCCGGTGCTGGAACTCCAGTCGGTGGTCGACGGGATCTTGCCCAGCGAGGTGAACATCGGCGCGGCGGCCAACGGCGTCCCGGAGAACTATGTAGTCGCACTGGTCGTCCTATCACTCACGATAATCGTCTCCATAACCATTGGAGTCCAGTGGTTAGGCGGCGCTTGGCTGGTCTGCGCCGGGATTTTCTATCTGATCTGGGCCGCCCTTTACACGACTTTTTTCACCCATATTTCGGGGGCGTTCAGCGGGTCTTGGCAGGGTATGGGCTACTGGGTCGCCCAGCAAGAGGTGGCCCGGGGAAACCAGCCCTGGTACTACTACTTCGTGGGGTTGCCGGTCTATGAGCTACTGCCGGCTGTCTTCGGCATTGCCGGGGCAATCTACTTCTTCAGACGGGGCGACATGCTCGGTTTGGCGTTAGCTTTCTGGGCCGGAGTCACTTTCCTGGCCTACACCGTGGCCAGCGAGAAGATGCCCTGGCTCCTGGTGAACATCACCATCCCTCTCATATTTCTGTCGGCCAAATTACTGGGTGAATTGGCGGAGTCGGTCCGCTGGCGGCAGGCCGGGTTCACGTCATCGCGCCCTAATTGGGTTGGGCGTCGCCCTTGCGCTGCGCCCACTCCTCGGCGGGCATATCGGTCAATGTGACCTGCTCAAGCACTAAGGCTACTGCCTTGCGTTCCATCACTGTCACCGAAACTCCGTGGAGCCTGCCAGCGGCCATGATCTCCTTGCGAAGG
>ERZ651768.1039-NODE-1039-length-20530-cov-14.823840_pt1 | contig 20530 bp, 11 predicted proteins | sample MGYA00514754_ERZ651768 | MGnify/ENA metagenome assembly ERZ651768
ATGCTCGATTTCCACTTTTTGGGGTAAAAAGATCCATACTACCTGATCTTGGAGAAATCGGGCTTCAATCGAATTTATTTTTCGTATTCTACCCAGATCGATGGTGACAATCATATCTTCAGCCTCGAACCCCTGCCAGGATACATCCCGGAAATTGGTGGTCCCACCTAATCCGTTAATTAATGCATCTGAACTCTCCCCGGGATATTTTTTATGGGCACGATTCTCCAACATCATAGATTTTCCAACTCCGGAATGATCCAGTTTGACCAATGAAGGTGGTACACCACAAATTGTAGTGTAGGCTTCACTCCCAATCCTGCCTGTTATTTTATCTCCCAGAATCGTGCGTGCTTGTTCACCCAATTCTTCCAGCTCTTTTACAATGTCCTGAAATTGTTCTGCCAGATCAGTGGTTTCCCCTATATCATTATTAAGGTCGTAGAGCTCCAAACCTGCTTTGCCTTTTCCGTAAGGTCCGGGGTGAAGATTTTCCCCGGGCTGAACATTTTCGTAGGACCGGTAGACATGGGGGAAAACAAGCTTCCATTTCCCTTTTCGAACCGCAATGAGTTTTTCACCATAATAATAAAATAATTCATTCCTCGGATTTGCATTTGGCGCACTATAAAGAAGTGGTATAAGGCTAACGCCATCAATCTTATTTCTAATGTTTTTCTCTCCAACAATTTCTGCAATAGTTGGAAGTATATCTATAGTCCCTGCTATATTTGGAATTACTTGATTTGATTTAATTTTATCTGGCCAGCGCATGATACAGGGCACTCTTGCACCTCCTTCCCACATGGACCCTTTTCCTTCTCTAAGTGGTCCTGCAGATCCGCCCCATTTACCAAAATTCAACCAAGGCCCATTATCGCTGGCATAGATAATCAAAGTGTTATTATCTATTCCATTATTCTTAAGTGCTTCTATAATCTTTCCAACGGACCAATCAATTTCCATCATTACGTCACCATAAAGTCCTAATTCACTTTTACCTGAAAATTTTTCAGATACGGCAATTGGCTGATGCGGCATAGGGTGGGGAACATAAAGGAAAAATGGATTATTTTGATTTCTGTTTATGAATTCTACTGCACGTTCTGTGACCCGAGTCGTGAGCGCTCCTTGATCATTTAAAGTTTCAATCTTATCTGCCGGCTCATTCCCATCCCAAAAGGACATTGGCGGATAATAGCTCCATTTTTTACTAGTGAGCGGATTTCCATCATAATCCACGGGCCACATGTCGTTTGAACAAATGAGCCCAGCGTATTCATCAAAACCATTCTGCAGTGGTAAATATTTTTCCGTATGTCCCAAATGCCATTTCCCGAAAACCGCATTGGTATATCCATGACGCTTTAGAAGTTTGGCTATGGTTTCAGTTTTAGGATCAAGTCCTTTCAAATCCCAAGGAACAAGTGCGCCTTGGACACCTACACGCTCCGCATAACTTCCCGTCATGAGCGAAGCACGGGATGCACTGCATACAGCTTGGGATACGTAAAAATCTGTAAATCGAATTCCATCCTTTGCCATGGCGTCGATGTTTGGTGTTTTGAATCCTTCTGCACCATAACACCCCAGGTCACCATACCCCTGATCATCAGTAAAAATAATGATGATATTGGGAAAGTCAGATTTTTGTCCGCATCCAAGGAAAAATAATAATAGCTGAATTGTTATGATGAATCTCATTTATTTATCATCACCATCATCAAACATATTTAATTTTATTTATTGTCTTAAAGATTATCAATTTTTCCCTGCCTTTTCTAGGCTCAATTGAAAGATCCGGAAATTCTTCTTTTTCGATCTTCCAGCCAATATTAAAAATAGATTTTACTTCATTTATGTTTGTACCATAGGGAGGCCCACCTTCATCTAGCAGTTTATCCAGGGGAAACCATAGACCAATCAGTTTTCCGCCTGGTTTTAGGATAGCCTTGACCAGGACCTCATATTCTTTTCTTCTTTTGGGATGAATTGCACAAAAGCAGGTTTGTTCAACTACATAATCAAAGGATCGTTGAAATTCTGGAACCAGTGAAAAAATATCTCGTTGTACAGCATTCACATCTACCATTTCCTGTTTTGCTAATTCTTGCAGCGCGCGGATTGCTGATGGGGCAAAGTCAACGGCTGTTACATCGAAACCCTTTTTCGCAAACATGATTGCGTCGTATCCGCGCCCGCAGCCAATAATGCACACCCTGCCTCGTTCAAGGGATTCAGCTAAATGTTTAAAAACAGGGGTTGGTCCATTCAAATCCCATCCGGTATCATCAGCCAAATAGATGTCTTCCCAAAACTGGGGTTGGTCTTCATTATGCATTTCAATTGGGATATGCTTTTTTACTCTGGTCACCAGTAGTTCCACCTATAAATTATTCATTTCGTTGATGCACCAGGGATAAAAGCATTAATAGAGTATAAAACACAAGACCAATAAACAACATGACCATAAAATAATAGGGCCATTCCGGCATTAGCAATGTAAAATTAATCCCTGCTGGTTTTTCAAAGGTAAACATATAATTACTTCCAAGGATCAGATTAATGATAATAATGGACATAACAAGGACCGTTGTCCATTGTATGGCGTTGAAATAATCAGCCCATCTTGGCCGGTAGCCATCTATCACAAGTGTAAGCATTACAAAAATAACAAGGCCATGGGCAAAAAAATAGTGAATGGATAGATATATGTGGGCCATTTCAGATAAATTGGTATTAATAAATGCAAAAAATGAACCACCAAAACCGGCAAAGAAGAACCAGTTCTGCAGAGGACGGTATTGTTGAAAACGAGTGTAAACAGGAATAAGCAAAGCAGACAGATAGCACATCTCCAGGGGCAGGGATGTGCTATAAGACCAGATACCATAGTAGACCATATTCAATTGGAAAGCAATCTCATTGAAAACCACCAACCAGCTAATCGTTTCAAGCATAATAGATTTCAATTTGTTTGAACCATGGCTGTAAACCCATGCTGCAGCGATACAAAGTACGGTACTAATAATGCCGAAAATCACATGCTGGCTGGGTAACGCCAAAACAATATTTATAGCATCACTAATCATTCAGAAATAAACTAAAATTTGAAGCAATAACCTACTTTTTGATCCAGTAATTCAACTTGAAATATAATGCATTGGCTTCTTCTGATGTCCAGGCATTATCTACAGGGGAATAAAATTTATTGTCATTCAGGTTATATACTATAAAGATAGTGCTACCAGATCGGTATTCCCAACGAAGCACAAAAGTGCCCACCGTATTCTGCAATATGAAATCAGGATTATTAGAATCATTAAGATAATTATAGGCTTCAAGATCCATAGTCTCCGGTGCTAAAAGCCGGTAGTAACTTTCATATTTCATATCCGCAAAAAATGGCTGGACAAAACACTGAAAGGTAAGGTTAGGCGAGAAAGTCCAATTCAAGCGTAAGGTAACATCCCTTGTAAGAAGCAAAGAATTCGCATAGACCCTGGCAGTATCATCTGCAGTTTCTATAATATCTACCCACTGCATATAGGTAGGACCTCGGTCCTGCATGGCTTTTATTTCAATATTGAGAGGTTCGATGGGTTTTATCTCTGCTCCCAAGCTGACACGATAACCCCGGCCTCTATTCTTACCATAGCCCGTACCAATATCTGCTTCTATAACCAAATTTTTCCGGCGGTCAGTACTAAAGCTTGGACCCGCGTATCCCCAAAGCTCTGTTTTGTAAGCCCATGCCTGTTCATTTCTGAAAATATCTTCATCATTGTAAGCAGGTAAAAACACTTTACTAAAAAAACCAGCCCTCCAGTAATTGGTAAATAAGTTATTTTGTTCAATTTCAAGCTCCCGCTCAAGGACTAAACCATCACCGCGCCACTCCTGCATGTATTTTAATTCTAGATCGTTATAAATGAATCTGCCCCGAGGCTCCTGCTTTCGAAATTCTACACGCCCACCCATCCAGTTAGTGTCATTACGGCGTAAATAACCAAGATCATTCACATTGAACTCATCATCATAATGACCATACCAGAAACGTGCGCTCCACCAGAACGGATCCATATAACCCAAATTAAACCGGATCGCGTTCCCTGTTATATTATTATTATCAGAGCGAACGACCTGACCATTCGAAAATAATCTATTATTTAGAAAACCAAGATTCCAATCCATTCCTGCAACGGTTGTCCCAGGGTTATTCTTGCGGGAAACATCTGTAACCATAAGTCCTACCCTGGAAATATCATTGATCATTGGTACTTCAAAGCGGCCAATTGTATAGTTTGTTCTAGGCTCAATCACAATGTTTCCATCGCTTTGGACATCAGCGCTATCAATAACCAGTATGGCTGATTCTTCAGCAGTGATAGCTCCGATCAAACCGTAATTAATGCCAGATGCTGTGTTACCCATAACTTTCGTGGCACCCAGGATAGTTGTGTACTCCGGCGCGTCCTTTAATTCGCCTTCTTCCGGTAGATTGTAACTGGGAGCCCTCCCGATCCGTCGGGAATGAAACAGGGATAGACGCTGACTAAAAAATTCAGCCCCCTCAGAAAAGAAGGGTCGTTTTTCCTCATAAAATGTTTCAAAAGCCGTTAGATTCAAAACGGATGGGTCTGCTTCTACCTGGCCAAAATCCGGATTAAAAGTCATTTTCATGATCGAATTTGATGTGAGCCTGTAGCGAACATCGAGGCCCAAATCAAGACGGGTCTCCGCGCTGCGCCCCAAAAGTGTATAGGGTATTATCTCTAACTGCTTTGGATCGGGAATATTTTTCAGACCCAAAAGCACCCCGAGTGGGAACACACTTCCCCGCACTGCTTTAGCGCGCCCTGGCCACATGAGAGATTCCTGAACTCGGTGAATTCCCCTCAGGAATTCTACGCCCCAGACCAGGTTCGGCATATTATCAAATTGAAACATGGCAAAGGGCAGATCAAATTCTGCTGTCCATCCATCATCATCAAACGCAACAGCCACATCCCAGACAGCATCCCAACTGGCATCATAATCTTCATGGCCGGAAATAGAAACATCAATCTTCACTCCAGATGCATTTACTGCAAAAAAATAGCCATTGTAATCATCATTTCTTGAATCAATGGAGAAACCAACCCAGTCAGAATTGGAATTAAATCCTTCCATCCAATTATCTCTTCGAACCAGGGCACGTTTGATTTGATCTGGTTGTGAATCATAAGATCGGAATGAGATGTAAAGTGAGTTGTCATCATAAAGAACCCGAGCTATGGTTGATTCTGCTGGACGAGCCAGTTCCAATGGATCGATCTGAAAAAATTCATCTACCGGTAAAGCTGATTGCCAGACAGGGTCATCCAAAACCCCATCTATGACCGGTGGTTCTGAACATCGGACCGCTGTAGCCGTTTTGAATCTCAAGGAATCGGGATTAAAGTCAGTTAAATAATTTGATTGTCCATAACCCAAGCCTAAAATAATCAGGTTAACTATTAGAAATCTAAATATGAACCATTTTCTAATGGTAAAGGTGTCAATTTTCCTTTGTATTCTTTGATTCAATATTTACTCTGCCTTTACTTCAAAATCTAATTTAAAAAAATCATATATCATCTTATCACCAATGTCTGGATAATATTTCCCTGACCTGTACTTAATATCATAGAGAGTTCTGTCAATTTTTATTTGTCCTTTAGCACTTGCACCTTTATCTGAAAATCTTACAACTGCAGGAAATTCTACAGGATGGCTTATGCCCTTGATAGTCAGATCACCAGTGAGATCAACTGACCCTTGTTTATAGGAAACGCTCTTAATCTTTAGCGATGCCCTAGAATGGTTCTCAGTATCAAAGAAATCAGTGGATCGAAGATGGTTCTCAAGTTTTATGCCATAGGGACTGTCCTTCATATCCATAACCGTTATGGTTGACATATCCACTATACATTCACCGGTTAAGATTTTTTTACCTTTAACCACCACAGAACCGCCTTCAACTTTCACATACCCCCAGTGAGTTCCGGTGACTTTTTCTGCAGTCCACCTTAGTACAGTATTCTCAACATTCAGGGTGAATGTTTTTTCATTCTCTGCATATACAAAACACAGGAAAAAGACTGGGATAAATAGTTTTTTCATTGTAGTTCCTGATCTAATGGATATTGGTTAATGAATCTGTAACTATATCAAAAAAATAGCTCCAATCATGGAGCTATTAGTTAATTATATCTCAATAGAGTCTCTCTAGTTACCAAGGGCCATATCCACGATTAGGAGTATGTCAAATACATCCACTGAACCATCCAAGTTCACATCTGCATTTTGGATCTGTTCATTATTGAGATCAATATAGCCAATTATATAGTTGACAGTGATAATCACATCGAGAACATTTACAATACTGTCAAGATTCAAATCCCCAAAATCAATATTCAGTGGTGGGATCGCTCCTGGCGGGAAATAGATCCTATCTACCCAGGCACAGTCTTCACCTGAACTCTGGGCATCGTCTTTTTCGTAGACCCAGCGAAGTGTATGTTCGCCCGCTGGCAGGTTTACCGTGTATTCAACCCAATCTGTTGTACCGCCAATCATTAACTCTTGGGAGTCGTTATCTATATAGAAATCCAAATAATCATAAACCGTTCCGGATTCCCCTTGCTCGGATGATGCTTTGGACCAGAATTGAATATCACCTTCATAAAGAATATTCATTACAATAGAAAGTTCTGATGTTTGATCATGACCAATATCACCAGACTTTGCTGAAAAACTACCTGAGTATGCGTCTGAATCAATGACCCAATCCGCATTCCCACCATGTACCCAGTCGAACGATGCGAAGTCTCCTGTTTCAAAGTCTTCAATCATGAGACCAAATGTAATAGGAACGGGGTAGACAAATTCATAGTCTGTATCTAAAGCGCCGATGACCAATCCAGCAAGTGCTGTATGACCAACAGGGGCATCTGATGATGCAGTAATTTCGATCGTTACAGTGACCTGCTGATTCATATCCCACCAGTAGGCATTATCACTTTCTATACTTCCAAGTGTAAGATATGGATCACTTGTGGTGGCTTCGAAGGTGGGATAACTCACAGGTGCGTGCCCTGTATTTTGTATCACCAGTTGGAGAATGGCTGACTCACCAGGATCCAGGGTGCCATTTCCATTATCATAGAATTCAGCAGAGACTAAATTATATGCTGGAGCTTCAACAGCCATGTTAATATCATATCCCCAGGTTTCTGCGCCATCGATGGCCTGTATCGTAAAAGGGACATCTGCTCCATCTTCAACATTCCAACTCACTTGCAACTCGAAGGGCCCAACCGTTACTTCATCGCCAGCGGCAACCGAACTTTGAAAAATTTCTTCCGTAATGATGTCTACCATAGATCCTTCATGGGACAGGATAAAGGTTAGATCGCCCGATGGATCCTGCCCTACATTTTCAAATGTAGTGTAGAAATAACCCATCTCGCCATAATCCAGGATTTGATCTCCTCCACTGTTCACTGTAACATCCCCCAAGAGCATATAGGCACCATCAGGAGCAATCACATTTATAGAAGTTTCATAAGGGATCCTATTATAAGCCGTCACAACAACATCAACAGGTCCAGGTATATCCAGAGCAGTCTCAAAAAACAGGTCTACAGCACCGGAACCATCCGTGTAAGCCGATGCCAGGAGATCTCCATCCCTGGATACTGAGACTAATGCTCCGCTTTCTCCAGTTTCGATGTTGAATTCGGTAGCACCTATGATAATTACATCGCTGTGGGTCACTTCCATACCCGTTGGAGTATCAGACCGCATCACAACTGACGGATCGCCAAATATTGTCCAGTAACATGTTTCATCATAGCCCTGGGAACCATAACTGTCATTCATCTGGCTCATTCCATTGAAAGAAAGACCACCAAAGGTTCTTTTAATATTATCGGAATAGGATTCAACAAATATGGCATTCATTTCGTCCTGGCCTTCCATGGGCGGGTTCCAGGCCTGATTTATGGTGGACATGAGAGTTGCAATAGCACCTGTTGGGTTTCCATCGGAATCGGTGGCACGGAGCCAGGTTTCGGCAAAACAGGTCCCAACATTAAATTCACCATTTACACAGGCCACAGACCAGATAAAGGGCCACATACCTGTATTCACCAAACCATTTACATTGGTGTTATTCATGGGGCAGCCATTTCCCCAAGATCCATTAGAACCATGCCCGGTGTAATTCACAATAGACCGCCCTTCATTTATGGCGGCTTCACCCTGTGCAACTGTACCGTCCGGATCGTATATCTGATCTACTTCAATATACGTGTAAGCTAAAAGCAGTTCACGGATATTATCCAAGTGTTCATCATCATATTCACCATCATCACCAGGTCCCTGGTTTGAAGCAAATCCAGATCCCTTTTTATACCAGTCTGCTGCTGGATCAGGATCCATTTCATATCCAATGGTTCTGTTGATCATGGTTTCCACTTGTTCACCTGTTTCCGCAGAAAATCGTCCTATGATCAGGTCAGGATAAAAATCATTACCGGCAACAAAGGTAAGTGAATTATCAGATGGACTGTTGGACCCTGCACCATCTGAACGGCGTATGGTCTCAATCTGATCAATGTCTCCCACAAGCAATACAAATGCAATCCCATTCTCATAATACTGGTCTTCAACCAATTGGGCCATATCATCCACATCCCCAATATCTGCTATGTCTACCATTTCAGTCGGGATGCCCTTATAATTTTTCCAGTCTACAAAGGTCTGCATTTCATCCATAAAGTCGCCATAACTAATTATCAACATAGGCCCCTGCTCACCCAGAACATCATATCGATCATCTGTCGGGTAATTTATGAAGTGGTCTTTATACATGTGCTCAAATTCACGAGACCCGCCATTTGCCGGGCGTCTTGTCAGCGGATTATTCTGGCTTAACCCATTTTCTAGAATAGATATTTTAATATGGGTATAGATCCGCAGTGTCCTTTGAATTGGGTTATACTGAATCGGTTGTAAAACGACTGTTTGCCCTCTCAAAGAACGCATGATGTAGGGCTCTCTCATAAATACAAAATTACTGGGATACCATTCATCTGTCTGGTAGGGTTTACCATAGGTATAGGGAATGGTTGAAGGATCAATATCCCGAGTTAAGTTGCCCTTGGACGGCTCTATGTTCTCCACTGGCACGTCTATGAACTCTGTCTCTAAGACAGACAGCTCCATATGCGCGAGGTCCGGTATAATGATGGATCGGGCCATGCGGGGAAGCTCAGGAGCGCCGCTTTCAAGTATGGGTACACTTCCTGGGAACGTGATCCGATTCTTCCCATTTGGCAGTTGTTCTATAAAATATCCACCTACATCAAACGATATTTCCAGGTGCCTGTCTGAAATGGAATTTACATCCCAAACAGGTTCCGATGGTCGTGACGTACCGGTTTCTACCCATTGGCGGGCAAAAAGTCCTGTTAGAATGAAAGACAGAACAATAATTTGTTTTGATGCAATTTTCATGAATACAATTGAAGTAAATGTATGCTCTGGTAATAATACGTTTCAAGGAAAGGCGAAACTCATCCTATTGCTCTCATTATTCCTGAGCTTTGGAATCTAATTCAATTTTGACATATTAAGCCAATCATGAATCTTTTTTTCAACAGAATGGAATTCAGTATTTTTATCACGTTTCTTAAGCCCTTTAGCATAGATCTGAAGTTTATGAATCAACATATCTTTTGCTGCTTCGAATTGAGATCCTGAAAGTGATTTAGATGTTAATATTTTTTCTAAGGATCGAATCCGGTACTGCTCTATGCCGCCAAAAACCCTTGAAAGTTGGTCAGTATGTCCACCGAATTTTTTAATCAATGGCTGATCCAGAAACAGGACCGGGTATTTCGCAGTGATTCGCAGCCACAGATCATAATCTTCACACACGTCTAGGGATTCATCAAACAGCCCTACATCTTTGATTACGGATGTGTGGAACAAGGACGATGATGGTGAGATCCGACAGATATCCAGGCACTTTTTAAAAATATTTCCACCATATTTCTGGTGTTTTTTCATTTGATTAATGCGTACACCATTTCGAATCCAGATCTCATTGGTGTGGCAAAAACGTAATTCTTCATTATTCTGCAATAACTTGACCTGTATTTCTAGTTTGTCTGGTAACCACTCATCGTCTGAATCCAAAAGGGCGATCCAGTCACCTCTGGCACTATTAATTCCCGCATTTCTTGCTGAGCTGACGCCTTTATTGGATTGTTGGATTATTTGGAGTGATGAATAATTAGCAGAAAGCCAATCCGCGGTACCATCCGTAGAGCCATCATCTACAACGATTATTTCGTATGGTTGATAGGTTTGGCTTAGGATCGAATCAATTGCCCTGTCTAAGGTCTGTCTTCGATTGAATGTAGGGATGATAACTGAGATGTTCATGATCTACAAATCTTATTCATCGAATAAGGGTTGGTCAAATATCTTTATGTATCAGTACCCAAAATAATATCAACAATGAGGATTGCATCAGAAAGATTTACAATACCATCATTATTTAAATCAGCCAGGTATAAATATTCATTATCAAGCATCAGTTCAATAATCCCCAAGAGATCTGAAATATTTGCCTTGCCATCAAAATTTATATCACCGACAATTATGTCCGGGTCAAGATATTGGTCATCACCATTGGATAACCAGTTCAGGCTAAATCTTGCAAAGGACAACTGATAAGATTCATATTCGCCATTTTCATAGAAGATGCCGATTGACCCATCTTCCAGGATTGTCAAACTGGAATACGCGGCATTTCCGCTGTAGATCTGTTTTGAATAAGGCCATGTATCCGCTTCATCCACACTCACAAAAACATGGAGATTCACACGGGATGACGAATGTTTTGGATTTGAAAACAAGATTCTATTTCTATTGAACCCGTTTAGCGTTGAAGTGTACCTGATGAAATCTGCATTGCAAAACGGATCAATAAGTTCCGTTTCATAATAAGGAGTACCCCACATCTCACCGTCTGTGTCCGATACTACAATCTTTCGATAATTCTGGCTCCTGATATTCATCATCAAATCACCATTATTCAGTTCAACTATTTTTGCTTCATTTCCATTATAAGAAGCAACATCTGATATATAGTTCCAATTCACACCTCCGTCATCACTGTAAATCATGTGATTTGCAATAGCGGAACTTGCGGAATAGCGGACACCAATTGCTGCTACAATTCTTCCATTGGCTAACTGGTGCGCGCTCCCGGAGGCAACCCAGGCTGCATACCATCCCGTCGCATAAACCTGGTCGGTAATTTCAACAGGGGTGTCCCAGGTTAAACCATGGTCAGAACTCCTGGATAATTGCACCCTGATTCGATTGGCTGGCGTGGACTGAAAAAGCCCAACGTGGGATGCATATAAACAAATAATATCTCCTGAATTTCTATCAACAACTAAAGCAGGATCAGATGCACCATAATTCCCAAAATCTGCAATGATAACAGGATCCAACCATGTATCACCATTGTCTGTACTCCTGCGAACGGTGATGTCAATATTACCGGGCAAATCGGTATTATTATCAATCCGGGCATCCGCCGCCACTATTAATGACCCATCTATGGCAGTACAAATGGCGGGGATTCGATAAGCCGCTGAATTATAGTCGCCGGCAGAATAAAGTATTTTATGTCCCAGGAGAATGACCCTCTCGCCTTCAACAGATGTTTGTGTTGGTACTTCAATATTTCCGCCAATTGTAACCGTTTCGCAGGTGGCATCTATCGATTCACCTTCAACGGCATTGGGGCTAATGTCATAAGTAATCCAGAAATGATTATTTCCATGGTCTAATGGTTGAGATCCGGATATAGAGAATACTCCTGTTGCGGGGGCTGCTGATCCGAACAAATAGGTCGTATCCAAACGGGAATTATTCCCTGTAAAAAACACGTCCACATTTTCTACATTATTCGGATTTGTACCACCTAATGTAAGGTCAAATTCTGTCAATATTGACCGAGTTGAAGACATAACCACATTCACCAACATTACTCTTGCGTTTTGACTCCCCCGTCCGGTCGGAAGTGTTGTTTGACTGATCGTTGTGGCTACATACGTAGAGGATGAATCCGGGTTAACAATAAATGCGCCCCCGACTAAACTCCCATTATGACCGTTACCGGAAATATCCGGTGCAATTTGATCAGTCACATTTTCAAAATCCCATGATGCTAATAGGTCAGGTTCCATGCCTGACACAGTATCTGCCATATCATACTCCAGTTCTTCCGGAGTCAAAGCGGTTGACCAAAACCTGATTTCATCAATATCACCGGGGAAATAATTATTCAAGTTCGTGTCAAAACCAAAATATAGATCAATTGCATTTGCAAAACTGGTTGTCCCAATGGCCGAATGTGTCGCGGTACAATTATTTTGAATGATGCCATCAATATAAAGTTTATTGGTATGGTCAACAGTATTTACAACCATGGCTGTATGGTGCCAGTTCCCATCCAACAGGATCGTTTCGCTCCAGTTTGGAGAACCCACATGAACATTTTGAACATTTTCAAGATTATTGGCAAAATGGCCAGTTAAGTTATTCATCAGTTCATAGCCGGTACCTGCATTTGGCATTCGCTTATGGATAAACCGATGGTAGTTTGACACATCGCCTGAACGGACCCAACAGGTAATTGTAAAATCTTCACCAGTATTAATATCAAGATCATCATGATCCTGGACGATGACATAGCCAGATGATCCATCTAATTGCAAGTAACTGTTAATTTGTCCATAAGACTTACAGAAACAAAATCCTGCAATAATAATCTTTATAATTGCTTTGTTTTTTAACATCGCATGCAAACCAATTTATTTTACTTATCAGTTTAACTTTTCCATAATCAGGTGTGCCATGGCATGGTCCTGGATAGCGTTTCCAACTGATTTAAACAGCGTGATCTCATTTTCTGATTCACGGGCAATTATATCTCCGGAAACCACCTGCCCCAGTTCTCCATGCAAGTGTTCGAAAGACCAGGAACCTTCTTGAACTGGAATAATTAAATCACCTGCTTCCTGTTCACAAGCTTCTCTATTATCCACAATTATTTTAGAACGTGCAACCAGGCCCGTTGGCACTTCTCTAAAACTGGGCTGGTGTGAGCCTACAACATTCAAGTGACACCCCGGTTTAATTTCGTCGGTTTCAAACAGCGGGGACTGGGCAGGAGTTGTGGTGCAGACAATATCAGCTTCCAGCAATGATTCTTTTTTGCCAATCACACATTCAACTTGATTGGCAAGTGTACTGCAAAATTTTTCTGCCGATGGTTTACTGCGGCTGAATACCATTATTTTTTCAATGGGCCTCACTTCCAAAACAGCTTCAATATGGGAAGCAGCCTGGACCCCAGTACCAAAGACTGCACAGACATTTGCATTCTCCTTTGCTAATAAATCCGTAGCTAAGCCGGATGCTGCACCGGTTCGAATTGCTGTAATCGATGCGCCATCTAGATTCGCAATATGTTTCCCGTTTTCAGCATCAAATACCTGAACAATTCCGTGAATCAAAGGCAGTCCTTTATCTGGGTTTGAATAGTTCACAGACACGATTTTAACCGTATAGTAGGGACTCCCAGTTGCATAGGCAGGCATCACAAGGGATGTAGCATTCTTATCTGGAATATCCAGGCTTAACCTAGGGGGTACAACAGCTTCTCCATTGCTCAATTGAGCAAATGCAGTCCCCATAGCTCTAATGGCTTCTTCCATAGAGATCAGATCATTGATCTGGTCTCTATTTAAAAAGATCATTCTTATATAATTCTATTGGATCATTTTGTGTACTTAAAGGGATCATCATGAAATGATAGGTGTGCTCTTTCGACTGAATCTGGTATTTGTCCAACGGCTGTGCCCACCAGCTGTCTTCACCGCCAACACCCATTTGTAAATGGTCAATATCGAGATGGACAAGGTCTCTTTCTACTAAATCTATCGTATGCATACTTTTCTTGGTTACTTTGATATCATCATTCGTCCCATTTTGGGATCTCTCAAAACCATGATCAAAGTCTTCTGGCTTAAAGTGGCTGGCATTTAAGGAAAGGAGTCCTGTTACCATGATGCCTTCACCCCGATCATTCCTCAATGTGGCCCAGCGTACATCGGTCTTATTCCCATTTTCCTGTGGACGCACATAGGGGTGGTATTGTTCAGAAACTTTCCCCGAATAGATATCTACTTTTGCGCTGGATTGCCGATCCCAATAGTTTTCATGGGGCCCTCTGCCAAACCAGGTCAGGTTATTATATTCTTTTGGAATTTCCATGGTTACACCAAACTTGGGCAGGTTTGGCAGTTCAGGCATATTCGGTTCAAAACTATGGTTGACCAATATGCGGCCGTTACCATAAATACTATACACTATTTCTCCTTTTGAACCGATATCAGGATATTCATAGCTGACCCGGATCCCAACTAAATCATCCTTAATTGTGACACGTATCTCACCAATTATTTGATGATCCGTGGCATCTTTCCATACTGCTAATCTCTGGGGCATTTTATTACCAAAATCATTATCGATAGGAGCCCTCCAGAAATTCGGCCTGGGACCCTTTAATAAATATTCCTTCCCATTCCATATCCAAGACTCCAATGTGCCATGCTTCTTGGAAAATTTTATTTTGAAATCACGTCCAACTATCTCTACCCTGTCATCGGTCTCATTAACCTTTTCAAAAGTAGGAATATTCGCCAGACTTCCTGCCTGCACTTCTGGTGAAACATTTTTTATCGTATTGTAATTCACCAGGGGTAGTTGTTCCCATGCAACAAGATGCCCCTTGTTTAATAATCCCTGATCATGCTTAAGTCTGAATTCAAATTCCAGGAAATATTCTGTCAATGGTTCCATGTTAACTGCAGTTACTGGAATATTAATGTACCGGCTTTCCTGGGGTTTGAGACTAAGGTTTTTTAATATTCCTGATTGAATTGTTTTTCCTTCTGATCTCAATTTCCATGATATTTCAAACTCTTTGGAATTGGTAAAAAAATGCTCATTGGTGATCTCAACCAAAAAGTCGCGAAGGCCAAAGGGTTTAACCAAAAAATTCTGATATGCTTTTTTTGCTTCAAAAAAATGCGGGTTTGGTTTTCGATCGGGCTGGACCAAACCATTAATTAAAAAATTGCCGTCGCTGGGCGTATCCGGCGGCCCATAATCGCCACCATAGGCAAAATAGGTTTTACCTTTGTCCGATGTTTTTTTCAGTCCCTGGTCCACCCAGTCCCAGATACAGCCTCCTTGAAGCTGTGGTTCCTTTCGGATGAGGTCCCAATATTCTGCCATACCGCCGAGACTGTTCCCCATGGCATGCATATATTCACACATAATAAGAGGCCGCTCATGTTTTTTTTCTGACCATTTTTTCAACCATTCCACACCGGGGTACATGGGTGAAAATACATCAACATGATCCCGATTTTCTGCTCGTTCATAGTGGACGGGCCTGGAAGGGTCCCTTTCGTGAATCCAGTTCGAACAAGCAACAAAATTCACCCCGTCCCCGCCTTCGTTTCCCATGGACCACATGATAATGGACGGATGGTTTTTATCCCGTTCTACCATTCTTTGAATACGGGTCAGATGGGCAGTTTCCCACTCTGGTTTATTTCCCAGGGTTCGATCAGGGTGATACCCCATGCCATGGCTTTCAATGTTCGCTTCACCAATAACATAAAGACCGTATTTATCGCAGAGATCATACCAGTATGGATCGGATGGATAGTGACTGGTTCGGACTGTGTTAATGTTGAATTCTTTCATTAATTGGATATCTTTTTCCATCAGTTCAGGGCTGATAACATGTCCCGTTACCGAATCATGTTCATGGCGATTCACTCCTTTAATCAAAATAGGCTGCCCATTGACTAAAAATTGTCCGCCGCTAACTTCTATAGATCGAAATCCAATTTGATCACTGACTGAAGCAATGACATCATATCCATTTTTCAACGTAATCTGGAGCGTATATAGGTTTGGAGTTTCAGCGGTCCAGGCATCTACATTCATAATCCTTTTTCCCAACTCATGAACCAGGTCTGAATGAGCTGAAACCGTTATCCTGTCGGTTTTATTGTAAACCCGTCTGCCATTAGGTTTAAATAATTCAGTCTGAACGGATATTCGTTCATCGGAATCAGAATCATTTTTAATATTTATTTCAAGTTGGAAATCACCATCCTTAAACGTTTCATTCAGTGGTGTCTTAGCCCAAAAGTCAGCGATCCTGAGCCTTGGCTCAGCAGCCAGAAACACGTCCCGTTCAATACCGCTGATGCGCCAGAAATCCTGGCACTCCAGGTAGGTTCCATCGGACCAGCGGTACACTTGCAGTGCCACTAGATTTCTCCCAGTCTTTACATATTCAGTGATGTCAAATTCTGCAGGGAGTTTGCTGCCCTGGCTGTAGCCAACCTTCTGTCCATTCAGCCATAGAAAAAAAGCAGATTTCACTGCGCCAAAATGGATTACTATCCTGTGGCCTTCCCAAGCAGAAGGGATTATAAATTCTTTTCGATAAGAACCAACCGGGTTATATCCATCAGGGATATTTGGGGGGTCAGGATTATAGGAAAATTCGTAGGGATGGTTCAAATAAATTGGAACACCATAGCCATTAATCTCCCAGTTGGCAGGTACAGGAATTTCATTCCACCCGGAATCATCAAAATCAGTTTTATAGAAATCCATTGGGCGGTCAGCAGGGTCTCGTACCCAATTGAATTGCCAGTCTCCATTAAGAGATTGGTAATACTTTGACTGTGATAGATCGTTGGTTTTGGCTAATGCTTTTGATTCATAATTAAAAAAAGTCGCTCGAGCTGGCATTTTATTGATCTCAACAACGGCTGGATCTTCTATTTCAGGTGGAGTGTTCGCTGCCAAAATCATAAATACAGAAAGATTAATCTTTATCGCTTTGTAAAAATAAGTATTCATTTGCTTCTCAAAATAGTTGTTTAGGATATGTGCCACGATCGATCAGTTTTTGAATTTCTCCCATAACAAATGGCCTGTCATCTTTATAGGTTACACCAAACCAGGAAGACGCACTGCGCAGGACATGAACATCTTCCCTGCCGCTTTTGATCAAATCATTCACAACAGAAGGAATCAGGTATTCACTCTTGAGTTCATTGCCTTCGTCATTTAAAAATTCCACAAACATAGTTTTTAAATATTTAAAAAGTACCGGTGTGAATCCCCAAACATTCATGGAAACAGGCTCACTACCATCCAGTTTAATATTCCGATCCGATGTAACACCTTGCTCTGTCCTTTGAAGTTCTCCTGTTTCTATAACGGTATCCAATTTCCCTTCTTTCACTGTACAAAGCCCTCGTGTCACACCTCCAAAAGTAGACAATGTTTTATCCAATTGAAAAGCAACCATGGAAAAATCATCGGCTCCACTTAGATAATAATCAGCAACAACTTTGAATGATTCTCGTCCATAAAAATCATCACCGTTGATTGCAACAAATGGTTCATGAATCAGGTCCGCAGCGGCAAGAATCGCATGCCCGGTCCCCCAGGGTTTATTTCGTCCTTCGGGACAGGTGAATCCATCAGGCAGATCATGTAAATCCTGAAACGCAAACTCAACCTGAATCTTGCCAGAATATTTATCAGTGATCTGTGACTTGAATTCATCTTCAAAATCCTTACGGATAATAAAAACGACCTTATTAAACCTTGCCTGGATAGCATCGTAAACAGAATAATCGATAATCGTTTCACCGCTGGGACCAACTGCATCCAATTGCTTTAGCCCACCGTAACGGGAACCCATACCTGCTGCCATAACTAATAATGAAATATCTGTCATTCGTCTTATACCTTATTCTGAATCATCAAATTAAAACCTTTGTTCCTTCATCCGAATGGATAATGTATGATTTTCCACCAACAGATTCTATCGCTTCTGCTACGGACTCAGGGTTTTCGGGTGCATAGGTAAACATACAGCCGCCGCCGCCAGAGCCGTTGATCTTTCCGCCAAGAGCACCTGCATTTTGAGCAGCATCCATCATGGATTCTATCTTGGATGTGCTGACCTGTAGAACATCTCTTAATACAGAATGATGCTTAGTCAGGTATTGCCCAATTTTATTATGATCTATCTCATCTTTTTCTAATTCAGCTAATGCTCCATTAAGCAGATCGCGATTTTGGACCGTACCGTGAAATAATGTTTTTTGGTCTTCATTGAGATCAGAGAGATCAAGTTCATCACGGCACTTTTGAATATTCAAATTTGGATTCAGATTCTTTAATACTTCAAATAATTCCAACCTGGCTTCCCGGCATCGGCTCAAAATCCCCATAGTATCTTTCGGCTCACATGAATCACCTAAAACAAATGCTCCCAGATTTGGATTCAAGGTTTTAATGGAAAGGGTCGGTTCAGATTCAAGATAGATCAGGTTTCCAATCGCTGTGGAATATTGATCCATCATGCCGCCGGGTTCGTTGAATTCTTCCACTTCTGTTTTATAGGCCAATTCACCAATCTTTTTTTGATCCCAATGTGGTGGTTCATCCGCCATCTGGGATAAAAAATTGATCCAGGTCACGGAAATGGCGGACGAACTGCTGGTCCCAGCGCGAATGGGAATTTCGCTGGTGACATAGCACTCAAATCCATTGGAAAAGGTGATGCCTGCATTTTGGCAAACCTTGATCCCGCTTTTGAAATAATCTCTGGGTTTTTGATACGAAAGATCATCCAAAAAAAAGGTTTCTGACTGTTTAAGATCAAGCTTGTGAATTACAACCTTCTGATCAGATCTTTTTTCCCCCTTAAGATTTGCCCTGAGTGAAATTCCCATTGCAATAACCGGCAGGCCAAGGTAATCCTGGTGCTCACCAAACAGGCAGATACGGCCTGGTGTACTTACTTCCAAATCTTAGATAACCCAATTGAAGAAACCACACCCAATCCGCATAAGATTGATCCAGATTCAATGTGACCATAGATCAACTGACCAACACCAAGCAGGAATCCATATACAGCAACACAGCCGAACAGCATGCATAAAATTCCATTTGGAACCGGCCAGGGCTCACTTGAAATCCCGTCAGAATATTTCGTCCATCCGGGTCCGCCGGGATTTACCTTCTTTACAAAATTCCGCAGTGTTTCATCATCATCAGGTTGAGTGAAATAAGTAGCTAAAATCCATACAACGGTGGTGAGCAAAGCACCGATAACAATCTTCTGCCATCCTTCCAAAGGTGAATCACCAAAATTGAAATAGCCCGCTATAATAATGGAACTGATCATAGCTACAATCTCGGTGTAAGCATTGATTCGCCACCAGAACCAGCGCAGGATATAGATCATTCCAGTGCCGGCACCAATCATGAGTAATAATGTAAATGCCTGACCTGCACTGGTAAGCATCAACCCAAGACCGGCACCTAAAATGACTGAAATAACTGTGAACAGTCGGCCTGCCAGTACCAGTTCTTTTTCTGTTGCAGCAGGTTTAATAAAGCGGTGATAGAAATCATTGACCAGATAACTGGCCCCAAGGTTGAGCTGTGTGGACATGGTGCTCATAAAGGCTGCAATCAGGGATGCGGCAACCAATCCAAGCAGTCCAGACGGCAACAGGGTCAGCATGGCTGGATAGGCTACATCGTGCCCCAATTTGTCTTCCGGGAGGTTTGGAAATGCTTCTCGTAAATCTGATAATTCAGGAAACACAATGAGAGACGCTAATGCAATCAGAATCCAGGGCCATGGTCTCAGTGCGTAATGCGCTACATTGAATAAAAAGGTGGCGCCTACAGCATTTGATTCATCCTTCGCAGAAAACATCCGCTGGGCAATATAACCACCGCCACCGGGCTCTGCGCCGGGATAATAGCTGGCCCACCACTGGACCGCCAGGGGAACCAGAAGGACAGGGACCCACACATCTGGATCTGATAGATCCGGGATCAGGGGTAATTTTTCTGTAACATTGGCATGAGCGATCAGGTTTGATAGACCCCCGATTTCAGGGAGACCTAAAATATAAACCATGGCCCAGACCGAACCGATCATCGCCAGTGTAAATTGCACAAAATCGGTAATAATCACGGCTTTTAATCCACCGAGGGTAGAATAGGCCAGTGTAATGGAACAGGCAAGGGTCAGTGTCATCCATCCGGGCATTCCCAGGACAATTTCACCAAACTTTACTGCCGCCAGGCTGACGGCTCCCATAACCAGAACATTAAAAACAAGCCCCAAATACAAGGCACGAAATCCACGTAAGAAGGCTGCCGCTTTCCCGCTGTAACGCAGTTCATAAAATTCGATATCAGTAAGCACACCGGAACGTCGCCACAGGTTTGCATACACAAAAACAGTCAGCATTCCTGTCAGCAGAAACGCCCACCAGCCCCAGTT
>ERZ651768.1040-NODE-1040-length-20530-cov-3.519679_pt1 | contig 20530 bp, 18 predicted proteins | sample MGYA00514754_ERZ651768 | MGnify/ENA metagenome assembly ERZ651768
CCCCAAAGGCTCCTACCCCGCCGGAATCCTGCTCGTTCCGAAAGACCGTAAACCCCGATCCATACAAAAATAATGAAACACAACGAATCCCAAAACGAGATCCGGCTCAATGAATTTTTTGAAATGTTCGATGCAGTTGAAGATGATATTGCCGAATTGGTTTCTGATAAAAATGAAGAACCTTCGGAAATAGGCGGGTACGAATGCCTGTTCATCGCCTTTAGTAATCTGCGTCTTCATTGCGATAATTCTGGAATCCGCTTAAAACAGATAGAAGAGCAATACAAGGAGCTCAAAAAATCACATACTAAAGAAGAATCTGGCATATTAGCTGTTGATGAAGATTTAAATGAAAACAACGAGGTCGTTAATTTCTGCAAACTGCTGGAACAGATTGAAAGCAGTTTTTCCGCTTTGGAAAAACGGTGTGAAAAAAGCGGAGAAGTTTTTGACGAATGGGCCTGCGTCCTCATCATGTATTCCTATCTCAGGAATTATTGCGTAAAAGAAAAAGTCGATTTTGAAAAGCTCCAGGAAGAAGTATCGCGCCTCCATTCTGAAATGGATAAGGATAAAAATCCTTAAGAGACCAAGCAAAGATATTTGCAGAATCCTTTTCTATTAAATGATATATTGGCTCTACAGGTTGTCTGCGGGTGCATCCCTTTTAGGGGCGTCTCTAAAAATTGCTTTTGGCCATGAGCGGCCCTTATAAAATAAGGGATTGCGAGTTGCCTTAGAGAAAACTACCGAATAAATAGAAACCCCCTTAAAAAAGTTGAAAAACCCGAGACCCTAACTAAATCCTTGAAATATAAATGCGGATGTGGCGGAACTGGCAGACGCGCATGATTTAGGATCATGTTCCTTACGGAGTGGAGGTTCAAGTCCTCTCATCCGCATTCAATCTTTAAACATTTGGAAATTTATGAACATAGAAATCGAAGACGTCGATTCCTGTAACAAAAAAATCAAGTTCGAAATCCCTCACCAGGAATACGACAAAAAGGTAAAACAGTATTATCAAAGGCTCGGGCGCGAGGTTAAAGTTCCCGGATTCCGCAAAGGAAAAGTGCCACTCGCACTTCTGGAAAAACAGTTTGGCCCGGATGTTAAAAAGGAAGTCCTGAGCAACCTGATCAGCGAGGAACTCAATAACGCCATTGTAGAAAAAGACCTGAGAGCGGTGGGCCAGCCCCATCTTTTGGAGGTCAATGCCGAAGAAGGAACGGATATCACTGTTTCCGCATCTATCGAGGTGCTCCCAACCGTAAAACTACAAGACTACTCTAGTATTGAACTGGAAATGGAAACCCCGCGTATCACCGATGAAGATATCAACCAGACCATTGAGGTAATGCGTCAGCGTAAGGCGAAGACAATCACCGTGACCGACCGTCCCGCCCAGGATAAGGATTTTCTCAAAATAGATTTTACCAGCAAGCTCGGCGACCAACCCTTTGAAGGCGGGTCCGCGCAGGACCAGATCATCCAGGCGGGGGGAGGGCAATTGATTGAGGGGCTGGACGAGGGCATGATTGGTATGGAAATTGGCGAAACCCGGGACATTCAGGTGCAGGTTCCCCAAGATTACCACAACAAGGAAATCGCCGGGAAAGATGTGGATTTCCAAATTGTGCTGAAAAGCATTCAGGAGCAGAAACTACCGGACTTGGACGATGAGTTTGCCCGCAGTGTGGAGGACAAAAATTATGAGAGCCTAGACGATATGAAACAGAACGTCCGCTCCGAACTGGAAGATTTTGAGCACAAGGAAGCCCGCAAAGCAGTGAAAAAGAAATTGGCAGAAAAAATCACCGAACTGAATCAGGTAGATATCCCGGAAGGGCTTTTGAAAAATCAGGTCAAGTTCATGGCCGAGCAGGCCAGAAAAAAACAGGAGAAAGAAAGCGGTCACCAACATCAAGGTCATAGCCACGATCACGATCATGACCACGATCATGGTATTGAGGTGACTCCCGAACTACTCAAACAATATCGCGAACCGGCCATGAAAGCCCTGCAGGAAGAGCTGATTCTCGACCAATTGGCCCAGGATCTGAAAGCGGAAGTCACCGAGGAAGAATTGGAACAGGAGGTCAAAAACATGTCCCAATTACTAGGCGGGGGCAATCTGCAACAGATTAAACGGAAATGGGAAAAAGATGGAATCCTGGCCCGACTTCACAATCGCATGAAACGAGACAAAACCCTTGAGGCCGCACTGGAAAAGGTAACGATCAAAGAAGAAAAAGTTGACAGAAAAGATTTAATTGCTGATAATTAAAAATCAACCATTACGAAGATATCTAATTATTTTTTAATGACTTACAAGCCGAAAACGCTTTCGGAACCACAACCGGATTCAGAAAGAAGTTTTTTCTTCCCCCATTTCTAATCTAGAGAAAACCATGACAGATACTTATAACCAGTTAGTACCCATTGTTGTTGAACAAACCAGTCGAGGCGAGAGGTCTTATGACATTTATTCACGCCTTCTCAAAGACCGAATCATTTTTATAGGAAACGCCATTGATGATCATTTGGCCAACCTGATCATTGCCCAGTTGCTATTTCTGGAATCGGATGAGCCCGATCAGGATATCTATCTTTATATAAACAGTCCAGGCGGCCAGGTCAGTTCCGGAATGGCGATCTATGACACCATGCAATATATCAAACCGGATGTTCAAACGATCTGCATCGGCCAGGCGGCCAGCATGGGGGCTATGCTCCTTGCGGCTGGCGCACAGAAAAAAAGGTTTGCCCTGCCACACTCACGCATCATGATCCACCAGCCGAGCGGAGGGTTTCAGGGACAACACACCGATATTGAAATCCAGGCTAAAGAAATCACGAGAATCCGGGCCATCTTGGATGCCATCCTAGCCAAACACTCAGGGAAAAATGTTGACCAGGTCAACAAGGATACCGAGAGAGATCATTATATGACGGGGGAAGAAGCCAAGGCTTATGGCCTCATTGACAGCGTGATCAGCAACCGGGACGAAGCCCTTAAAGGCAAGAACAACAAGAAAGAAAAGAAAAACTGATTCGAATAGAATGAGCCCGTGGACTCAATTCCAACCCTTTTGAAGAGGGCTTTATGGCAAAGAAAAGTACAACCACCGGAAATTATCGTTGCTCTTTCTGCGGAAAAAGCCAGGAAGAAGTCAAAAAACTGATTGCCGGACCCAGCGTCTACATCTGTGACGAGTGTATTGAGCTTTGTAATGAAATCATGGTGGAAGAGTGGGCCCAGGAAAAGGGCGAAGACTTCCAGTATCTTCCTAAACCTCATGATTTATACAAGCACCTCAATCAATATGTCGTTGGGCAGGAGCGTTGCAAAAAAATCCTTTCCGTTGCCGTCCACAACCATTTCAAAAGGGCCGACTCCAACCTTGACTTGGAGGATGTGGAACTTCAAAAGAGCAATGTGCTTTTGATCGGTCCTACCGGGTCCGGAAAAACCCTCATGGCGCAGACCCTTGCCCGGATTCTTGATGTTCCTTTCACCATTGTGGACGCGACCACCCTGACCGAAGCCGGTTATGTCGGGGAAGATGTTGAAAACATCATTTTAAAACTCCTGCAAAATGCCGATTACGATGTTGAAAAAGCTGAGCGCGGAATTATTTATATCGACGAGGTCGATAAAATTTCGCGGAAGTCAGAAAATCCTTCAATCACCCGCGATGTTTCTGGTGAAGGGGTTCAACAGGCACTTTTGAAAATCATTGAAGGCACCACTGCCAGCGTTCCTCCGCAGGGAGGCCGGAAGCATCCGCATCAGGAGTTTCTCCAGGTCAACACCACCAATATTCTTTTCATCTGCGGTGGGGCATTCGTCGGACTGGGAGCGTTGATTCGCCACCGCATCGGCAAGAAAAGCCTCGGTTTCGGACAGAAAATCATTTCCAAGAAAGAAATTGATGAGGAGGATATTCTCGAAAAGGTACAACCGGAAGACCTGCTCAAATATGGCCTCATTCCGGAATTTGTCGGGCGTTTTTCATCAGTGGCCACGCTTCAGGAATTGACCGTTGATGCAATGGTACAAGTTATGACCGAACCCAAGAACGCCTTGGTCAAACAATATAAAAAGCTGTTTGAGTTTGAAAACGTTAAACTCAAATTTACAGATGCCGCCGTCAAAGCCATTGCCCAAAAAGCTACCGAACGCAAAACCGGAGCAAGAGGTCTCCGCGCCGTTCTGGAAGAGACCATGCTCGAAATCATGTTCGATCTCCCTTCCCAGAAAGACGTAGAAGAAGTGGTCATAAATGAAGAAGTAGTCCTCAAAGACGAAAAACCCATGTTAGTTTACGAAAACAAGAAACAGGCCAGTTAATATATGGGTTCCGAAAAAATTGTATTACCGCTTCTTCCCTTAAGGGACATCATTGTCTTCCCGTTCATGGTACTTCCCCTGTTTGTAGGAAGGGAGAAGTCCATTCTGGCCCTGGAAAAATCCATGGCCGAACAAAAAAGCATCTTCCTCGCAGCCCAACGCAATCCCAGCAATAACGAACCGCAATCTGCAGATATTTACGAGACGGGAACGGTGGCAAATGTTCTCCAGATCCTCAAACTGACAGATGGAACCATGAAAGTCCTGGTGGAGGGTCTACAGAGAGGACGTATTGAATCGTTCATCGACAACCCGGACTATTTTGAGGTTGAAGTCAGCCGCATTCATGAAAACGACCAGCTAACACCCGATGTCAAGGCATTGATGCGCAGTGTGGGAACGTTGTTTAACCAATATGTAAAATTAAACCAAAAAATTCCCTTGGAAGCTGTAGCCGGCAGTGCCAATATTCTGGAACCGCACCGCTATGCAGACACCCTTGCCGCCTATATGGTTTTTCAAACCCAGGAAAAACAGGAATTGCTCGAAACCCTGAACCCGGCAGACCGCTTGACCAAACTTCTCAATATTCTCAAGTCAGAGATGGAAGTCCTTAAAATCGAAAAACGCGTTCATGGCAGGGTGCGAAAACAAATGGAACGCAGTCAGAAGGAGTTTTATCTCAACGAGCAGATCAAGGCCATCCAGAAAGAATTGGGCAAACGCGATGAGTTCAAAACTGATATCGATGAACTCAAGCATAAAATCAAGAAAGCCAAAATGCCCAAGGAAATTAATGAAAAAGCCACCAAGGAATTAAAACGGCTGGAACTCATGCAACCCATGTCTGCAGAGGCTACTGTTGCGCGAACCTATATCGAATGGCTTGCCGACCTGCCCTGGAAAAAAGGCGCCGGAGCGGAAAAAATAAAAATCCCTGAAGCCCAAAAAATCCTGGACAGGGACCATTACGGTTTAGAGAAAGTCAAAGAGAGAATCACCGAACACCTTGCGGTGATGAAACTGGTCAAAAAAATAAGAGGCCCCATCCTTTGCCTTGTGGGCCCCCCGGGTGTCGGCAAAACTTCGTTGGGACAATCCATTGGCAGGGCCATGGGCAGAAAATTTATCCGCGTGTCCCTGGGCGGTATTCGGGATGAAGCGGAAATCCGGGGACACCGCAGAACTTATATTGGAGCTTTACCGGGAAAAATCATTCAAGGCATCAAAAAGGCTGGTGTCCATAACCCCGTTTTCATGCTCGATGAGGTCGACAAAATGAACGCGGATTTCCGAGGAGATCCCTCCTCCGCCTTGCTGGAGGTTCTGGATCCGGAACAGAACTCCAATTTCAACGACCATTACCTGGAAGTCGATTACGACCTTTCCAATGTCCTATTTATCTGTACCGCCAATGTCCTGCACTCCATTCCACAACCGTTGCTCGACAGAATGGAAGTGCTCCGCCTGCCCGGTTATACCGACCAGGAGAAAATAGGCATCGCCAAAAGTTTTCTCGTGCCTAAAAAAGTATCTGAACACGGCCTGACCAAGAAAAATATAGAATTTACTGACAAAGCCTTGGATGGGATCATCCATGATTTCACCCGCGAGGCGGGGGTACGGAACCTGGAAAGGGAAATCGCCAAACTTTGCAGAAAAGTCGTTAAAACCGTTGTTGAAAAAGGTAAGAAAACCAGAGTTAAAATCACCCCGTCTGTTTTGCAAAAATATCTAGGCATTCCCAAATTCAAGAGAGCCGAAACCGAAGGCCCGCTGGAAATAGGATCTGCAACCGGCCTCGCATGGACGGAGTTTGGCGGCGAAACCCTCTCTATAGAAGTCTCGGTAGTTTCAGGGAATGGGAAGCTCGTGCCCACCGGGCAACTCGGGGATGTGATGAAAGAATCGGCGCAGGCGGCCATGACCTATGTGCGCTCACGCGCCGGGGAGTTCGGGCTACCCAAAAATTTCTACCAGAAAAACGATTTCCACATTCACATTCCCGAAGGCGCCGTTCCCAAAGACGGGCCCTCAGCCGGAATCACCATGGCGGTGGCGCTGGTTTCCGCGTTGACCAAAACGCCACTGCGACCGGATCTCGCCATGACCGGGGAACTGACCCTGACCGGAAAAGTCCTGCCCATTGGCGGACTCAAGGAAAAAGTTCTTGCGGCTCACAGGTTCGGCATCAAAAATCTTATTATCCCTGTGGAAAACGAAAAAGATATCCCCGAAATTCCTGAAAATGTGAGGAAGAATATACAGTTTTTTCCCGCTACCACAATGGACGATGTGATCAAACACTCGTTCGCTAAAAAGTTCAAGAGCAAGAAAAAACCCGCCACAAAAAAACCCCGGAAACGAACCCCTTCATCAAAACAACCCTCCATCTCCCAACTCAACTAACCGCCACTAGGCGTGGGGCCAGAACTGCATTGCCCGTAATTCCCCTGCTACCCCTTCGGGGCATGTGTGATGTCCTCTTCCTCAGCCTTCATGCCCTGAAAGGGTAAAAGCTAATGAAGTGATATCACAGCCACCGGCCGCTGACCGACGCCCCTAGCAGGGGAAGCAGATAGCAATGTCTTTATCTGGCGAACGAACACTTTCTCGGCGCAAAGAGCAACTACTCATTGGCCCCGCGCCTAGTGGGCGGAGCACCTCCGCTGGAAAATGGCCATGTCTTTTTCTTGCGGGCAAACGTTCCCTCGGCAGAATGAGTTATCGCTCATTGGCCCCACGCCTAGTGGTAATTTGTTTGTTGAAGGTTTCACGTCCTTCCAGAATTTCGAGTTCGATCACCACTTTAAATACGGGTAAAGAAAATTTCATCCCCTTGAGTTTCACCGCATCTTTTTCCGGGACTAAAAGGAACCGGGCTCCTTCTTTTTCAGCGCGGGCTTGCAATTCTTTAACATCCTGCGAAGTATAAAGATGATGATCGGGAAAGACCTTGAAAAATTTCAGCTGAATCTGCGAGTCCAGCAAAATCTGCCGGAAACCTTCCGGTTTCGCGATTCCACAAAACGCAGCGACCGGTTCATTTTTTAAGATCTCCGCATCCAGCACCTCTTCATCATTCATGCGAATTACAGAATCCAGGCGAAGGTGCGTTTTGACCTGGGGAATGGAACCCAGGATATGCGGATCAAAATTGATGGGACCATGGGAATAGCGGGTAAAGCAGACTATGTCTGCCCTTCTTGTTTCTCCTGCCGGTTCACGCAGTTCGCCTGCGGGAAACAAATGGCCGTTACCGAGCGGCCTGGAATGATCGAAAAGTAGGATATCCAGATCGCGGTTTAAGGCCAGATGTTGAAAACCGTCATCCAGAACCAGAGTATCCACGCCAAAATGTTCGAGCGCGTACCGCCCCGTCTGGACACGGTCCGGCCCGGTTAAAATCGGAACGTTTTTGAGTTTTTCCGCCATCATGACCGCTTCATCGCCAACCCATTCCGGGGAAAGAAGCATTTGTTTCCCATCGCAGACAACATTGACCGGATCCCTGGATTTTCCGCCATAACCCCGGCTAAGAATGGCGGGTTTGAGCCCGTTACCCCTGAGTATTTCGGCAATCATCATTACAAAGGGCGTTTTTCCTGTCCCCCCCAACGTCAGGTTGCCAACACTGATCACCCGGCAGTCGAGCTTGCGGCTGGGAAACACCCCACATCTGTAAGCCCAGAGGCGGAAATGGTGGCCCAGCAAATAAAAGAAGGAAATGAGTTTCAAGATTGCAAAAGCCGGAAACCAGTACCATTTGCGATCGGGCGATATGACTTTATAGAAAATTTCAGACATGATTTTCAGCCAAGTTTATAATGAATTAGGAGTATACTCCCGGGGTATGGATTTTTTGTATTATATTCTGACAGGAGGGCTACTGCTTTTAGCTTCTCCTTTTATTATTTTAAGGGCACTGGTTTCTTCCTCTTTCCGCAATCAAATCAAGGAAAGAATGGCAGGAGCCCGCTCATTGCCGGAATTAAAAGGCACGCTGTGGATTCACGCCTCATCGGTTGGGGAAGTCCGCCTGGCTAAAACCTTGATTGCTGGTCTTATAAAGGATGGGGAGTCTCGCCCGATCGCCCTGTCCACTTTTAGCCCCACCGGTTATGCGCTGGCCCGAGAAGAAAATCTTCCAAACGTATTCCGACTGCCGCTAGACTTCACAGTCTGGTTGAATCCGGTCTTTGAGCGGATACAACCCGCCAAACTGGTTCTGATCGAAGCGGAATTATGGCCTTGCCTGCTTCGTCAATGCAAACACCGAAGCATTCCCGTAATCCAGGTGAACGGAAGGGTCTCGGAAAAATCGGTTCAGCGGTATGGAAAACTTCCGGCCTTTTTTCTATGGATGACGGAATCGATCCAGCAGTTTTCCATGCGATCCCAGATTGATGCGGACCGGTTATTGCAAATCGGCGTGGCCAAAGAAAAAGTCCGGGTGACGGGAAACATAAAATTCGATGTGACTTCCATCCAGAAAGAGGATAACCATCATCAAGAGTGGAAAACGGATTGCAAGATTCTGGTCTTTGGTTCCACCCGGCCGGGAGAAGAGGGCCCGATAATGGAAGCATTGGTGGAGCTCCAAAAGGAGTTCCCAAACCTGATCGGTGTGATCGCCCCAAGACACATGCAAAGATGCCGGGAGGTCGAAGACTTGATCCGGGAATTCAAAGTGGATTATACCCTTCTCTCTCAACTGGATGATCTGGCAAACTGGACTGGCTCCATATTGCTGGTAGACAGCCTGGGAAAACTCAGTTCCTTTTACAGGAGTGCCACCGTGGCCTACGTCGGAGGGGGATTCAACCCCCGCTTTGGTGGCCATAACATTCTCGAACCGGCAGGATTGGGAAAACCGGTCCTGTTCGGCAAATTCATGAATAATTTCGAAGAAGAAGCGAAACTTCTCACGCAGTTCGGGGGAGGCATTCAAATGCAAAACATTGAGGAACTCTACTCCATATTAAACCGCCTGCTTAAAGATTCCGCCGAACGCCAGAAACTTGGCCAGTCTGCAGAAAAAACCGTAAAGGCCAACAGCGGGGCCTTGCTCCGGAACATCGAACTCATCCGCTAAACATACATTTGATGATTTTTCTCTATCACCTTCTATCCCTTTTCCTGGCAGTCCTGCTGGTTCCCCTGTTCTCACTGACAACCTTGTTCTCCAGACATAAGTGGAAAGGACTGGTCCATCACTTTGGATGGGTTCCCGCTAAAACAAGACCGGGCAAAAAAACTCTCTGGTTGCATGCCCTTTCGATGGGGGAGGTAGTCGCCACCACACCGGTTCTCAAACAGGTGCGCGAGCAAAGCCCCGAACTATATATCGCGCTCTCCGTCACCACCGACTCCGGCTATGCAACCGCTCTCAATCTTGATTTCATCGACAGCGTGTTTTTCCATCCGCTGGACTGCCTGCCATTCACTCAACTGGCTTTGAGCCGGATCAACCCGGACCTTTATGTTGTCACCGATACCGGATTCTGGCCCGGCTTGATCGATCTGTTGCATAGAAAAAACGTACCTGCTCTTTTATTCAATGGCCGTATCTCAGAACGAGCGGTCCGGCGCTATCTTCGCGCTGGCTCCCTTTTCAAGGAAACCTTCCAAAAATTTCACCGACTCTGCATGCAAAACACCAATGGGGAAAAAGCTGCTCTGGCGCTGGGTGTGAGTCGGGAACATATTGAAGTGATTGGCGATTCGAAATACGACGCACTACAATCGATGACCGACAATGAGAAAGAACGATACAGGCAGACTTTCAAGCTGAAATTAGACACACCGGTATGGATAGCAGGAAGTACCCATGCCGGTGAGGAAGAAATCATTCTGAACGCGCACCGGCAATTGATGACGAAACATCCCGATCTGGTTTTGATTCTCGCGCCACGGAGAATGGAACGGGTGGAAGTAGTGACCGCATTGCTTAAAAAGGAAAACTTTTCTTTTGCCCGCCGGTCGTTGCTGGAAAATGCAGAATCTGCTCCAGTCATCCTCCTCGATACGATGGGTGAGTTGGCCAGGGTTTATTCACTGGGGCAAATCGCATTTGTGGGCAGAAGCCTGGTCCAGCCGGGTGGAGGCCACAGCCTGATAGAACCTTTATCTTACGGCCTAGCAGTGTTGCATGGGCCTTATGTAGAAAACATCGGCCATATCTCGGAAATGGCACACAACCAAGGGCTTGTCTTTCAGGTGGCAAACCCTGAAGAGCTGGAACAAAAAGTCCATACCCTTTTGAAAAATACTTCCCATCGCCTCGAGATTACCGAAAAAGCAAAAATCTTCATCGCCCAGCAACAGGGTGCCTCCAAAAAAATGGCCGAAATCATCAACAAATACCTGAAGGTTTAATCTCCAAACCCAATAAAATATTTCCCCTTTACAGAAAAACCTTTACACTGCACTCTCAATCAAAAAATCATAAGTACTGCCACTTTCGATGGGAAACCATATGGAACAGGGCTCAGAAGATAAAGCACGAATCGCCCAAAAACTGGGAATCGTCTTTGCGACACTGCCCCCAATCATTCTTCAATATGCCACCAGCCCGTTTTTCGCTTTCTCCGTGCCTCCGTGTTTTCCATATAATATATGAAATTAATATGAGAAAGGGTTATGGGAATAAAGATGATATTACCGGTTTAAATGATTGTGTTCATGTAAATCCATAATCCTATTTTTATAAACCAAACTGGAGGTTTGTTTTCATCCGTGTTCATCTGTATTTGTGGTATTCAACCTTTATCCTCATGCCCCGTAAGGGGTACATCCGTGGTTGCTTTGCTCACAAAGTAAATCGCAAGGATCGCAAATAAAAAAGCCGGAACTAGTTCATAAATTAAAGCATCGGACAGGCCAGTGGTTTTCCAGATAAGGGTTGTTAAAAATCCGGTTAGCATTCCCGCTATGGCTCCCTGCCGGGTTATATTTTTCGAGTACAGGGTGAATAGAATGAGCGGACCAAAACTTGCTCCCAGTCCCGACCAGGCAAACAGCACAAACCAGAAGATAACCCGTGTCTCACCCAGCGCAATAAGCATGGCCCCTATCCCCAGTAGCAGCAACGTTGCCCGGCTGACCAAAAGAATTTTTTCATGCGAAAGGGTTTTCTTAAGCATTTTGGTATAAACATCATTCGCAACCGCCGAGGCGGCTACCAGAATCTGTGCCGAAACCGTGGACATGATGGCGGCCAAAACTCCAGTCAGGACTACCGCCGTCAACAGGGTTGGCAACAATTGTTCCGCGGCTTTAGGGAACAGATGCTCGGGGTCCTCCAGCCCTGGAAACAGGGCCTGGCCACAAATTCCTAACAGAATGGATGAAGAATAAACCATCAGGCCCCAGCCCAAAGCGATCCAGGTTCCTTTTTTGATGGCCTTGGTATTTTTCGCCGCCATGTACCGGGTGATGACATGCGGTTGACCGGGGTAGCCGAGCCCGATTCCTAAAAGGCCCACCATGGAACCGAAAAAAACCGGGATGGATTTCCCTCCCATCCACGTCAGAGTCTCGGGAGAAGCTTTCCCCACTTCCACCCACATCCCGGAAAAACCCCCAAGATTGGACAGCGCCACCAGCGAAAGAATGACCAGTCCCAATACCATAATGATACCTTGCGCAAAATCAGTCCAAGCCACCGCCCGCACTCCACCCATCATGGTATAAATGAGCACAATTACCCCGCCTACGGAAATGCTAAGGACATGAGGAATTCCAAAAATAGCGTCGAAGGTTTTTCCGATGGCGGTAAACTGTGCCGCCACATAAGCCATCATGCAGCAAAAAATGATAACTACCGAAATCATGCGCAGGATATGAGTCTTGTCATCAAAATAGTTTTCAAAATAATCGGGAAGGGTGATGGCGTGATGCTCTTCTGAATGTTTACGCAGTTTCTCGGCAAGGAACAACCAATTGATGAGATAGCCCAACAGGCAGCCGGGCAAAAACCATAGGGCAGACAAACCATCCTTATAAGCCAGGCCCACTGTTCCCAGCACGGCCCAGGCGCTTTCGGAACTGGCGGTGGAAGAAATAGCCGTCACCCAGGCCTTCAACGATCGGTCAGCGAGAAAAAAATCCAGCGGGGAACGGGTCATCCGTGAAGTCCACACACCAATGCCAAGCATGGCAATCACATACAGAACAAAAACAATCGAAATGGTTCCAGAAAGTTCCGTCATCACTAGGCGTGAGGCCGATGAGCAATAGGCCATTGAGAAATCAAATACACTTGCGCGCAGTTTAAATAAGGCACTGGCCAATGGCTCGTTGGACCGCCAATACTCTTTGCTCTCCAGCAAAAGTTATTGCTAGTTGGCCCCACGCCTAGTGGGTATGGTAGAATCCTTATTTTTATCATTGATTCAACCTTTCTTTATGGATAGTGCTCATTCTATGAACCCCTACGACCCCAATTCCATCGAAGCCAAATGGCAGGCTTACTGGGAAAAACATAAATCGTTTAAAGTTGAAGCAGGTTCTTCCAAAAAGAAATATTATTTGTTAGAGATGTTTCCCTATCCTTCCGGGAGAATCCACATGGGCCATGTCCGCAACTATACCATCGGCGACACATTGGCCCGGTTCAAACGCATGCAAGGCTATAACGTCATCCACCCTCTGGGCTGGGACGCATTCGGAATGCCGGCAGAGAACGCCGCCATTAAAAATAAGACCCACCCCGCCCAATGGACGTTTGAAAATATTCGTGCCATGCGAAAACAGATTAAGGCTTTGGGACTCAGCTACGACTGGGACCGAGAGATCGCCACCTGCCATCCCAGCTATTATAAGTGGAACCAGTGGCTTTTTCTAAGGTTCCTGGAAAAAGGCCTCGCCTACAGAAAAAACTCCACCATCAATTGGTGCGAAGACTGCAACACGGTGCTCGCCAACGAACAGGTTGTGGACGGTTGTTGCTGGCGATGCGATAACGAAGTCGTGCAAAAACAGCAGGAGGGTTGGTTCTTCAAAATTACCGACTATGCGGACCGCCTTCTGGAAGGCTGCAAAACCCTTTCCGGAAAATGGCCGGAACAGGTGCTGACCATGCAGACAAACTGGATCGGCAAAAGTTTCGGCGCGGAAGTGGATTTTAAAATTCCGCAGAGTGACGAGGTAATAAAAATATTCACCACCCGTCCCGATACCTTGTATGGAGCCATGTTCATGGTGCTGGCTCCCGAGCACCCGCTCACCGAAAAATTATCACGCGGCACCGAACAGGAAAAAGCCATTGCGGCTTTCGTGCAAAAGGTAAAAAAACAGGACACCATTGCCCGGGCCAGCGAAAAGGAAGGCGTGTTTACCGGAGCTTATGCCGTAAATCCCTTGACGAGAGAATCCATTCCTGTATGGACAGCCAATTTCGTTCTCATGGGTTATGGTACCGGCGCAATCATGTCCGTTCCTGCTCACGACCAGAGGGATTTGGATTTTGCCCGCCAATATCATTTGCCCGTCCGGGTGGTCATTCAACCCGAAACCCGATCGCTGGATGCAGATACTATGGTGGAGGCGTTCACCTCCGATGGCACTATGATGCATTCCGGTAATTTTGATGGCTTGGTCGGCCAGGAAGCCCGCAGGACGGTTTGCGAATTTCTGGAAAGAGAAGGCATCGGAAAAGCTACGATCAATTACCGGCTTCGCGATTGGGGAGTTTCCCGGCAACGCTACTGGGGAACGCCTATTCCGGTGATCCATTGTTCTGACTGCGGAATTGTGCCAGTTCCCGAAGACCAACTGCCGGTCGAGTTGCCCCTTGACGTACAATTGGCAGAAAATGGGCAGTCCCCTTTGCATAGTCTGGAACCCTTCTATGAAACTTCCTGCCCGAAATGCAGGGCAAATGCCCGCCGCGATACCGACACGCTGGATACTTTTATTTGCTCTTCCTGGTATTTTTACCGCTACACCTCACCCAGATTGGAGCAGGCTCCTTTCAGCAAAGAGAATAGCGATTACTGGATGCCAGTTGATCAATATGTTGGCGGCATTGAGCACGCCATTTTGCATCTTCTTTATTCCCGGTTTTTCAACCTGGTGTTGAACGATCTTGGATTGACACAGGCCCCGGAACCTTTCGCTCACCTGCTGACCCAGGGCATGGTGATTAAGGACGGAGCCAAAATGTCCAAGTCCAAAGGGAATGTCGTGGACCCGGACAAAATCATCAGCACCTATGGTGCCGACACCGCAAGGATATTCATCCTGTTCGCCGCCCCGCCTGTGAAAGATTTGGAATGGAGTGACCAGGGCGTGGAAGGATCCTCGCGGTTTTTAAATAGAGTCTGGCGCATATTCGGCGAATTTGTCGAAGCAATCAAAACCGTAAAATTGCCCGGGGAATCTTTTACGACCACTGTTCCCGAAATCAAAGCTCTTCGGCGAATGACCCATATCACCATAAGACGGGTGACAGATGATATTGCAACCAGAATGCAGTTCAATACTGCAATTGCCGCAATTATGGAACTGGTCAACCATCTCTTCAACTTCAAGGACTGGTGGGGGAACAAAAACAACCAAGTTGATACCACGCGGATGGCCGTGCGGGAAGCTCTGGAAACCTTGATCCTGACACTGTCGCCTTTCGCTCCACACATTGCAGAAGAATTAGGATCGCTGATGGGACTTTCTAAAACCCTGGATCGGATAACTTGGCCTCAATACATAGAGGCCCTGACGCAAACGGATGAAATGTTGATCGTCCTCCAGGTCAATGGTAAAGTGAGGCAGAAAATTTCTGTCGAATCTGGTATCAGCGATGACAATTTAAAAACCCGATCCCTTGAAGATCTAAAAATCAAGGAATGGACCCAGGGCAAAGAGGTCAAAAAGGTCATCGTCATTCCCAAAAAACTTGTGAACATCGTTGTCCAATGAAACAAATCCGGCTTCCGTTTAAATTCTGGATACTGCTTGGCTTCGCCCTGCTCCTTAATGGATGCGGGTATCACTTGGTGGGAACCGGTTCTTCCCTGCCGTCACATTTAAAAACCCTCTTCATACCTGTGTTTACCAATAGTTCCTCGGAACCGGAAATTCACCGGGAATTGACAAGTTCCATTATCAATTCCTTCATTACGGATGGAAGGCTTAAAATTGTCCGGAAAGGTAATTCCGACATGGTGATGAAGGGTAGCCTTTTTTACTATGATTTAAGGGCCGTCTCCTTCAGCTCTAGCGATTTTGCCTCAGATTACATCGTAAAACTGGGCGTGGAGGTTGAAGTGATCGACAAGGTTAATGACAAACCCTATATAAAAAACAAATTCACAACCAAATGGGACTACAAAGCCACCTCTGATATTGTCGATACAGAATCGGCCCGGCTTGCTGCTCTGGAAGAAGCCTACAAAGAACTGGGCAACCGCTTGGTGAGCCTGCTCATTGATCAGTTTTAATCCTCTATTTCACCGTGACCCCTGACAATTTAATCCTGAAAATTTCCAAAGGGCAAACGGAACCTTTCTATTTTCTCTATGGCCCGGAAACCTTTTACCAAACCGAAGTCATCCAGGCTCTGATCCAAAAATGCATCACCGAAGATAATCGGGACTTTAATCTGGAAACCTTCGATGCCCGGGAAAGCACGGTGAACCACTGGCTGGGATCCGCCAGGACCCTCTCTTTCTTGGGTGGAATAAAACTGGTGGTGGTACGCAATCTGCACGAGGCTGTTCCACAGGACCAGGATGCCCAAACCCTCATTGACTACGCACAGTCCCCCATTTCTGAAGCCTGTGTAATCATTACCGCAGACAAGGTGGACCGCAAAAGAAAATTATTTAAAACGCTAACAAAGCTGAAAACCGCAGTCGCCTGCGAAGCTCCTAAAGAAAATGAACTGGCAAGCTGGCTCCGAAAACGGGCTGGGGAAACAGGTTATTCGCTATCCCCTGATGCGGCACGTTTTCTTGTAAACAGGGTGGGAGCCCGGCCGGGAATCCTGGCGAAAGAATTGGAAAAAACTCTCCTCTATGCGGGAAAAAATAAATCCGTTTCAGAAAAGGCTGTCTCTGAAGTGGTGGGAGAAAGCAAGCTGGAAAATGTTTTTGCCCTCACCGATGCATTGAAAACAAAAAATCCGGAAAAAGCTCTCCGCCTACTCAACAACCAAATCGACCACGGGGAAGAACCCATAAAAATCCTGGGTACCATAGCCTGGCAACTTCGAATGATCTGGGAGGTAAAACATTACCAGCTAAAAAACCTGCCATCAGATCAGATTGCGAAAGCAATGGGAGCCAATCCTTATGTGGTCGAAAAAGCTTTGCAACACACTCGCCGGTTCAGCACACAACAACTGCGCAGTGGATATTTGGAATTGATAAAAGCTGATAGAAACCTGAAGTCCACCTCCAAGGACCCCATGGCAGTTATGCAAACCCTGATCCTCAACCTCTGCTACTAGGCCAGCGTGAGGCTGGACCATGATATTGTACCTTAGCCTTCGTGTCACGAAGGGGTGCAATTAGCAATAGCCTTTTACCGCTAACAACAATCCTCTCGGCTTGACGGATTCTTGCCAGTTGCCCGTGCGGCTAGCTGCCACTAGGCGTGGAGCCCGAGGAAAATCGTTTTATATGGAGAGCAGGAGGTATTGACAGCTTGATGAGTCCTTGCCCCATTGCCTCCACTGTAAGGGGAGTGGGCTAGGCAGTGCGGTTGACCAAACGGGTGAGACTGGAAATTTTTCGGGACGCAGCGCGGGAGTGGAGAATGCCCTTACCACCAACCTTGGCGATGACTTTCTCGGCGCTCTTTAATTCTTTCTGGGCCTGTTCTTTATTGCCCGCCTCAGCTTCGTTACGCACTTTTTTGGACAACGTCTTGACCAACGTGCGGTACCCTTTGTTCCTTTCATTTCTCTTATGGTTTTGCCGGTTGCGCTTCAATGCAGATTTATGATTAGCCAAAAACTACTCCTTTATATTGGGCGTTGAAAACACGTCTTCCCTGATCGGGCGACATATGAAAGCGAGTTGATTTTTATACTTTATTCCTTCCAGATTGTCAAGTTACAGCGGGCAAAGTCTATATTTCCAAGGGAAAAGGATTATCCACATTATGAAGGTAGGGGGAGGGACTTGAGATATTCAAGCAACCGTTGAAACTCTTTATCAAAAACTCTATAAAGCTGAGGTGCCTGGCTCAGGTCTTTGTTCCGGCCAGCCCGTTCCAACTGGAGCGCCGCCTCACGGACAGGCCCCGCACAAATATTGGCAGAAGCTCCTTTTAGGGCGTGCGCCCTTTCTTCTACCTCGTGGGCATCCCCTGCCTCCAAGGCAAAAAGAAGTTGCCGGGAATGTTCGATGGCATCTTCAAGGTACGCCACTACTGTCTCGAGGAAAAGCTCTTCATCACAGGAATGCAAGTCAATCGGGCTTTTAATCAATATCTATTCCTCCTCACATATAAACCAAGCCATCAACCTAAATTTATCTCTCTCCAAAATGGCAAAAGCAAATAAGCACTGTATGAAATTTTTAGACGGCATTATTATATATATTCTATGGTCAGGTACTAATATCCGATTTTTCAATAGTTTTTCAGCTATCCAAAAGTTTCCGCAGATAGAATTTTATCTTTTTTTTGTTAATTGAATCCCTATTGCAATAGCCTCATTTCAAATAGAAAGTTTGACTGATCAAATCTAATCATCTACAAATAATTGCCCCTCTGGATTGAACTTTAAAATGAGACAGCAAATACAATCAGCATATCTGGCAGGAAAGGGGTGGGTAGATCCCCTTCTAAAAGAACTTCGGGGTGTCATAGGAGTTCATGACCGACTCATTCTCTCAGACCAACCTCCGCAAAATCCTTTTTGCACCCAGAATATCTGGCTGAATCCCCGGACCCTTCACATTGAATCGATTAGCGATGCGGCAAAACAACTCAAAGCCATTCAGCGAAACTGGTGCCTGTATTCCTATCACTTGCACCGCAGGGCAAAACTGATTCTGGAAAAACTGCCACCGGTGAAATGCAAACCTTTGAGTTTTCCTTCGCCCTTACCAACTTCTCCGCTCGGGAGCTTCACCCTGCTGGATGAAAATACACTTCTCGCATCTGCAGATTGTTCCAGCCCTTTCCCAAACGGCGAAGCGCGTTTTGTAGAAGACAAGGAAGGTCCGCCCAACCGCGCTTATTTAAAACTGTACGAAGCCCTGACCTTGGCAGGATCCAAACCGCAATCAGGGGAATTTTGCATCGACGTGGGAGGCAGTCCGGGAGGGTGGGCCTGGGTGATTCACCAATGCGGCGCGGAGGTTTTAAGCATCGACCGTTCCCCGCTTTCTTCATCGGTCGCCAAATTGAAAGGAGTGTCGTTCCAGAAACGCGATGCTTTCACGCTACTACCGGAGGAGTTCCAGGCACAGGATCGCCGCATTGACTGGCTGTTCTCGGATGTAATATGTTACCCGGAAAAACTTTATGAATGGATCATGCGATGGGTGGAATCGAGGATTTGCAAAAACTTCATCTGCACCATTAAATTTAAAGGTAAACCCGATCTTTCGATCGTCGATAAATTTGACGCCATTCCCAACAGCCGGGTCCTGCATCTGTTCCAAAACAAAAACGAGCTGACCTGGTTCAAACTGGGTGGCCCAGCTGCCTGATGCCTTCTGCGGCTTGCAGAATATCGGTTTTATTTAAAGATTGCGCCAAAGCCACCGCTTCATCAAGACAAACCTTAAATTGCTCATGGTTCCCTATCACCCAGTACAAGAGGCACATGGAAAACAGCGGTTGCAAAATTTTTAAAGGTTTTTGAAGCTCCCGTCCCAAACGCACCCGATTCTGTAAAGTGGCAATGCCCCGGTCAAACGCTCCATATAAAGATGCAAAACGTTGTTCCACTTTCTTCTCGTCATTTTGCCTCAAAGCGTCTTTTAAAATTTCCAGTGCCTTTTCCCATTCGCATTTTCTCCAGAATGTAATGCCCACTATGGAGAGGATGGCAGCAATGCCTTGCTTGTCTTCAATCTCTTTAAATAAAGTTAACGCTTCCTCAAAATGATTGAGGGCTTTTTGCAATTGTGCTTTTTCCCAGTAGGCGGTTCCCAAAGCAGTTTTTACCACTGCAAGCAGACCTGCATCTTTCTGGACATCTGGTAAAACCTTATTCAGACAAGTGATGGCAGCCTCATACTTTCTCACCTGCTGGCAGGCATTGGCGAGTTCAACAGCCTTTTCCACCGTCTCCACTCTATTGCCTTTTAACCGAATGGCTTCAAAGCCTTCCTGCAGTTGTATTAAATTCATTTTGACCTGACATTTAATAGGGAACTTTTTGCTACATCCATCATCTAAATGACGAACAGGTTGTTTTTAAGATGCGAAAAACCGATAGGCGAATTTAACTTTTTTTAATTGTGATAAAAGGACCATCCCCTATGTTTAAAGAACTTGACCCGCACAAGGCGCAGGAAATGGTTGAAGAAGGCTCTGTGAACGTGATCGACATTCGCGACCCTGGGTCCTACTCCGCTGGCCATATCCCCAGCGCGGTTTCTCTGAATGACACAAATGTTAAAGAGTACATCGAATCCGCCGACAAAGAAAAACCCCTGATTGTTTACTGCTACCACGGTATCTCCAGCCGTGGTGCCGCCGAATACCTCTCGCAAAATGGGTTCAAAGAGGTCTATAGCATGACCGGGGGGTTCGATGCCTGGCCCGACTAACCGGCGTGATACCCCATTCGGGGCATGAAAGCTAATGAATGACATAACTCGCTGGACTCAGTGAGCAATCCACTAGGCGTGTGGTCAGCGGACAATAACTTTTTTTAGCGCTCTACCCTGTTGGTGACTTAATAAGCTATCGCTATTTGCCCCCTCACTTGGGGGGTGGCGAGCAACCGTTTTGTCATCAGCGCAATGGATCCTTGCTCTCTGGCCCTGCGCCTAGCAGGCCTTTGTCTTTGTAGCGGCGCAGGGCATCCGGGCAATTGCAGGTGCGTTCGACACCTTGCAAACTTTCAAAACCCGCACGGATCAACTCGGGGAATTTTTGTATCGCCGCGTCAACCTGTTTTCGTTCTTCTTCTGTTTGCATGCCTTCAAACAATTCGCCTTTTTTAAATTTTCTGGGCTTTACCCCTTCGGCGTAATTAGTCAGGTAACA
>ERZ651768.1041-NODE-1041-length-20493-cov-5.015086_pt1 | contig 20493 bp, 18 predicted proteins | sample MGYA00514754_ERZ651768 | MGnify/ENA metagenome assembly ERZ651768
GCTAACCGCGCTTCTAATCCTGCGGTGACGACCCAATCATTATTTTGTGAGCCCCACACCTTACCAAAATCAGAGACACATGAAAAAGATAGTTTTCCTGCTTTAACAACTTTCATTATCTCTAATATATTTAGGTTTAATGGCGGACTTCTAAGTTCAGTTGAACCCATAAAAGCACGATCTCCTAGATTGGAGCCTTTCCAACCTCTTGGGCTCATATGCTCCTTTCCAAAAACAATCTGCCCAGCATAGTAATTACTTGGAATATCAACAAGGCCAGCAGTTTCTTGTGCTGGAGGGCTACCAGAAACCTGTTCGTATCTGCCACGAATATATAGCACAGTAGGCCCTAATTTTTTATTGATAAAAGCGTCTACATTATAATGGTTATAAGTGAAGTCTCCCCAAATATTTTTATTAACAAAGTTCCCTTCTAATTTAAACCCGTAACCATTTCTAGGGACATATAAGTTGTTTAAATCTGGACGTTTACTTACATAGGTATATGCTAAAGAGACAGAGCCCTCTTCACCATTCTCTGGTTTCGCTTGGGTAAAAATATCTAGGCTGTCAGGCTCAATTGCTACTTTCCTATCAAAAAATCTAAGGCCGTATTGTATTCTATGGTTTGATGAAAAAATATTACCAAAATTATAGTTTCTAAAACTATATAGTTCCAGCCCATTATAAAACTCAATCAGGTAATCATTATTTTTATTATAGACTCTTTCCTCAAAGAAAATATCTTTATATAAATTAACTCCCCAGAACCCGCCAATTGGTCGTCCGGTTGCGTTGAAATACTGAACAAAGTATCCATATATATCTTTCCAGTCACTAAAAACAAAAGATTGAATTATGTGTCTACCGGTCACATCCGTGTAAGCACCATTGTAAAATAAACCTGTTATATCTGGCACTAATATTGTTCCCAAATGTTTTAAGTTTTTTTGAAACAAGTAGCCTTCTGAATCTAAAGTATCAATAATATCTGGAATAGAATCTAAATTTGAGATTGGATGGTCTGGCCGTTTATCACGCCAACGAGAAAAATGAGGATTGACAATTATATCTTTATTATTTGCTTTCCTATTGGGGTCTATATCAACGATTCGAGCTGAATCGACATCTCCTAAAGTTATACCAGTTATTGCAGAATTATCATAGTTCCACCCTACCGTCCATACTGCATCACCTATGTTTGTGTTTTGGATAATCTCTTTCGTGTTTATATCCACAGTATGAAAATTAGGTGTCATATTTGAGTGCGAGGTGTATGTAATTTTATCACCTTTTGAATGCCACACGGGGCGATAGTCAACTTGCTTTTGGGTTGTTACTCTTATAGGCTCTTTTCGTTCAAGATCAAAGACTACTATGTCCATATTCCCATCTTCTTTTGATAAAGCATAAGCGATTTTACCCCCATCAGGACTCCAAGCGGGTGTAACAATCTGTACATTCCCAGAATAGTTTGTTATTCTTTCTATAGATAAAGTATCGTCTAACGAAAATGAAAATAAATTAGATGTACTATTTTTATGAGAAACGAAAGCTATTTTTTTACTATCAGGCGACCAACAAGGATTGTTAGCGCGTTTAGAACGTGTCAGTCTCTTTTTATCCTTCGACTCTAATTCGATTAGATGGATGTCCCATGTGATTTCCTGATTATTAGCATAGCCAATTTTTGAGTATAAAATTTTATTCCCATCAGGGGACGCTTTCACATCCCTTCCAATCCCACCATAGTCTAATTCTTCAAGCTTCCAAATTGGTTTGATTTTTTTGGGTTTGTTATTTTTCTTTTTTTCAAGTGCTTTCTTATAAATTTCTTTTTCTTTGCTCGTGTCTCTTACAGCTAGGATTAATGAAAGATCTCGCTGATTATCATTTTTTCTACCTACCATTATAATCTTTGTAGTGTCGTTATCAAACCAGTCAAAAGCATATACATAGCGCATAGGAAGAGAATACACCTCACCGATATCATTATACGTCTCTTTTTGTGACCGTAGTCCAAAAAAATAGGTGTTCATTTGCCTGCGCCAGTCTTCCTCAAACTGTTTTATGCTAATGCCTGTATGCCTTTTGAATGCTTGAGAAAAATTGAATAATTTTAACGTATCCCTGTGGTTTAAAATCTCAACCAATTTTTCATCTCCGAAACGATCTCCAAAATAAAGCAACTTAGAAAACCCATCATTATGTGGATCTTTAATTTTATGTACAGAGTTTTTCAGTACATGGTACTTGTGTGAGATATCAAACCGTTCGGGTCGCCATTTCTCAGTGAAATATTCGGCTAAGCCTTCTACAACCCAACCGGGTGTTCTACCATATAATTTATTCATAGGAAAAGGAAGCCAAGATTTAGTCACATTAAAATAGACTATGTGCTGCAGCTCATGGGCAAGAACAGTACGCAACCACTTTTCATCTTCAGCCCAAATCGCCATATCATTCTGATCTACCCATATTACCGTATAGTTTGCGGGCGTTGCAAAGCCATTAGCAATTTCATCCTCAGAGGTAAATACAATGTCTATTCTTTGGAGCGAATTAAGACCCACCTGCTTCATTAAAGTAGGTCTAATCTTCTCCGCCATGTTAGCCCCCTTCAAGGAAATATCATAGAGGCCTTCATGAAAATGAATATTAAAATTTTCAGTTTTTATTGTTTTCCATGTTAACTCGGGGTGTGTACGATTACTCATCATCCATGCCCCCTGAGAATAAATAAAATTAATTAATATATATAAGCATACTATTCTTTTAATCATTAATTAGGCTCATAATTTTTAGATCTTTTTTTAGCTGTGTAGTATTATTATAGTGTATGCTATTCAAACCTGAATTTATTGCACCAGATATATTATCTTTTAAATCATCAATAAACACGCATCTTTCTGGCTCTATTTCAGCACGTTCACATGCTACCTGATAAATTTTTTGTTCTGGCTTTCGATGCCCCACATCGTACGAATAAATCGCACCATCCACTAACTTGGGGAACACATAATTATTTTCAATTTCTTTTTTTATGTGTCTAGAGTTTGTGTTAGACAAAAGCCATATTTTATACGATTTTTTTAATCTAATTAAAATATCTATAACGTCCGTTTCATCCCCTAAAAGCATAGACCATGCTTCCCAGAATTGGTTCTCTGTTAAATTATTATTTGTTGGTAGAGAATTTTTGCATGATTGAAACCATCCATTATCTGTCATCTGGCCTCTTTCATAAGTATCATGGGCACCTTCAGGAAAAGATCTTTTTACTGTATCAAATGGAATGTCTGTAATAGTCGAAATTTGCTTTATCATTTTTTCTGGATGAATGTGAAGTAAAACACCTCCAATATCAAAAAATATTACCTTTATAGATTTATTATATTTTTCTACCATTCAATTGGCCCTTCAACAGCATGCCAAAGATATAGCGTAACTATGGTTCTATATGGTCTCCACTTTTTAGCTTTTTGATTCATAAGATCAATAGCTGGTAATTCATCCAGAGAATAAAAAATTTGAAACCCTTTTTGCACACCCAAATCTGTTACCGGAAACACATCAGATCTCCTAAGAGTAAAGATTAAAAACATTTCCACAGTCCATCTACCGATACCTTTTATATTAGTAAGCTGTTTTATTATTTCAGTATCTGTCATTAATGAAAAATTATTCTCATTAATAAAGTTGCGATCATAAGCAACCGCAATATTTTTTATGTAACTAGCTTTCTGTTTTGATAAACCAACAGTATATAAGTTGTCTATATCAATATCTAACACTTCTTTAGGATTAAAATTTTTTTCTGAAGGAAACAACGCTATAAATCTATCGGATATTGTTTTCGCAGCTTTTCCACTTATTTGTTGATATATAATTGAACGGCATAGTGACCAAAAATAATTTTTTTCTATGTCAAGTTCAGGAATATCAAATGTGTTAAAAAGTCGCTTCAGATTTGGATCATTCAAGGATAGTAGATTAATGCCATTAGTCATTTCTTCTTTTCCAAGAATTGTGGAGAGCATTTATAAAAATTATGTTTTATCTAGATTTTATAGATTGAATAAGATGATGATTAATTTAAAACAACTAAATTTTTCGTTGTTTTATTTAGTATTTCACATCCATTCTGATTAATAATAACATCATCCTCAATGCGGACGCCACCCCAGCCCGCCAAGTATATACCTGGCTCAATCGTCATCACATTATTTTCCGCTAAAATATCTTCACTCACTGGTGAAAATCGTGGTGATGTATGGATCTCTAGTCCCAGTCCATGACCAGTCCCATGTGTATAATACTCACCATACCCCATTTCATGAATATAGTCTCTAGTTGCTGCATCTACATCCTTGCAAGAAACACCTGCCTTTGCAATATCGCAGCCTCGCTGCTGTGCCTCTTTAACAATAGCATAAACCTCATGATGTTTATCGGTAGCCTCTCCAACAACTGGTGTGCGAGTCATATCCGCATGATACCCGGCATATTTTGCCGCTGCATCGATTACAATAAAGTCACCTTTTTTAAACTCTCTTTCCGTTGGAACTGCGTGCGGCAATGCACCGTTTGGTCCAGTAGCAACGATTGGTGAATAGGCTTCCCCATCACCATATTCTCTGTACTTAGAAACCATAGAGTTTGCGACTTGTTTTTCAGTGTAGCCAGGACGAAGCATCGGAAGAATTTCTTCATATACCTTGTCAGTAATCTCAACCGCAGTTCGTATTGCGTCTAGCTCTGTTTGATCCTTAACAGAGGCTAAATCCTCCAAAATCATTTTTGTGCTTTCCCAGTCGGTATCAGTAAACATTTTTTTCATCGAATCATAAAGACTAAAGTTTACATGATCTCCCTCAAACCCAATTTTAAAGTGTTTATTTATTAGCTTATTCTTTTTTATAATGGAAAGGTTGGTGTCCATGTCTATATAACGATCAAAGCCTTTTACTTGCTCTTTTGACTGTTCAATATATCGACCATCTGTAATAAAAGATTGTCCGGATGTAGTAACTAAACAAGTCCCAGCAGATCCTGTAAACCCACATATATATCGAATGTTTGTTAGATTTGTTATGAGCAGACCATCAAGACCAATTTCTGCTATTACATTTTTTAGTTTTTCCTGTCTATCAAAATAAATTTGTTCTGTCATGATTTATTATTCTCTTTTTCTGATGATTTTATTAATGCCTTTACCCCATCTCTCTCAAGACGAATCATATCTGGGTCCTCACCTTTCTGCTCTAACAGGTCTAATACCTCAAGTGCCTGATAAAACAGAGCCTGATTTTTCAAAACATTTACGAGAGTAAATGTTGCAAGCCTAACGCTTACATTTAATGTGTCACCAGATTCAGCTGGTTTTGTTATGGTTTTTTTGGATGGTTTCTTTTTTTGTGTTTTATCTTTGTTATCTGACTCTACCTTTTCAATAAATTCCTTTGCAGTCTGGTTGGATGAATCAAGAGCCAAAACTTTTTTCCATGAAGTAAGCAGCCTTGAAGGAGATCTTCCTAAAACCGTCTGAATCTCACAAAGCATAATAGCAGCCTGTATATTGTCTGGGCTGTATTTTAGGGCATGTTTAAGTTCTTTTTCTGATTCTTTCAGGTTCCCCTCTGCTTTTTCAACTTGAGCTAAAACAAATCTGCCGGCGGCATCATTTTCATGGTAACCCAGACCAATATTGCACACTTTCCTTGCCCTTCTATAATCTTCTTGAATAAAATAAATATCTGCAAGAACTGGAAATAGAATTGTATCAAAATGATCAGCAAAATATAGTTCTAGCTCAATCTGGTTTTTTAAATCCATCCTATCGCCTATTTTTCTTTACCCATTTAGTTATATAGTCTATTGTCTCATTAACTGGTGTGCCTGGTCCATATAATTTACCCACACCAGATTTCTCAAGAGATTCTATATCTTTTTTTGGTATTATTCCACCACCAATTAAAAGAACATTTTCTAATTTTTTCTCTTCCATTAGCTCTACTATACGAGGGAATATAGTGTTGTGAGCATTGTTCAAGCTAGACAGGGCAATAACATCTGCGTCTTCCTGAAGCGCAGCTGAGACTATCATCTCCGGTGTTTGACGAAGTCCTAAATATATAACCTCCATACCAGCGTCTCTATATGCAGCGGCTAAGACTTTTATTCCTCTATCGTGGCCATCTAAACCAGGCTTAGCCATCACAATTCTTATTTTTCTATCCATATAACAGCAAAATTAATTATCCTTTAACTGACTTCATAATTAATAGTGTTCTCTTCATTTTTCATTAAGTAATTAAAATAGTATATTGAATTAACCTAATTGGAGATTATTAAATTGAAACATAATAAAAAAATCACTCTCATTCATTATCTTGAAGAGTTTGTTATATTGCTAATTGGCTTATCAATATTACTAGGGTTATTATGGTATAGTGATTTTAATTTTAGTGTAAGAGTCTTATCAATCTGGATATTCCTGTTTAATGGAATTTTATTCACTTATTGGCTATGGAAAAGTGACGCTAGAAATTGGGAAAAAGGTGTTACGGGTTTATATTTTATATTGGTCGAGATTATTATTTTATTAGGCGGTAAATAAAACTTATAATTCTTTTGAATCAATAACAAAAGTGACCGGGCCTTCATTAACAAGTTCTATGTCCATCTTTGCTCCAAATTCTCCAGTTACAGTATTTATCCCCTTATCACGCAGTCTGTTAACCATATATTTATAGAGTAGTAATCCTTTATCAGGGTTTTCTGCATTAATAAAACTAGGCCTCCTTCCTTTTCTGATATCTCCACAAAGTGTAAACTGGCTAACAACCATTATCGATCCTTTTGTTTCGAGAACAGATAAATTCATTTTATTTTTTTTATCATTAAATATTCGCAGATTAATAATTTTTTCTACAGCCTTATCTACATCTAAAAACTCATCCCCTTTATTTAAGCCGACAAGGAGCATTAACCCCGAATCAATCTGAGATATGGTTTCATTGTCGATTAATACCTGAGCCTTCGAACATCTTTGAACTACAACGATCATTCTACACGAATATTTTCTTTCCCGTATTTATCACGTAATTGTTTTATGAAAGTTCTATTGGTAGAAACTTTAATATTATGGGCCAGAACGGCTAAGGGCTTGTGAATTCCTGGTTTAGGATTAGGAAGGTGAAAAATCAACCTGCAATCTCCGGGATATTTTCGTGAAAATTCATATAAATCTTCGATATCTTCTGAAGAAACATCTTCTGATTTGAAACTAATTACTAGTTTCCTTGAAAAATATTCTCTGGCATTCTGAACAGATACAATCCTATCGGCCATGATTTTGAGATCCGCGAAGTTAGTGTCATCCGCCATTTTCCCCTGTACAAAAACAACACTATCTTCTTCAACAAGATTTTCATACTCCCCAAAACAATCTGAAAATGCAATCACCTCTACATGCCCACCGATACAATCCATTTCAAAAAATGCCATAGGTCTATTACGCCTATCATACTTTTTTGTTATTTTTGTGATCATTCCCCCAACAGTAACCAAATCATTTTTCTTAAGAAATAAACTATCTGAAAAATCTACTGAGGTGAACTCTTCTAAGTCTTCAGAATGCTCCAACAAAGGGTGACCTGATACATATAGACCTAATACCTCTTTTTCAAACTGTAATGATTTCTTTTCTTCCCAATCATCAACGATTTTAAGCTCCGGGGTTTTTATTAGGGAGTTTTTTTCTGATCCATTTGAGAATAAATCAACCTGATTTTTATTACCGGAATTCTGCAATTGCTGGCCATATCTAATTGCAGATTCAATTGCATCAAAGTTTTGAGCTCTAGAACCAGAAAGTGAGTCCATGGAGCCAGACTTGATAAGGCTCTCTAAAACACGTTTGTTTACTTTTTGCTGATCAATCCTAGAACAAAATTCGAAAATTGAATTAAATAGACCTTTTTCTTCTCGATTTTCAATTATACTCTCTAACGCTTTTTCTCCTACATTCTTAATTGCATTAAGACCATATGATATTGTGCTTCTACTAACCGGATAAAACTGTGTGTACGATACATTAATATCAGGAGATTTAACCTCTATATTTAATTTTTTACATTCGTTAATAAGTGTTACGATCCTATCGATAGAAGACATTTCACTAGTAAGATTTGCTGCCATGAATTCAGCAGGATGGAAGGTTTTTAACCATGCAGTCTGATATGCAATATATGCGTATGCGGTTGCATGACTTTTATTAAAACCATATTGGGCAAACTTTTCAATTAACGCGTATACCACTCCCGATTTATGTTCTGAAATGTCATTCTTTTGGGCACCTTCAATAAACTTTAGTGACAATTTATCCATTAATTTTTTATCTTTTTTACCCATTGCTCGGCGCATTATATCAGCCTCAGCAAGAGTAAATCCTGCAATATCATGAGCAATCTGCATAACCTGTTCCTGATAAACTATGATACCATATGTTTCTTCTAAAATCGGGACTAATGATGGATGAGGATATTCTATCTTCTTTTTTCCATGCTTTCTAGCAATAAAATTATCAATATTGTTCATGGGGCCAGGCCTATAAAGAGCGTTCATTGCAATAAGGTCACCAATTGCAGTTGGTTTTAATTTTTTTAAGTATTCACGCATACCAGAAGATTCAAATTGAAATACTCCAATGGTTAAACCATTTGAAAACAATTTATAGACTTCTGGCTCTTCCATTGAAATTTTTTCTATTTCAATTTCCTCTCCTTTTGATTTAATTAACTTAAGCGCTTTGCTTATAACTGTGAGATTTCTTAGTCCAAGAAAATCCATTTTTAAAAGTCCTAAATCTTCTAAGCCTTTCATATCATACTGAGTGGTTATGTCTCCGGCTGACGATTTATATAATGGCACAAAATCGGTTAGTTTTCCGGGGGCTATTACTACTCCTGCAGCATGTATAGAAGCATGTCGATGCATCCCCTCTAAAACAAGTGAGTAGTCCACAAGCTCTTTATACTCATTTTCTGACATCTTCCGAAATTCTGGGCTCTTTTTTACTGCATTCTCTAAGGTGATATTCAACTCATCTGGGATTGCTTTTGCTAGACGATCTACCTCACTAAACGTATAGCCCATTACCCTGCCAACGTCCCGAATAACTTGTTTGGCTTTCATTGAACCAAAGGTAATAATCTGAGATACAGATGATTCTCCATATTGGGTTTTTATATAATCAATTACCTCGCTGCGACGTTCAATACAAAAATCTATATCAATATCAGGCATACTAATTCGATCAGGATTAAGAAATCGTTCAAACAATAAATTATGTTTTATTGGATCTATATCCGTTATCCCTAAGGAATATGAGACCAAGCTTCCTGCAGCAGACCCACGCCCTGGCCCAACAGGGATATCATTATTTTTAGCATACTGGACAAAATCGGCGGTAATCAAAAAATACCCTGCGAAGCCCATGTTTTTTATCACACTGAGCTCATGATCAATTTGTTTATTTATTTCCGGGGTAATCACACCGTACATATCTTTAACCCCTGTATCAACTAATGATCTAAGATAATCATCTGGATCTCCATTCTTTCCGTTCTCAGGAATTGGAAAATTTGGCAGATGATATTCTCCTGTATGAATTTTAAAATCTATACTTTCAGCGATTTTCCTAGTGTTTTCTATAGCCCCAGGGACATCTTTAAAGAGATTATACATTTCATCCTGAGTTTTAAAATAAAACTCGGGTGTGGCATACTTAAGCCTATTAGGGTCATCCCTATTTTTACCAGTCCCAAGACATATATGAATGTCATGAGCCTCGGAGTGTTCTTTTTTTGAATAGTGAGCATCATTCGTACAAACAAGCGGAAGCGAAAGCTCTTTTGAAAGTTTTTTCATATTCTCAATATTCGCTTCTTCTTCAGAGATACCATGGTTTTGCACTTCTAAGTAATACCTATCAGGAAAGATTTCAGAAAATTTTAAAGCAGCATTTTTTGCACCTTGATAATCCCCGGTTAACATTTTTTCAGGTATCTCACCTTTTAAGCAACCGGACAAACAAATAAGGCCTTCGTTGTACTTTTCTAACAACTCCATATCAATTCTTGGTCTATAATAAAACCCCTCTAGATATCCAGCTGTAACAAGCTTCATTAAATTTTGATATCCAGACTGGTTTTGAACCAAGAGAATTAAATGATTATTACCCCAGCCACCACCTGCAGGTGGTTTTTTATTGTGCCGACTACCTACTGCCACATAGGTTTCACAACCAATGATTGGTTTAATCCCCGTGTTTTTTGCCTGATTATAAAAAGGAACGACACTAAACATATTTCCATGCTCAGTAAGGGCAAGACTATCCATATTTAGATCATCAATAGTATCTACAAGCTGGTCAACGCGTTGTGCTCCATCTAGCAAGCTATAGTCAGAGTGATTATGTAAATGTACAAATTCAGAAGTCATTATATTGTCCCTATATAAATGGAAAATAAACCGCCAATAGTGCAAAACTTCAATAAGTTAGCACTTCTTTTTGCTGTCTCTATACTTGGTTTATTTATTACGGAAATTACTACTACTCCCAATGGAATCTCAACGGTCAAGATTAGCGAGATACCATAACAAATATTATAATGACCTGTTATAAAAGGGATGAATGCACCAATCCCTAATAGTACAGATAGAACTACACATAGAATTATTGTTTTTTTTTCTCCAAAGATTATTGGGAATGTTTTTAGCCCAACAGACTTGTCTCCAATTATATCAGCCATATCTTTTACAAGTTCTCTTATAAGAGTCAACCCGAATGCCAATGCAGCAGGCAATATTAAAGGGCTAACATTGCTAAATACTAAGCCCGCATATATAAAAGACAATGCTAATACTATAGCGACCACAATATTGCCTATTAGAGGAAATTTTTTAAGTTTTATGTTATATCCAATAATTAGAGGTAAAGAAATACCAATAGAAACCAACTGTGAATTTATATTTAATTGGAGCGCGATTAATGTCCCGAGGAAAAACGCTAAAATCGAAATTATTAGAGCATGGGTTCTTAAAACAAGACCAGAGCTGATAGCTCTATCTGGCCGATTAATTTTATCTATTTCATAGTCAAAGTAATCATTAAGTGTGTTAGCTCCTACTGTATATAATGTCACAACTAAAGCAGCAAAGATAACAACATTTATGGGGCCATTATATTTTGCAATCAAGGAAGAAACTAAGATTGTAATGCTACCCACCATTACATTGAGAGGACGTATAATATTAAAATATGCTATTATATTATTCATGAATTACTAATTATAAAGACTCTCTTATCCTTATTTAAGTCTTTCACGATATCAATATTATTATATCCACTTTTACAAAAAATTTCTTTAACCCTATCCGAGTGAGACCCTCTCCCAACTTCTAAAATAGCTGTTCCATTTTTTTTAATAACATGAGGCATGATATCTGAAAACTTTCTATAAAAATCAAGTCCATCACTTTTATCTGTTAAGGCAATCATTGGCTCAAAATCTTTTACATCTTCCATTAAATCAGGTATTTCTTCTTTTGATATATAAGGTGGGTTAGATATTAACATATCTGCGATATGAATTATATCCTGATTAAGGATGTCTAGTCTTAAAAATTCGATATTTCTAATGCTATACATATCTGCATTTTTTTTTGCTATTGACAGCGCACTATCAGAAATATCTATTGCTATAATATTTGAAGAGGGGATTTCAAGTGCCAAAGTAATCCCAATACAACCAGAGCCAGTACCTATATCAATTATCGTTGGGCTATTCTTTTTAGAAAGAATCTCAACGGATACATCAATTAGTATTTCTGTTTCAGGTCTCGGAATAAGAACATTCTGATCAACTATAAACTTTCTACCATAAAATTCAGATGATCTAGTAATGTATTGTATAGGCTCTCTATTAATCCTTCTTTTTACCCATGACCTTAAAGTAATTAATTCTTTAGGCTTAACTATTTTTTCAAATTGAAGGTATAGATCAATTTTTTTGCAACCTATTAGGTGCTGTAAAAGCAACTCTATTTCAGTTCTGGGATTATCAAAATTTTTGTCTCTGAAATACGTTTCACCCCAATTAAGAATATCAATAAGGCGCCAGATCCTATCTGTTTTTGAATTTTGAGGTTGCAAATTTATTTTGCTCTATTTCATCTATAAATAGTAGATCTCTTAAATATATATCAAGTCATTTCAGCGGATAATATTTCCTGCTGCTCAGCTATTTTAAGTTGTTCAATAATTTCTTCAATATCACCGTTCATAATTTCTGACAACCTGTACGATGTAAAGTTAATACGGTGGTCCGTAACTCTCCCTTGGGGGAAATTATAGGTCCTAATCTTTGCTGATCGGTCACCTGTAGACACAAGACTTTTTCTCTCTGCAGCACGTTCTGCGGCCGCTTTTTCTTTTTGATTTGCAAGAAGCCTTGATCTTAATACTTTTAAAGCAGATGCTCTATTTTTATGTTGGGAAGACTCATCCTGACAAGTAACCACAAGCCCTGTAGGGATATGTGTAATACGTATTGCAGACTCCGTCTTATTGACATGTTGACCTCCAGCTCCGCTAGCTCTATAGGTATCAATCTTTAAGTCAGTATCATTAATCTCAACATCTACCTCTTCAGCCTCTGGTAATACCGCGACCGTGGCGGCAGAAGTATGAACTCGGCCACCTGTTTCTGTGTCAGGGACACGTTGAACTCGATGAACGCCACTCTCATACTTTAGCATTCCATATGCACCATCACCCTTTAATGAAATTATAACTTCTTTAAATCCACCTATTCCTATTTCATTGGATGCAATTAATTTTTTATCCCAATTATATTTTTCAGAAAAGTGTGAGTATAAACGAAATAAATCAGCCGCGAATAAAGCTGCTTCATCCCCTCCAGTACCAGCTCTGATCTCTAGTATAATATTTTTATTATCTAAGGGATCTTTTGGTAATAGTATTATTTTTAATTCTTTTTCAAGCTCTAATTTTCTTTGTTTATTTATAACAAGTTCTTCATACGCTAGTTCCTTTAATTCAGAATCATCAGTATCAATAATTGATTCACAATCAACAATTTGATTTAGAATTTTTATATATTCTTTCCCAGCCATTACAATCGGTTCAAGCTGCTTATACTCCTTTGCAAGATCTTTTAATTTGTCTAGGTTCGACAAAACATCTTGATCAGCCATTAGCTTCTCAATACCATTATATCTATCAATTATTGATTCTATTTTATCCTTCATCCAATCGCTTCTGCTCTAAACTTTTTTCCCCTAAATTTATTGTATTGATTACCAAAAGCATCTTTTAAGGCTGCGATAGATACTTCAATCATATTATCGTCTGGTTCCTTAGTAGTAATATTTTGTAAAACTATCCCAGGAGCTTTTAATAAGCGGAAAATTAGAAGATCATTTTTTGATGTAATCTTTATTATCTCATAGCCAATACCAGACACAAACGGTATCAAAGGCAAATGAAATAATAATCTAACAGATAAAGATATGGTTTCGAAATAATAAATTACAATAGTATCAACAATAGCAAAAACAAATATAGCAGACAGTAAAACAATAAACATAAAACTAGTGCCACATCTTGGGTGTTGCGTGGGGAATGATTGTGCATCTTGTATTGATAAATCTTTACCAGACTCAAAATTATATACCACTTTGTGTTCAGCTCCATGATACTGAAAAAGCCTGTTAATATCTTTAATCTTTGAAATTAAATAAAGATAAACCACAAAAAATATTATCCTAAAACCTCCAGAAGTTAGGTTAAACCATAGGGCTTCTTTTTCAATATGTAATAATTTTGTGGTTAGCCACATCGGGAGTACCATGAATAATAATACAGCTAATAATATAGAAAATATTGTTGTAAAAAATTCGGCTACCTTGGCTAAAGTACTTTCATTTTTTTCTTCAGGGAAACTAATGTCTGCCGACCATTGAAGAGTTGACATTCCCATTTTCATAGCCTCATAAAGTGAGGCAATCCCTCGAAATATTGGCTTAGACCAAAAAAAGGATCGCTCTGTTATAGATAAAAATTCTTTTCGTTTAATTTTTATATCTCCATTAGGGCAACGTACAGCAGTTGAATATGCGCCGGGGACCCTCATCATTACTCCTTCTATAACGGCTTGCCCGCCAACCAGAATATTTGGTTTCATAGAAATAATTAATAAAAGACGCTTCATAATAAAAAATAGCTCTATCAATAATTAATTATTGATAGAGCTATTTACAGAATATTATTAATCTATTTTCTACTGTATTTCTTTTGGAATTTTTCTATTCTACCAGCAGTATCAACTAGATTTTGCTGGCCAGTAAAAAATGGATGTGATTTATTTGAAATCTCTATATTATATAAAGGATATTCATTTCCATCATCCCAAACAATAGAATCTTTAGTTTCAACAGTTGACTTTGTTAGAAAAGAATAGTCGCATGATGTATCTTTAAATACAACTAATCTATAATTTTCTGGGTGAATATCTTTTTTCATTTTCTACTCCTCAATCATGTCGAGGGCTTTTCTAACACGATTCATCCCCTCTTTAATTATTTCTCTATTTGTCGCATAGGAAAATCGTATATGTCCAGCTGCACCAAAACCATCTCCTGGAACAGTAACGACCTGAACAGAGTCGAGAATATACTCTGAAATATCAAAAGTGTCTTTTAATAATTTGTTATTCCCTTTGCGATTTAAGTACGAACTAAAATCAGGAAACGCATAAAAGGCACCGTTTGGAATACCACAACTGATCCCTGGTAAATTATTTAATAGTTTTAATATTAAATCACGTCTTTTAATGAATGCATCTTTCATTTCTTCTACACATGACTGATCGCCTAGTAATGCAGCTATACCAGCTTTTTGTCCTATTGAATTTGCGCATGAAGTAGCCTGGCCTTGAATTTTTGACATTGCCTTAATTATTTTATTTGGTCCAGCCGCATATCCAATCCTCCATCCTGTCATGGCATATGTTTTAGATAAACTCATACATGTAATTACTGTTGCTCCTATATCATATGATTGGTTCAATTTTTCTGCGCTAACAAACTCGCCATTATAGATTAACCTTTCATAACACTCATCTGATATAACAATCCAATCATGTTGTTTTGCTATTTTTAATAGTTTTACTATAGCGCCTTCGCACCAAACTCCTCCAGTTGGATTTGAAGGAGAGTTCATAATTACACCTTTTATTGTGGGGTTAATCTTTGACTCTAAATCTGAAAAATCAGGTTCGAAATTCTTTGAGGTTAATGTATTAACTAAGATAGGGTTAGCCTCGGCCATTTTTACAAACTCGGGAAAGGATACCCAATACGGAGAAAAAACAACTACACTATCTCCTGAATTAAAAAGAGCCTGACAAGATGTATATAAACTCTGTTTTTCACCATTTGACACAAGAATATCAGCTGGCTCATAAGATATCCTGTTTTCTTTTTTCAGCTTATAGCATATTGCTTCTCTAAATTCAATCATTCCTGGACCAGCAGTATACTTTGTATACCCCTGATCTAATGCATCTTTTGCTGCATCTCGAATATGCTTTGGAGTGTTAAAATCAGGCTCTCCAACAGAAAAATTAATTATATCAATACCTTTCGAGCGCATCTCTGCTGCTTTAGTCGCCATTTGCAATGTAAATGATGGCTTTATATTATTAACTCTGTTTGCTACTTTCAAAAGTCGTGTTGTTTTTGATGATATTCTGCTGAATTAAACTTAGAATCATCATCTCTTTCTACAGTATTATTATTACGATTACTTTTAACATCATCCCTTTTTTTATTTAATCTGGGATGTTTCTCTTTTTTCTTTTTTTTATGATTATTATATCGTTTTTTTTGTTTTTTCCTTTTATTTATAACTGGGACATCATCTATGGTAACAAATGTGATGGCCTCATCCTCTTCATTAATTTCTTCTTCTATGTAATCTTCTATTTTATCTTTTGAGCCTTCAATTGTTAAACTATCAGGATTATTTAAACTAAAAAGAGTTCCAAAGCCTCTCGTGATTCCATTTCCGAGACCTATATAGCTAGGTAAAATGAAATTAGTTCTAAATTCACCGGTAAAAGCACCCCACCCATTTTCATCTAATTTATCAGGAGATAAATTATTAATATTTACTTTTGTAAATATTTTTGTTTTGATATCTAGACCAAATTCTTTCGCAATAAATAATATGTTCTGACCAAGTAATTTATTTAAAAATAAAGGCTTTTCTTGATCTGTTAAAAAGCGATATTTACCACCTGTACTTTTATTTAGCGCAACCCATGGGGTTATAAATTTATATTTTAACAAATTTTCTGTGGTATTAAGCTGATCCTTATTTTCTTCAATATCAAATTTTTCTATATTGATAGTAATATTGCCAAAATTAAATGCTGCTACATTATTTATAAGTGATAGAACAGGGTCAACACCTTCTTTAATTCCAATAATATAAATTTGTTCGTTTAATATTTTTACTTGTACTCTGGGGTATAAATATGTATCTCTAAGTTTCCCATTTAAAAATGGTACTATTTTTTCTTTAGAAAACTGTCTCATAAAAACACCTTTTACTTGGTATGGTGTTTTTTGCACAGGCTTGTCTGTGATAAGACGGACTACAACAGATTCAACAGTAGGGGATTCCATTTTTCAATAAATAGAGTAAATCATTAATCATTATTGGCTCATTGTATCTAAAAATTCATCATTTGTTTTTGTCCGTTTCATTCTATCAATTAAAAACTGTATAGCTTCATCAACCTTCATGCCATTAACTAACTTTCGCAAAATCCACATTCTGCCTAGCTCTTTTCGGCTCAAAAGGAGTTCTTCTTTTCTCGTACCAGATTTAATGATATCGAAAGCAGGATAAATTCTTCGATCACTTAAATGCCTATCCAGGGCTAATTCCATATTGCCGGTCCCTTTAAACTCTTCAAAAATTACTTCATCTGCTCTGCTACCAGTATCAACAAGTGCAGTAGCAATAATTGTCAGACTTCCTCCTTCTTCAGTATTCCTAGCTGCGCCTAAAAACTGTTTTGGTTTTTTTAAAGCATTAAAGTCCACTCCACCGGAAAGAATTTTTCCACTATGAGGGATAACAGCATTATGAGCTCTACCTAGCCTGGTAATACTATCAAGAAGTATAACAACATCTTCTCCGAACTCTACCATTCGTTTAGCTTTTTGCAGAACCATGTCAGAAACTGAAACATGTCTCTCAGGTGGCTCATCAAATGTAGAACTAACTACCTCAGCATCTACATTGCGTTTCATATCTGTTACTTCTTCTGGTCGCTCATCGATAAGTAAAACAATACGTTTAGTATCAGGATGGTTTTTACTAATTGCATTAGCAATTTTTTGTAGAAGCACAGTCTTACCAGTCTTTGGTTGTGCAACAATTAGTGCTCTTTGCCCCATCCCAATAGGAGAAACTAAATCCATAACTCTCATTGAAATATTCTTTTCATCTGTCTCTAGAACAAACCTTTTTTCTGGGTACAAGGGCGTAAAATTTTCAAACAAAATGCACTCTTTTAACTTTTCTATTGGATGGTCATTCACCAGTTCAACTTTAAGTAATGCATAAAATCTTTCTTTAGATTTTGGTGGACGAATCTGACCAGAGACTTTGTGCCCAGTTTTTAAACTGAATCGTTTTATCTGAGATGGGCTTACGTATATATCATCAGGACCAGGCAAATAGTTAAAATCTGGAGACCTCAAAAAACCATAGCCGTCATGCATTACTTCTAAAACGCCTTTTGCCGAAACAGAACCATCTTTTTTTGCCTGAGCTTCTAATATTTTAACTATTAATGCTTGTTTGTTTAGTCCAGATATATCATCGCCAATGTTCAAAGTTTTGGCTAATTCAGATAATTCCTGAATTCGTAAAGCTTGTAGTTCGCTTAGATCCATAAATAATTCCCTAATAATTCATTTAAAAAAAATAATATGTTAAAACTCTACCGGGGATTTTAGCAGATAACTTAACTTACATTAATTGTGTGTTGTGTCAAAGTGTTTTCCAAATTCAGAATAAACCTCTTTTGCGATATAATGACTACCAAATATTAACCAAACATATTCTTCCTGATTAATATCCCTTATTGTTTTTATTCCTTCTTTTAATGAATTAACCGGCAAATAGCTAATTTTTTTCTCATCCATGATTTTTGATAATTCTTTCACATTTAGTAAATATTTTTCTTTATCCTGGCAAACAATTATTTTTTGAAAGGTCTTTTTTATTATATTGCAAATAGAATCAATATTTTTATCACCTTTAACGCAAAATAAACCAAATAATTTCTTATTAGGGTGATTTCTTTTAGCAGTATTTATCATAGCTTTAATACCATCATAATTATGTGCCACATCATAATAAATATCTTTTTCAGATACCTTTTCCATTCTTCCTCGCCAAGATGTATTAATAATTGCTTCATTTATTTTAAATGAATCAATTTTATTCATAATGCTCTCTACAATACTAATTCCCAAAACACAGTTTAATATTTGATGCTCACCTATTAAAGGTAAGTTAATTTCATATTTTTTATATTTAAATGATGAACCTTGGTTATCAATTGAAAATAATTGTATATCATTTCTTTTTATTGTTTTAAGAGAGGCATTTTTTTGCTCTGCTCGTTTGTTGATAATATCCATGATAGTTTTACTTTGTTCGATGGTTACAACAGGAGTGTTTTCTTTAATTATGCCGGCTTTTTCTTTAGCTATTTTTTGAATAGTGTTTCCTAAAATATCTATGTGATCTAGTGAAATCGATGATATCCCACAAACTTCTGGAGAAATAACATTTGTTGAATCTAATCTCCCACCAAGGCCTGTTTCAATTATTGCAATATCAACTGAATTTCTATAAAAATAATCAAAAGCCATTGCCGTAGTGGTTTCAAAAAATGTTGTTTCTATATTTTTTATTTCATTATAATTATTTTTCATAAACAAAGCAATATCTGCATCAGAGATTTGTTCACCATTTACTTGAATTCTTTCATTAAATCTAACCAAATGCGGCGAGGTATATAATCCCACTACCAATCCACACTCTCTTAGTATACTATTAATAATAGCGCAAGTACTTCCTTTGCCATTAGTACCTGCAATATGTATAAATTTTAAGTGCAAGTGTGGATTACCGATTTTATCTAATAATTCTTCGGTATGTTCTAAACCTACTTTTATCCCTAGACGCTGTAATCCATATAATTCTTTTAAGATTACATGTATCTCAGAAGTCATTTATTACATCAACATTATGTATTTCTGCATCAAGAAATATTTTAGCAAGTTTCTCAAAACGCATAGGTAGATCAGTAACATAGCAATATAAAGATCCTGGTTTATTGTCATGCTTCAATAAACTATTTTTCTGTAATTCCTTGTGAGCATCTCTTGCTACAGTATAAGCAGAATCTATAAGTGTAATGTTTTTTATGTGCTGAGATATTGTATTCTTTAACAATGGATAGTGGGTACAGCCAAGTATTAAAATGTCTATATTATTATTAAATATAGATAAATAATGTTCCATTATTTCATTAAGTGCAATCCCTTGAATCCATCCTTCTTCTACAAAGGGGACAAACAATGGACAAGCCTTAGATATAACCTTAATCTCTGTATTTTTTTCTTTAATAGATTTTTCATATGCATTAGAACTAATTGTGGCAATTGTCCCTATAACCCCAATATGTTTGTTTTTTGTTTTTAAGATAGCCTGTTGTACGCCAGGTTCAATTACACCAATTATTGGAATAGAACTAAATTTATTTCTTAAGACATTTAAAGCCATTGCAGTTGCAGTGTTGCATGCAATAATGATTATCTTAGCATTTTTTTTAATTAAAAATTTTGCGATCTGTATAGAATACTGTTTAACCAAGTCCTTACTTTTCACTCCATAAGGCAAACGGGCAGTATCACCAAAATATATTATAGATTCATTAGGCAATAATTCTTTTAACGCCTTTACAACCGTTAGCCCGCCAAGGCCAGAATCAAAAACGCCTATGGGTCTATTATCCAATCTTATTCCTCCGCCAATAATTTTTCTCTCGATGATTTAAATTTTACAATAGCTTTATAGATTGCTTCAACAATTTTTTTTCTATATGCTGGAGATTTCAAATTCTTTTCCTCACTCGGGTTGGATACAAAACCGCCCTCAATTAAAACACATGGCATACTCGCACCGGAAAGAACATAGAAACCTGCTTGTTTCACACCTCTATTTGGGGTACTCAATATTTTATCTAATTCTTTTTGAATCAAGGCTGCTAATGCTTCACTTTCTTTTAAAAACATACTGCTCGCCATTGTCGC